>ENA-OQIG01000093-OQIG01000093.1-human-gut-metagenome-genome-assembly--contig:-NODE-93-length-50825-cov-2.655233_pt1 | contig 50825 bp, 48 predicted proteins | sample MGYA00242576_ERZ504741 | MGnify/ENA primary metagenome ERZ504741 (study PRJEB26092, sample SAMD00036436) | human gut metagenome | host: Homo sapiens | study: EMG produced TPA metagenomics assembly of... | reverse complement strand
TCCTGAAATACATCCCGGCTCCGAACCGGCGATCCGGAAGCTGGCACACAGCTTCTGATCAGTACCATCGACTACAACGAATACGTTGGACGTATCGGTGTCGGCAAAGTTGAAAACGGAACGATCCGCGTGAACCAGGACGTTATGCTGGTCAACCACCACGATCTGACCAAGAAGAAAAAAGTAAAGGTCAGCAAATTGTATGAATTTGACGGACTGAAAAAAGTAGAGGTTACTGAGGCAGGCATCGGTTCTATCGTTGCTGTTTCCGGTATCCCGGATATCCACATCGGAGATACTCTCTGCGGCGATCTGGACAACCCGGTTTCCATCCCGTTCCAGAAAATCTCCGAGCCGACTATTTCCATGAACTTCATCGTAAACGACAGCCCGCTGGCCGGTAAAGAAGGTAAATACGTAACTTCCCGCCACCTGCGTGACCGTCTGATGCGTGAGCTGAACACTGACGTTTCTCTCCGCGTCGAGGAGACTGATTCCGCAGACTGCTTCAAGGTTTCCGGCCGTGGTGAGCTGCATCTGTCCGTCCTGATCGAAAACATGCGCCGTGAGGGATATGAGTTCGCAGTAAGTAAGGCAGAGGTTATCTACAAAGAGGACGAGCGCGGACGCAAATTAGAGCCAATGGAAATCGCATACGTTGACGTTCCGGACGAGTTCTCCGGTACTGTCATCCAGCTCCTCAGCGAGCGTAAAGGCGAGCTTCACGGCATGAGCCGCGCAAGCGATGGTTCCACCCGTCTGGAGTTCGAAATCCCGGCACGAGGCCTGATTGGTTTCCGTGGAATCTTCATGACCTCCACCAAAGGAACTGGTATCCTGAACACCGAGTTTGAAGATTACGCACCGTACAAGGGCGACATTGAATACCGCAAACAGGTTCCCTGATCGCTTTCGAGGCAGGCGAGTCCGTTACCTACGGTCTGTACTCCGCACAGGAGCGCGGTACTCTGTTCATCGGACCTGGCGAGAAGGTTTACGCCGGTATGGTTATCGGACAGAACGGTAAGGCCGAGGATATCGAGCTGAACGTCTGCAAGACGAAACACCTGACCAACACCCGTACTTCTTCCTCCGACGAGGCACTGCGTCTGACTCCGCCGAGAATCCTTTCCCTGGAGCAGGCTCTGGACTTCATCGACAAGGACGAGCTTCTTGAGGTTACTCCGGTTTCCTTACGTATCCGTAAGAAAGAGCTGGATTCCAGACTTCGTAAGAGAGCGGCAATGAAATAATTTTTGTAACGTTTTTGACAAGAACCGCCGGTTTCCTCTGTTTTAAGAGTGAACCGGCGGTTCTTTTTATTTGTCATTTTTCTGTTTTACTCGTTTGTTGCTCCGTTATGGAAGCCGTAGTATGTCTCCCCTGCGGCGAGATCCACGCCGTTTGCTGCGGCAAGTGTATGAATCGTAACAAGTTCATACCCCCGGTTTACCAGCTCCGGTACAATCGTTGCACAGGACTCTACAGTCGCCTCATGGATATCGTGCATCAGGATAATGTCTCCCGGGCTTACGTTGTTGAGGACAGCGCTGATGTTCGCCTGGACATTTTTCGTCTCCCAGTCCAGGGTATCGACATCCCACATGATGCTGGGACGACCGATCTCCGCGAGCAGATCGTCGGTGCTGTTTCCATAGGGAAAACGGACAACCGTTGCACCCTGACCGTTGTTGTACTGGGCAATCAGATCATCTGTCATCTGGAACTGTGCAAGCCCATCATCAACACTCAGTTTTTTCATATTCGGGTGCGAATAGGAGTGGTTTCCCAGCTCGCAGCCAAGCGCCGCCATACGCGGAATGGTGTCTGCGCCGTATTTCTCAACGTTGCTTCCGAGCATAAAGAACGTCGCCTGCGCGCCATACTGCTCCAGCGTATCGAGAAGCTCCCCTGTGTAGACATCCGGGCCGTCATCAAAGGTCAGGGCTACCATCATCGAGCCGTTGCGGTCTGGCTGGTAAACACCCTGGTCATCAAAGTAACAGCCTTTTCCGCCGATCGCTTTCCAGCCGGTCGCCATGTAACCATTGGAATCAAAATGGTACTGGTTTCCGTCGATATCTGCCCAGCCGTTGACGTAGTACGTTGTGGCATCCGTTGCGTACCACCAGCCCGACGAGCTGTACTGCCATCCCGGCGTCTCATTCGGCGGCGTGGTCTCCGCAAGCTTCTTAATTCCCGCATTTCCCGATCCGTCCTCCGCCTCCGGCGCCGTCTCGCTCACCGTCTTTGCGGCTGTGTCATTACTCAGTACAATTCCTTTTTTCGCAAGCTGCGCTCCCGCAAATTTCCAGATAAGCGCAAGAAAAAAGAAGGCCGATTACCACACACAGGGAAATCCGTGATACTTTCTGCATCATCTGTCTGCGGCGCATCTGCTTTCTTCTCTGTTTCAATGATTTTCTTTCCATATGATCTGTTTATACTCCATCGTCCCGCCCCTTTGCGGAACTTTCTTCCATCGTAACACAAACGTTTTTCGACATTTTTCTACTTACTATCATAACGTGATCTGACCTAAGATGCAAGGCACAAATTCTTACATTTTTCCACTTCTGGTAAATTAATGTTTATCGTTTCTTAACATCTTGTCACAAAAAAAGAGTGACTCTGCACCCATGGTAAAAGCGGATACAAAATCACTCTTTGTCACTCTCTTTTAAAAAACCTGGTTTCTTTCTGGTGCTTTGCCACCAAATCACAGGTCTTCCACCTGTCCAGCCTGATTATCCTCTCTGCTTAAGAGTAACTGCAAAATTTTAACGTTGCCAGAACAACAGAAGCAAACACCTTATGCCTCATGTCCTATTTTAGGAAGAGATTTCTCTCTTGGTATTTCTATTGTACGCAGAGTTCTCAGAAATATCAACCGTTTTCTCAAAATCACTTCGACAGCTCAACGCCCTTCAGGAAATCGCTGCCCATCACCCATTTTTCGTTTTCCAGCGTCACAACGGACTCGAGTTTCCAGGTGACGGTCTCTATTTTGGTTTTGCGGAAGAAATGGAGGAAACGGGTTCGTCGCTCGATCGCAGCGGTCACGTTGGTTTCGATCTTCATCTGGTTGGATTCGTTGGTTACGGTTGTGGAGACGCTGCTCACGGTGATGCTGGTGATTCCGGTGTTGGTGTCGCTGTTCAGGTAGGCATCGCAGAGCTGCTGGTACTGTTCTTTGGCGGTTTTCTGTACGGCGGTGTCGGCGGAAATTCATTTTTGATGGTGCTGAAGGATTTTCCGGCGGCTGCGGCTGTGAATACCTTGTCCAGGGACTCTTCTGCGCGGTCGGCGATGGTTTTGCCGGTGGAATCGTTGAGTTTTAAATCCGGCAGGAATTCCATGCTGCTGTTGTCCTGCACGAGGACGATCTCGCGGTATGGGTCTTTCTGTTTTTCGGTCAGTTCAATGGTGTGGCCGCCGAGGAAGAGATACGGGATTTTGTAGATGCTGACGTTATCTGCCGTCTCTTTTAAATACTTTTTCCCGACCTGCACGCCGTCCAGATAGAACGAGGCATCCGCCGGGACGGTGATTTCGACATCCGTCACGCAGCTGTCTTTCGGCACAACGTACCACTCTTTGAAGTTCCATTTTACGGTATCCCCGGCGGCGATCTCCAATGTTTCTTCCTGCGAGTCGCTCACGCCTTTTAACGTGTACCGCACAGTATAAATCCTGTTTTCCCCGGTCTCAAGATTCTGTTTTCTGCGCATGAAAAAGCTCTTGATCTCCGGTGTTTCCTGCCCGTCAGTGCCGTCCTGTTTTGCTTTCCAGGTCATTGCATTGACGTAGTTCTTCCGCGACAGAAACGTGCTGTCCGGGAACTGGCATACATCGTATGCACTGTTCCAGTCTCCTGCCAGGCATGCTTCCACATAATTCCGTCCTGCCGCCTGCGGCGCATACAGATACGCGCCTGCCATAAAAAATACGGCGCACAGAATCAGAAACAGACTGAGATTCACGATCAGAATCCGCAGACTCATCGGCAGATCACGAAATTTTGCCGCCCGTATTTTCACAGAAAGCTCCGTCGTTTCTTCTCCATCTTTTTCCACATGGCGGAATTTTTTTCCTTTTCTTTTCCACTCTTGGAGCATAGTTTTCCTCATCTTTTCCTCTTTATTTGGTAATTATTCAGAGCCATGCGAAATGGAAGAAAAAATTGCGAATCATGCTTGCATGAATGAGCAGTTTTTTCTGGAATTTCATATGGCGACAAGCCACATCGAGATGCAGCGTAAGCGGAATCGAGATGGGGCTCTGAATAATTACCTTGTTTCTTTCACCGCATACGTATGCACCCGGTCGCTCTTCTGGCTGTATGCCTCTCCCTCGGAATAATACTCCTGCGACGTCGTGGAAAAACGCGTAATCGTCTCTTTCACACGCTCCCCCGTCGTTCCCTGATGAAGAAACAGCCCCACGATCATCAGAATCGCAAACACATTCAGAATCAGTACCGCCGCATTTGCCACGATGCCAGGTAATTTTTTTATCCACATAGGCTTCCCTCTTTTCTGTCTCCATTGTAACAAAATGCTCCCGAAAATACAAGGAAAGCAGAGACCCCGGCGAACCGGGAATTCTCTGCTTTCCACAAATGACATATTTATTTTTTAACCGGAAAGGGTTTACTCCTCGGTATCATCCTTTGACGGAATCATTTCCTCAAAGTCGAAGTCAAGCATCGGCTCTTCCTCTTCAGCTGACGGTTCTTCAACCGGAGCTTCTGCTGCCGGAATTTCGTCCTCAAGATCTTCGGTCAGAATCAGATCCTCGTCCTCTTCTTCCTCGATCATGCTGTCGGTATTCAGATGAATGTTGCTGTAGCACTTCATACCGGTACCGGCCGGGATCGGTTTACCGATGATAACGTTCTCTTTCAGGCCTACCAGATGGTCAACCTTACCCTTGATAGCAGCGTCGGTCAGAACCTTGGTGGTCTCCTGGAAGGATGCTGCGGACAGGAAGGAATCGGATGCCAGGGATGCTTTGGTGATACCAAGCAGTACCTGTTTTCCTTCTGCCGGCTCTTTGCCTTCTGCGATCAGAGCTTTGTTGGTCTCGTCGTAATCCAGGAAGTCTACCATGTCGCCCGGAAGGAATTCGGTATCTCCGTTCTCCTCGATGCGGATCTTCTTCAGCATCTGGCGAACGATAACCTCGATATGCTTATCGTTGATTTCTACACCCTGCAGACGGTAAACTCTCTGTACCTCGCGGATCATGTAATCCTGAACGGCACGTACACCTTTGATCTTCAGGATATCGTGCGGGTTGACAGAACCTTCGGTCAGCTCGTCTCCGGCTTCCAGAACAGTTCCGTCTGCGATCTTAATACGGGATCCGTAAGGGATCAGGTATGTCTTGGATACGCCGTCTTCCGGATTGGTAACAACGATTTCGCGTTTCTTCTTGGTGTCTTTGATCTGTGCAACACCGGCGATTTCGGTGATGATGGCAAGTCCTTTCGGCTTTCTTGCCTCGAAAAGCTCCTCGACACGAGGAAGACCCTGTGTGATATCTCCACCGGCAACACCACCGGTATGGAAGGTACGCATGGTCAGCTGTGTACCAGGCTCACCGATCGACTGTGCTGCGATAATTCCGACAGACTCACCAACCTGTACTGCCTCGCCGGTTGCCATGTTGGCACCATAGCATTTTGCGCAGATTCCGTTACCGGAACGGCAGGTAAGAATGGTACGGATTTTTACTTTTGTATAATGCTCACCGTTCTCGTTGATGCCGTCTTTGATGACACGGGCAGCACGTTTCGGGGTGATCATATGGTTTGCTTTTACAATGACGTTGCCGTCCTTGTCTTTGATCGTCTCGCAGGAGAAACGGCCTGTGATACGATCCTGCAGACTCTCGATCTGCTCTTTTCCGTCTGTGAACTCGCTGACCCACATACCCGGAATTTCGTCCTTGCCCTCGGCACAGTCGATTTCACGGATGATCAGGTCCTGAGAAACGTCTACCAGACGACGGGTCAGGTAACCAGAGTCGGCGGTACGAAGCGCGGTATCGGACATACCTTTTCGTGCTCCATGTGCGGACATGAAGTATTCCAGTACCTGAAGACCTTCACGGAAGTTTGACTTGATCGGCAGCTCGATGGTATGTCCGGTTGTATCGGCCATCAGTCCTCGCATACCGGCCAGCTGTTTGATCTGCTTATCGGAACCACGGGCTCCGGAGTCAGCCATCATGAAGATGTTGTTGTATTTATCCAGTCCGTCGAGCAGTGCTTTTGTCAGCGCATCGTCGGTCTTCTTCCAGGTATCTACAACCTCTTTGTAACGCTCTTCGTCTGTAATCAGACCACGTTTGAAGTTTCTTGTAATCTTGTCTACCGTTGCCTGTGCTTCGGCGAGCATCTCCGGCTTCTGCGGCGGCACGGTCATATCGGAAATGGATACGGTCATGGCTGCACGGGTGGAATATTTATATCCGGTTGCCTTGATATAGTCCAGAACCTCTGCGGTTTTGGTAGCTCCGTGTGTATTGATGACTTTTTCCAGAATCTGTTTCAGCTGTTTCTTTGCAACGAGGAAATCAACCTCAAGTGCAAGCTCGTTACCCGGAACCGTACGGTCTACGTATCCCAGATCCTGCGCAGAATCTCATTGAAGAGGAATCTTCCGAGTGTGGAGCTTACGTTCTGCTGCATTACAGTACCATCTTCCATCTCTTTTTCGCAGCGGATGGTAATCTTGGTCTGCAGGGTAATATATCCGTTCTCGTATGCCAGGATGGCTTCGTTCATATCGCGGAAGAAGCTTCCTTCGCCCTTCTCGCCCGGACGCTCCTGTGTCAGATAGTAGATACCAAGAACCATATCCTGGGAAGGAACGGCTACCGGACCACCATCGGACGGTTTCAGCAGGTTGTTCGGAGAAAGAAGCATGAAACGGCACTCTGCCTGCGCTTCTACAGACAGCGGCAGATGGACAGCCATCTGGTCACCGTCGAAGTCGGCGTTGAATGCGGTACAAACCAGCGGGTGCAGCTTAATCGCTTTACCTTCTACCAGAATCGGCTCGAACGCCTGGATACCCAGACGATGCAGGGTAGGGGCACGGTTCAGCATAACCGGATGCTCTTTGATGACGTCCTCGAGAACGTCCCATACCTGCGGCTCGAGTTTCTCGACCATTTTCTTTGCATTTTTGATGTTATGTGCAGTGCCGTTGGAAACCAGCTCTTTCATAACGAACGGTTTAAACAGCTCGATTGCCATTTCTTTCGGCAGACCGCACTGGTAAATCTTCAGTTCCGGTCCTACGACGATAACAGAACGGCGGAGTAGTCAACACGTTTACCAAGAAGTTCTGACGGAAACGGCCGGATTTACCTTTCAGCATGTCGGACAGAGATTTCAGAGGACGGTTTCCAGGACCGGTTACCGGACGGCCGCGGCGGCCGTTGTCGATCAGGCATCAACTGCCTCCTGGAGCATACGTTTCTCGTTGCGCACGATGATATCCGGTGCACCGAGCTCCAGCAGTCTCTTCAGACGGTTGTTACGGTTGATGATACGGCGGTACAGGTCATTCAGGTCAGATGTTGCAAAACGTCCTCCGTCAAGCTGTACCATAGGACGCAGATCCGGCGGAATAACCGGAACCGCATCGAGGATCATCCACTCCGGACGGTTTCCGGACTCACGGAATGCCTCAACAACCTCAAGTCTCTTGATGATGCGGGCTCTCTTCTGTCCGGTAGAATCTTTAAGACCTGCCTTTAATTCAGCAGACTCTTTTTCCAGATCGATTGCCATCAGAAGCTCTTTGATGGATTCCGCACCCATACCTGCACGGAAGCTGTTTCCGAACTCCTCTCTGGCATCCTGGTATTCTTTTTCGGTCAGAACCTGTTTGTACTGTAATTTGGTATCGCCTGCATCAAGAACGATGTAGTTTGCGAAATACAGAACCTTTTCCAGAGTTCTCGGAGACAGATCCAGGATCAGTCCCATACGGGACGGAATTCCTTTGAAATACCAGATGTGGGATACCGGAGCTGCCAGCTCAATGTGTCCCATACGCTCACGGCGCACACTGGATTTTGTTACTTCTACGCCGCATCGGTCGCAGATTACGCCTTTGTAGCGAATTTTCTTATATTTACCGCAATGGCACTCCCAGTCTTTGCTTGGTCCGAAGATTCTTTCACAGAACAGACCGTCTTTTTCCGGTTTCAGCGTTCTGTAGTTGATGGTCTCCGGTTTTTTTACCTCGCCATGGGACCACTCCCGGATTTTCTCCGGGGAGGCAAGTCCTATTTTGATGGCATCAAAGCTCATCTGGTAATTTTCTTTTTTTGCTGTTTCTGGCATTTGATTACCCCTTTCCTCGCAAAGCGAAGATCTACAAGTTACATGTCATCATCTGAACTTTCATCCAGATCAAGATAAGAGTCTTCTTCTTCATCCTCTTCCACATCTACCATTTCTTCTCCGTCAAATTCTTTCTTGGAGAATCCATAGTCACCAAATCTCTCGTCCTCTCTGTCAGAGTAACGGTCTCCCTCGATGATGTGGTTCAGGTTGGTATCACCGTAATCAACTGATTCCATAATTTTAACTTCGGTATTGTCATCACGCAGTACGCGGACATCGAGTGCCAGGGACTGCAGCTCTTTCAACAATACTTGAAGGATTCCGGAATACCAGGCTCCGGAATATTGTCGCCCTTGATGATGGCTTCGTATGTCTTCACACGGCCAACCACATCGTCAGACTTCACAGTCAGGATCTCCTGCAGCGTGTAGGATGCACCGTACGCCTCAAGAGCCCAAACCTCCATCTCTCCGAAACGCTGTCCACCGAACTGAGCTTTACCACCCAGAGGCTGCTGTGTAACGAGGGAGTATGGGCCGGTAGAACGGGCATGAATCTTATCGTCTACCAGGTGATGCAGTTTCAGGTAATGCATGTGTCCGATTGTCGTTCTTCCATCGAACGGCTCACCGGTACGTCCGTCGCGGAGCTGTACCTTACCGTCTCTTGCGATATCAACACCCTTCCACAGTTCTCTGTGATCCAGATGCTCTTCCAGATACTGATATACTTCCGGAAGCAGAATATCTTTATATTTCTCGGAGAATGCATCCCATTCCATGTTTACATAATCGTTTGCCAGTTCCAGGGTATCCTGAATATCTTTCTCGTTTGCGCCGTCGAAAATCGGGGTGGATACGTTAAATCCAAGCGCTGCTGCTGCAAGGCTCAGGTGGATCTCCAGCACCTGTCCGATGTTCATACGGGACGGCACACCCAGAGGATTCAGCACGATGTCCAGCGGACGTCCGTTCGGCAGGAACGGCATATCCTCTACCGGAAGTACACGGGAAACGACACCCTTGTTTCCGTGACGACCAGCCATCTTATCGCCGACAGAGATTTTTCTCTTCTGTGCGATGTAGATGCGGACTGCCTGGTTTACTCCAGGAGAAAGTTCGTCGCCGTTTTCACGGGTAAATACTTTGGCGTCCACGATGATACCATACTCACCGTGCGGTACTTTCAGGGAAGTATCACGTACTTCTCTTGCTTTCTCGCCAAAGATGGCACGGAGCAGACGCTCCTCTGCGGTCAGCTCGGTTTCTCCCTTCGGAGTTACTTTTCCGACCAGAATATCACCGGCACGTACCTCTGCACCGATGCGGATGATTCCACGCTCGTCCAGGTCTTTTAAGCTTCATCGCCGACGCCCGGAACGTCTTTTGTGATCTCTTCCGGTCCAAGCTTGGTGTCACGGGCCTCTGCCTCGTACTCCTCGATGTGGATGGAAGTGTAAACATCATCCTGTACCAGACGCTCGCTTAAGAGTACGGCGTCCTCGTAGTTATATCCTTCCCAGGTCATAAATCCGATCAGCGGGTTTTTACCAAGAGCAAGCTCGCCCTGGTAGGTAGACGGACCGTCTGCGATTACTTCGCCGGCCTCTACATGGTCACCTTTAAATACGATCGGTTTCTGGTTGTAGCAGTTGCTCTGGTTGCTTCGCATGAATTGGTCAGATGGTAAACATCTTTTGTTCCGTCATCATTGTTCATGCGGATCTCGTTGGAGCAGGAATAGGAAATGGTTCCTGCTTTTTTTGCAACGACGCAGACACCGGAGTCTACGGCTGCTTTTGCTTCGATACCGGTTCCTACTACAGGAGCATCGGTGATCATCAGCGGTACGGCCTGACGCTGCATGTTGGATCCCATCAGCGCACGGTTCGCATCGTCGTTCTGAAGGAACGGGATCAGCGCCGTAGCAACGGAGAATACCATCTTCGGAGACACGTCCATGTAATCAAACATGTGCGGCTCGTAGGACTGGGTCTCATCCAGATAACGTCCGGAAACGTTCTTGTTGAGGAAGTGTCCTTCTGCATCCAGCGGCTCATTTGCCTGTGCTACATGGTAATTATCCTCTTCATCTGCGGTCATGTAGACTACTTCGTCGGTAACACGCGGATTTTTCGGATCTGATTTGTCAATTCTTCTGTATGGAGCCTCAACGAAGCCATACTCGTTGATGCGCGCATACGATGCCAGAGAGTTGATAAGACCGATGTTCGGTCCCTCAGGAGTCTCGATCGGCACATTCTTCCGTAATGGGAGTAGTGTACGTCTCGAACCTCGAATCCGGCACGGTCACGGGACAGACCGCCAGGTCCAAGGGCGGAAAGACGTCTCTTGTGCGTCAGCTCTCCAAGCGGGTTATTCTGATCCATGAACTGGGACAGCTGGAAGATCCGAAGAACTCTTTGATTGCAGCTGTAACCGGTTTGATATTGATCAGGGACTGCGGAGAAATTCCGTCGATGTCCTGTGTTGTCATACGCTCACGTACCACACGCTCCATACGGGACAGACCGATGCGGTACTGGTTCTGAAGCAGCTCACCTACGGCACGGATTCTACGGTTGCCAGGTGGTCGATATCATCGGCATTTCCTGCGCCGTATTCCAGATGCATGTTGTAGTTGATGGAAGCGAAAATATCTTCCTTTGTGATATGTTTCGGAATCAGGTCGTGAATGTCACGTTTGATCGCCTGTTTGATCTCTTCGATATCGGTATTTTCCTCCAGGATCTTTTCCAGAACCGGATAGTATACTTTCTCGTTGATGCCAAGTTCTTCCTCGTCAACATCTACCCATGCTTTCAGATCTACCATTAAGTTGGAAAGAACTTTTACGTTTCTCTCCTCTGTCTGAATCCATACATACGGTACTGCTGCGTTCTGAATCTTGTCTGCGAGTTCCAGAGTAACGGTGGTGCCTTTTTCTGCAAGGATTTCACCGGTGGACGGATCTACAACATCCTCAGCGAGGATCTGGTTGCGGATACGGCTGCGCAGTGCAAGTTTCTTGTTGAATTTATAACGGCCTACCTTTGCCAGGTCATAGCGACGCGGGTCAAAGAACATGCTCATGATGAGGCTCTCTGCATTTTCTACTGCGAGAGGCTCGCCCGGACGAATTTTCTTGTACAGCTCGAGAAGACCTTCCTGATAGTTGGTGGAAGTATCTTTGGTGAAGCTTGCAAGAATCTTCGGCTCTTCACCGAACAGCTCTACGATCTCTGCATTGGAGCTTACTCCAAGTGCACGGATGAGGACTGTGATCGGAACTTTCTGGTACGGTCTACGCGGACATAGAAGACGTCGTTGGAATCGGTCTCGTACTCCAGCCATGCTCCACGGTTCGGGATTACGGTACAGGAGAACAGTCTCTTTCCGAGCTTATCATGTGCGATGCCGTAATAAATACCAGGGGAACGTACCAGCTGGCTGACGATTACTCGCTCTGCACCATTGATAACGAATGTTCCTGTTGCTGTCATCAACGGCAGATCACCCATGAAAATTTCGTGCTCTGTGATCTCGTCTTTTTCCTTATTATATAATCTTACTTTTACCTTTAACGGTGCCGCATAAGTAGCGTCACGCTGTTTACACTCTTTCGATTGAGTATTTTACGTCATCTTCACACAGTGTAAGTCTACGAATTCAAGGCTCAGCCGTCCGCCGTAGTCGGAGATTGGTGAAATGTCATCAAAGACTTCCTTGAGTCCGCTTCTCAGGAACCAGTCATAGGAATCCTTCTGGACTTCAATCAAGTTGGGCATTTCCAATACTTCTTTTTGTCTCTGGTAACTCATTCGCATACTTTTTCCGGTAGGTATCGGACGTATTCTGTTTTTCTCCATTGACGTTGTCACCCCTTGTGTTATAATATATTTATTACCGCTCATGCCTGAACAAAAGGTTTTAGCATATCTTGCCATAATAGTGCATTTTCTAGATTATCATGTTTTTTCAAGTGTGTCAACAAAACAGATTGTATTTTTTTCAGTACAATCTGTTTTTTACTGGTTTTTCTTCCGTGACCCTGTTAGAATAATACTTTAGATGTGATTGAAAGCACCGAATTTTCAGAAAAACCGCCTGTTTGATTTTTTTATTTTTCAAATCAAACAGGCGGTTTTTTTATTCTAATTTTTTAATATTTCAGAGCTCCATCCCGATTTCGCTTATGCCGCGTCGAATCGTTCTTTTTAATGCTGAATATTGTCAGCCATCATGTCCATAAAGCTCCATGGTTTCAGAACTTTGTTGATCTCTGCAAACACTTTATCATCGTAGTTGTGTTTTACTTCCGTTTTGCGGTCAAACACCATGGTATCCGCATCCTCTGCTTCTACTTCCGGCCAGTGCGGGAGTCCGGCATGATCCGGGGTGCCGTTCTTTGCGAAGGCAAGAAGTGCTCCGAAGATTTCGCTTTCCAGTTTATCGCTGACATCCGGGATGCCACAAATTTCTACGAGATCTGCGTTTCCGAAGAAATATGGGATATCGGAGCAGTGCCATGCCGGCTTGCCGTGCTGGAACGGGAATTCCAGAGCGAAGTTGTAGAGATATGCTTTGCCGCCGCCTTTTGCGAACAGTTTGGCAAGTTTTACGGTCGGCTCACGCATTGCACGGTCGATGGCAAGAACATCTACGCCGTTCTTCTCCGGATATGCTTCTTTGAAAGCGTCCAGAACCTTTTCGGCATTGTCTCCATAAACCTTTTTGAGGATTTCCAGAATCTCTTCCGCTGTCAGTTTGTTCTTATCATAAGCTGCCGGTGCAAACGTTGCGAACTCGCCGTATACGGTTCCGATCATCATCGGAATCTGATGTGCATGCTCACGGAAGCCTGCGTCGAATGGATTTCCATAGAAGTAATCGCCCTTTTTCGGGCCGCCGCCGATGTAGCCGCCACTCTGTGCAATCGCCGGAGCCACTTTTGCATATGCAGCAGCAAGCTGCGGATACGGTACAGTTTCCAGCTGAGCCACATCGTCAAAGCCGAGCGCTTTCATCATTGCCGTAATAATCTCCGTGCCGTCTTTCTCTCCTGCGCCGAGCGGATCGTCCTCCATAACACCGCTCATGACAAGGCCTTTCTGGAACAGGCCGTCTGCTGATGGAATCTGCATCAGGTCAATCACCTTCATTCCGCCGCCGGACTGGCCGAAAATGGTTACATTCTCCGGATCGCCGCCGAACAGGGCAATATTGTCATGTACCCACTGCAGGGCTGCCACCATATCGGCGTGGCCTGCGTTTGCGGAGTTTTTGTATTTTTCCCCAAACGGAGACAGATCCAGATATCCTAAAATATTCAGTCTGTGGTTGACAGAAACAAGAATCGAATCACCTTTCTTTGCGATGCTGACGCCGTCATACGCAACCTGCTCGATGGAAGATCCCGCTGCGTATCCACCGCCGTGGAACCATACGAGAACCGGTTTTTTGGCTTCCGGATCAAGTTTGTTTGTCCAGATATTTAAGGACTGGCAGTGCTCATCCTGCGGCCAGTAGCGGTGCGGAACCATAAGCTCGCCGTTCGGTGTATCTTGGTTCTGAAGCGGGCATACAAAGCCGTAGTTTGTCGCATCCTTCACGCCATCCCATTTGGACGGAACCGGCATCTGGAAACGGTCTGCGTATGCATACGGAATTCCTTTGTAAATGTAAACACCGTCATAAAAATAACCTTTTAAATCGCCGGATGTGGTATGCAGCACCGGCACGCCATCGTAATCAAATATTTTCCCCATTTTGAAATACCTCTTTTCTGTAGAATTTAGCATTTATGTTGTTTTCAGTATAAACAATATTTTCGTCCTTTTCTACTCGAATTGTCGCAAGATCTTCTTATATTGTTGCTTTTTTTCCACTCTTTCTCTGTATTCTCCCACCGCGAGTGCAATTTTTTGAAGATTTTACAGAATCTGCTCCACCTCAATCAGCGCCGTCTCGTGCGGCTCCAGGCGTTCCTGCACCGTGAGGCTGCCTTCCGGGTCGGTTTCCTGCTCCCAGACACGGTATTCCGGGTCCGCACTGTGGCACAGCATCGCGCGCTCCATCCGGTTCATCCGCTCCGGAGCTCCCATCCGCACCCACGCATCGTAGCTGCTGCCGTGCTCTTTTGTCACTTTATACAGCCGCAGGCAATATTTTCCCGGTTCCAGTCCGGTCAGTTTCACTGAAAAGGTCCGGATTTCCCCCATATTGAATACGCGGTAACGGTCCGTGCGGGAAATATTCACGGCATGGCGGTAGCGGTACAGCATATCGTAGTGAACATAGTTGTACAGGTAAATCTGGCTTTGGTTTTTCTCCGGCTCCGTGCTGATAAAATAGCCGTCCCCACGCTTCACCAGACGAGATCCCATTCTGCCGAGCAGCCGCAGCGCAGTGCAGACCGCCTTTGGAATGCCGTTCATCGTGAACAGCCCAAAACCTCCATGATACGTTTCCCGCGCCGGAAATACTTCATCCAAACGGTCATTGACCGAGAAATACGCAATTCCCTGCAGCGCCTCTTCATTTTCCAGAAGATTTTTAAACAGCCATGCCACTTTATAACAGGTATCGTTGCACAGATCCCTCTGCCAGATGTTGCTGCTGCACTCATCCACCAGAACCGGCAGTGCACCAAGCCCAGCCTTCTGCAGCAGACCTTTTACCTTCTCCCCGCGGTTCCGCAGAAAATCCGGGTCGCGGCTCACAATCATATTGACGCTCTCGTTGTTCTGGATCAGATTCATTTTCTCCTCTTCCTCTCCATAGATCACCGTGCCAAACGAGCGGAATGCAAAAATTTCCGGCACACATTCCTTTTCCTTCATAGTTTCGATAAAGGCTTTGAGATGTTCCTCCGGTCCAAGACCAAAGGAAAGACATGTTACAAGATCCGGGCTCACACGTTTCATCTCCTCGTACGATGCTTTCCACGTCTCAAAGAACTCATCTCCTCCATCAATCGTGATCACGTCTCCGCTGATCCACGGGTTGAAAATCCAGCGCCGCATCTGGTTGATTCCATACCGTTCCCTTAGATGTTCCATCAGGTTTTTGATCAGCATGCGCCACTCAGCCAGATCTCGCGGAGAGCTGCTTAGCGCCGGACGCATCGTTCTTCCGGGTCTGTTTTTGCCAGCAGCAACGGCATATGGCCGAATTCCAGCAACGGCTTCGCTCCCGTGGAAAGGATGAAATCGATCACCTCATCAATATAGTTCCAGCAGAACTGAATCTCGCCCCACATATTCCGCCGAAGTACGCACATATCATCATCAAGAATTCCTTTTACGCGGATCAGCTCATAGCCGAGCTCCTGCACCAGCTGTTCCAGCTCATCCTGCACCTCGCGGTTCAGCACACTTGCCGCATAGCCAGCATTGATCACGCGCTTCCAGTGGCCTGCCACTCTTGGTTTCCGTCCGTTTACTGCCGCTGTCACGGAAACGGCACTCTCATTTATCGTCTCAATCTCCTGCTCCGTGACCGCTGCATACTGCAGGAGACTCTGGAAAATATCATGGTCTCCCGCCGCCTCTTCCCGCTCTTTTCCTTTCTTTTCACGCTGTTTTACTGTATATTCCATCTGCTTCCGGTATTCGCTCGGTGTCATACCGCGGTATTTGCGGAATGCGCGGATCATCGCCGTCTCATTGACAAATCCATTGTGATAGGCAATCTCCGTCAGCGTTGCGCCGCTGTGCATTTCCTGTACGGCATGCGCCAGGCGCACCTGCGTCACGTACTCCCGAATGATACACCGAAATACTGCGGAAAGCTCCGTGAAATATAGGCACGGCTCAGATAAAGATGATCCGCCAGATCCTCCAGCGTAATCTCTTCCCGGCAATGCTGCAGAATATAGTCTGATGCCCGCTGAATGCGTTCCCTTCCGCCCCGGCCCTGTTCCACCTTTTCCCCGGATGTAAAGTAAAAAAGCAGATCCTCCAGAAGCGCCGTCACACGGCTTTTCATATAGATCGGTTGTTCCTCATTATTCTTGTACATCTCAAGAAAGATCCGTGCCATATCCCGCCGGATCAAATCAAATTTTTCCTGCTGATCTTCCATATAAAAAACGACTGACATTTGACTTCACATTTCAGCAGCTTAATGTGAAATGAATCAATCGTCTCCGCTGAAACGCAGAGCGACAGAGCAAGTCCGTCTTCGTCCAGATCCAGGTCACAGATCTGAAACCGGTTGATCGCAAAGATAGATCCCATCGGGAGATTGTGAACTTCCCCGTCCTCGTAGCTGACTCTTCCACTCCCACGAAGCAGAAATAAAAGTTCAAAATCCGGATTCCACAGTTCCCGTTTCTTCTCCGGCCGGAGTAGCCGAAAACGGAATCCCGGCATTTCCTGTTTTGTTCCTTTCAGCATCATGTCTTCGTCTCTGTTGTCTCTTTCCATTTCACACCTCATGATAGATTTTTTTGTTGTATTGTACCACAAAAAGGTCCCGCAAAAAGATCTTCTCCTTTTGTGGGACCAATTTTTCGGTTTTTGTTTTAGTTTTTGCAATTATTCCTTCACCTTCAGCACCAGACACTGATACGGTTGCAGACGGATCGTTTCCTCGCCTGCCTCGCAGGTGTCATAGTTATTCAGAAGTACTTCTTCGATTGTATCTGTAAATGGCAATGTAATGCCATCCGCAAGAGAAGTAGTAAGGATCAGAATATTATTCTTCTCATCCTTCCTGCGGTACGCCAGAACGCCGCTTACCGTCTCGTATTCCGGAACCAGCGTTCCGTAGAGGAAGGTTTCTTCCAGATCTTCACGTCGTCTTACTGCCACCATTTTGCGATAGAACCACAGCAGGGACTCAGGATCTTTTTCCTCGGCCTCATAGTTCAGTTCCGTATAGTTTTTATTCACCGGGAACCACGGTGTACCTGTTGTGAATCCCGCCTCAGCAGATGCATCCCACTGCATCGGAGTTCTGCTGTGCTCGCGGCTCTCGCGGTTGATCTGCTCGAGCGCTTCCGCATCCGTTTTTCCTTCGGCAATCAGGCGGTCGTAAATAGCAAAGGTCGGTTTGTCGACGAATCCCTGAATGGACTGTTTCGGGTCGTCGCGCATGCCGATTTCCTGTCCCTGATACAGGAACACAATACCCGGCAGGAAGAAATTAGTGACCGGAAGCATTTTTTCGCTGTAGAGGTTCTGATCCTCCGGCATCAGGAACCGGTCGATGATGCGCGTTTTGTCATGGTTTTCGAGGAAGTTGCAGAGCATGCCGCGGCCATCCACGATTTTCTGCGCCGCAAAAAGCTGATCGCGATAATCGTCAAACAACGCCACGGTATTGCCCCATTTCGGGTTACGCACATTGTCGAGGGTGTGACAAAAATCGAAAACGGACGAGAAACTGCCGTTTTCCCCGATCACATCCTCTACATCCTCCGGTGCCATGTGATCGTACTCTCCGATCGTCAGCGCATCGGTCGGTGCAAAGGTGCGCTCCTTCATTTCACACAAGATATCGGCAAGACCGTCTACATTGTTGAAATACTCGAACGCCATATTGTACTCGTCCGGTCCATCCGGCGGAAGGTTGGTGTACTGATAATTCTTTTTCAGATGGCTGATCGCATCAAGACGGAATCCGCCAAGTCCCAGATCCATCCATTTTAAAATCATCTCATAAATTTCTTCCCGCAATTTGGGATTCTCCCAATTGAGATCCGGCTGCTCTTTTGTGAAGATGTGGAGGTAATACAGGTTATCATATCCCGGTACTTTCTCCCATGCGCTGCCGCCAAAAATCGACCGCCAGTTGTTCGGCTCTTTGCCGTCTTTTCCTTCCCGGAACACATAATACTTTCCGTACCTTCCAAACGGATCTTTGAGTGCCGCCTGAAACCACGCATGCCGGTCAGAGGAATGATTCACGACAAGATCCATCAGGATGCGGATGCCGCGTTTTTTTGCCTCCGCGATCAGCTCCTTCATATCCTCCATCGTTCCAAACGACGGGTCGATATCCATGTAATCGGAAATATCGTATCCGTTATCCACCATTGGGGATGCAAACACCGGGCAGAGCCAGATGACATTGGCTCCCAGCTTTTCTATTTTGTCAAGATGACGGATCACACCTTTGAGATCTCCTATGCCGTCCCCGTTGGTATCCTGAAAGCTCTTCGGATAAATCTGGTACCGACCGTTTTGTGCCACCACTTTTTCTCCATCGCTTTTCTCCTGTTCTTTTGTTTTCGTGATGCGTACTGCTCTTTAGGTTTACCGCAAAACTTATAGTGTTTTCACTATATCACAAAAGAATGGATTGTGCTACTTTTTTCTTTTTGATTTTTCCTATGTCCGCCTTACCGTTACGGTTCACTGTTTTTTCATCAGCGGCAAAATCACGCAGGAAGCAGCTTTTCCGCCCATATGAATGGTCTGATGTGCAATTTTATTTTCCGTTTTTTCCGACCACAGCCCTTTCTGATTGCTGTGAACATGATACTGCGGGAAGTCGGAGGAGGAAACATCTACACGAATGCGGGAACCCTTTGGAATCGTGTATACAATATTCCACATAGTAATCTGCACCTCTGCCACGCTGCCCGGTTCATAGGCCCCAGCCTCTGTTTTTCCCTGCTCCAGCGTTGCAATCGAGGAACGAATGTTGTAAGCTTTTCCCTCCGGCGTCACTTCCATGATTTTCGCTGTGAATGCCGTATCCTCGCAATCACTTTCCACGAACAGACGGACGGAAGCTTTTCCGTTCAGCGTGAAAGTTTCTTCCAGCGGTTCTGATACAAAGTTCAGGACATCCTCACGATAGTCCGGTTCCGGCTGAAGATGGCTGCCGATCTGCGGCATCGTATGCAGAAGGCTTCTCCGCCGATGCTCTCGACCGGAGTGGCCGGGTCAAACGTGTTAGTTTCTCGTTTTTTCCTGTTCCGGCGCGTCTTCCCGCAGTGTTTTCTCATCCAGATACAGCGTCATGCTTCCCGCAGTTCCTTCTTCTCCCAGTCGGTCGGATACGATGTCAATCCACCGGTCCGCTCCGATTTCATAGGCACGGATCCGCTGCGTCGGGATTTCTTTTTGTTTCAGCGTCAGCTCAAACCATTCCAGCATCTTTGGAATTTCTTCATTCTGCGGGTGCAGCACCTCTTTGCCCTCGAGGCAGATCTGGAAAAAGTGATTCCATGCACCGATTTCCAGCCAGCTGTGCTGTTTCGTCTCCTCGTTCAGGCGCTCCCACGTTTTCATACTGCTGCCGTGGTGATGATCGTACCAGCCGCTCAAGAGATAGATCGGGACTTTCGTTTTTGACGGGATTTCCCGCAACTGTTTCCACCAGCCCGTCTGCCAGAGTGTCGCATCCGGACTCGGGCTTGTGATGTATTCGCGGTAGGACGGAACACGCTGTCCCCACAGCGCCTCGTCCACTTCAATCTGCGGCAGATAACGGCAGCTTTCGCGATAGTCAGCATTCACTGGTTTTTCCGCATTTTCCATCGACCATGCGGTCAGGATATCGTGGCGGAAGCAGCCCTTCTCGTAGGCTGATACAAAACGATCCGTTCCATAGTCCTCCAGAAACATTGCGGCAACTTTCCCCTCCGCGGCATCAGCGAACGCCCAGCCGGTCATGCTTGTGTAGGAATGGCCCCAGTAGCCTAAGATTTCGCACCATGGCTGCTCCACAAGGTAATCCATGGTGTCAATGCCATCGTTCCGCTCATTGATGTTTGGCTCCCATTTTCCTTCCGACTGCTCTCTACCGCGGCAATACTGGTAGACATACACATAACCTCTGCGCGCCAGCCCCTCGCCGTAGGCACGGTGAATACGGTCGTTTCCCGGATAGCAGGTACGAGTCAGGATGGCGGGATATTTCTTGTTTTCTCCTGATCCGCCTTCCCTTGGAAAATAATAGATTGTATGCAGCTTCACACCATCGCGCATCTCGATCTGGCTGTCTTTTCTTTCAAATGCTGCACAGCTTTCGGAAACGCCGCTTTTCGCAAACTGTTCCTCCACGCGTTTTACCACTGCCGCCATAAAATCTTCTGCCATTGCCCTAAACCTCCATTTCCAGCAGTGCCATGCCGAGTGTCTTTCCATGTTTGTCCAGCGCCAGCGATCTTGTGACACCGCCGCCGAGTGTCTTGTCGAGGACAAAGTTCAGCGCATGGATTCCATCCAGTTCGTAGCGGGTTACTTTTCCGTGGCAGATTTCGCGGAAGTATTCTGCTACGCGTGCTTCTGTTACTTTTTCTTTCAGCATTTCATAATTGTTCTCATCATATGGGATCACCGAAATATTGGAGATCTCGCCTTTATCGCCTGTTCTTGCATGTGCAATCTCTTTTAATTTCATCGCCTTATACCTCCCGGAATGTAACTTTTGCTTCTACTGCATCGCGCGGCACAAAAATTGAGCATACCGAGACAATCTCGGACACCCGTTTCACTGCTCCGCCGCCTCCTGCGGGACCGTTGGTATAGAGAGCCTCCACCTCGTTTGCCAGCAGAACGGCATTTTTCCGGTCTTTCGTTCTGCCTGCGGCGCGGAGACGCACTTCACACGGAGTTCCACTTCCGATCTCCTTGGAAATTGCATCACGATACAGGGAATTGCATCCGATAAAATCAGTACGGTACTCTTCCAGTTCGATGCCTGTCAGTGCAATCCGCTTCTCCAGAATCTCCGCCGCCAGCTCCGCCCGTGCCACACAGTTGCTTCCGCCGTAGGAAATTTCACCCTCACCGATGAAGCAGTCCTTGTAGCCGACACTCACTTTCAAAGTTTCCGGTCTTCCATGCGTTGTCGCATGCTCGGCACGAACCTGGTTTTCCCCGACCTGCCGGAACGTCACCTTTGAAAAGTCCGCTGTTGCATCCGGGGTCAGGTAAGCCTTTGGGTTGTGGATTTCGTAGATCATCTGCTCTTTACAGGTATCCACGCTCACCAGTCCGCCACTTCCCTCGACCTTTGTCACGGTAAACGCGCCTGTCTCGTCAATCTCAATGAGCGGGAATCCAAGTTTCCACAGGTTCGGCACATCCTTGTAGCCCGGATCCGCAAAATAGCCGCCTGTCACCTGTCCGGCACACTCCAGCAGATGGCCTGCGAGAACCGCCTGTCCCATCTGATCCGGGTTGTCGTCAATGTTCCATCCAAATTCATATACCAGCGGTCCGATCGTCAGCGCAGGATCGGAAACGCGACCGGTAATGACAAGATTGGCGCCCTCTTCCAACGCTTTTGTGATGCCTTCTGCGCCCATATAGACATTTGCGGAAATCAGAACATCTTTTTTCTCTTTTAACAGCGTGCCATCCTCCAGCACTTTTTCATTTTCATACTTATCCAGTTCGTCTGTAATATCATCGCCGGTCACACAGGCAATTTTCAATCCACCGACACCCAGTTTTCTGGCAATTTCACACGTCCGTTCTGCAGCAGATACCGGGTTGGCAGCTCCCATATTGGTAATGACTTTTACTTTGTTTTTCGCCATCAGCGGGAGAATTTTTTCCATTCGGTAGTCGAGCAGCTGGTTGTATCCCTTCGACGGATCTTTCTCTTTGTCCTGCTGCCCGATCGCAACGGTGCGTTCCGCCAGACACTCGAAAATAATGTAGTCCAGATTTCCTTTTTCCATCAGCTCCACTGCCGGCTCAATGCGGTCTCCCGCATAGCCTGCGCCGCTTCCGATTCTGATTTTTTTCATGTTCTATGGCCTCGCTTTCTTTGATCTGAGATCATTGTAATGCGATATCCGGGCAGATACTACAAAAGGGATCGTAATTTCTAAAATTTTAGAAATCATGATCCCTCTTTTATGTGAGTTCTGTTACAGCAAAGACAGAAAATACCACAAAGCCCCAAAGCTGCAGAAATTCCGGCATTTCATTCTCCTTCTGTCTTATTCTTTGATTTTATTATATAACGTTGCCAGCGAAATTCCGAGTTCCTTTGCCGCTTTTTGCTTCCCTTCCATATCCCGTCCGTACAGCAACAACGTATTTTGGATCTCCTGCCGTTCAAAGCGGCGCACCCGCTCTTCCAGCGTCATGTGAGCCTCTGATTCCCGTTTTTCAAACTGTACGAGACTCGTCACAATTGAGATGCTTCCGCGGATCTGATGCTCTTCCCAGATCGGATAAACACTTGCAAAGTATTCCTGCGTTCCCTCTCTCCGCACCATTCCCTCGACCGGGATGCCGCTCCAAATGACTTCCGGAGCAATGGCAGATTTGCGGTAATCCGTGATTTTATGACCTTTCGCGGTTTCAAGCGGAACGCCGATGAAATCGCTGTAGACTTGATTAAAGAACACAATCCTGCTGTGCTGATCGCAGATCAGGATTCCCTGCTGTAGAGATTCCAGAACGGAATGTACCTGCATTTTTCGTTCCTCCCGTTTTCTCTTTCTGTACTCTCGGAGTCTTTCTGTCATGAGGATATTTAGCCCTTATACTCCTCCGTAAATGTCTTGTATAAATAGATCACATTCTCAATTTTATCTCCACGGTCGCAATTACATTTTGATACCACATGGCACCACCATACCTTCCGGCAATTTTTAACTTTATTGCCACAAAGTATGGACTCAGTTCAAAAAAACGCACGGCAGGAAATCCCGCCGTGCGTCCATAGATTCTGATTTACACTTAAATTATTTAAGAGTAACTTTAGCGCCTTCAGCCTCAAGTTTAGTTTTGAGCTCTTCAGCTTCTGCTTTGGAAGCACCCTCTTTGAGGACTTTCGGAGCACCGTCAACTACTTCTTTAGCTTCTTTCAGGCCAAGTCCTGTAGCTTCACGTACAACTTTGATAACTTTAACTTTGTTCGGGCCAACCTCTGTCAGCTCTACGTCGAACTCGTCTTTCTCCTCAGCTGCTGCTGCATCGCCTGCTGCTGCTGCAACTACAACGCCTGCTGCTGCGGATACGCCGAACTCTTCCTCACATGCTTTTACAAGATCGTTTAACTCTAATACAGATAACTCTTTGATAGCGTCAATAAACTCTGCGGTTGTTAACTTTGCCATTTTATTTTCCTCCTTGGATATTTTCTGAATAATGTTCTCAGGCTGCGTATTTCACGCTGCCCGCTTGAGGCTTAGGCCTCTGCTGCGCCGCCTTTGGACTCTGCGATCTGGTTGAGGACGCGAGCCAGGTTTGCGATCGGGGACTGGATGCTTCCAAGCAGTTTGCCAAGAAGTTCTTCTCTTGACGGAACGTTTGCCAGTGCTTCCATTCCAGCTTTGTCGTAGTAGTTTCCTTCTACAACACCAGAAACCATCTCCAGCTTCGGAGCGGTTTTTGCAAATTTAGCGATGATTCTTGCCGGAGCTGTTGCATCGTCCTTGCTGATTGCGATAGCGTTTGTGCCATCCAGGTCTTTGGTAAGAGACTCGAAAGCAGTACCAGCGAATGCACGTTTCATCATTGTATTTTTGTATACTTTGTAATGAACGCCTGCTTCTCTTAACTCTTTACGCAGCTGAGTATCCTGAGCAACGGTTAATCCGCTGTAGTTTACCAGCAGCACGCACTGTGCGCCTTCTACCTGTGCGCTGATCTCTTCCAGGACCGGCTTCTTCAGATCGATTTTTGCATTGATTGCCATGATTGCACCTCCTTGTAGTATTTCGTACCTACGCTTTGGAAGTATAAAAAAAGCTCTTCGCGAAGATTGGCGAAGAGATCTCAAAATTCCATAATATGAACCTTGTGTAACTTCTCCTCGGCAGGCGTTTGAAACTTACGCCTTGCGGCACCTGCTGTCTTCGGCGTGATACAGATGGTATATTATCATATGTGATGAGGGTTGTCAAGATCAAAATAAACTTTTTTCATATTTGTGCAACTTCATCAAAATATATGTTCTATTTTTTCAAACTGTTTCTTCCTATACCATGTTATACTTACGTTGTTGTCGCCTCCCAAACTGGCAACAGGAAGGGGGTGAGCGCATGTCTATACTTATTTCTCTTATCGTTTCCGTTGTAGCAGGTGTAATCAGCTACTATATCTGCAAGTGGCTAGACGGAAAACATGGTGACAATTAGCACAGGCGGATGCCCTTCCGTAAAATAGGGAAGAACCCCCAGCAGTTGCCGCTGCTGGGGGTTCGCTTTGTGAACACATGTCACTTATTTCTCTTATTAGCTACATATACTATATCATATGCAGAACCGAATTTCAAGATTCCTCTCCCACATTTTTATTTCACTTTTACCAATCTCACAGCCATATACGGTCTTGACGGCATGTCGATCGTAAATTCTCCGCTGTGACGGCCTGCCGGGGTAATCGTCATGTTCCAGGTGTCGATGACTTCCACATCAAACTCCTGGCCTTCCGGCATGTGGAACGGGCGACGGCATGGGCGGTTGGCTCCGAAATAGTACATGATACAGTCTTTTCTCGGATGGCTTGCGCCGTTCGTGCAGCAAGTCTCATCAAAGAATGCCGGAAGCGGCTCCATATAGCCTCCGTTTTCTTCCATAATGTCCAGCAGGAACTGAATACGCGCCGGGCTGCCGCCCCTCAGCTCTCCGCCGTGTGACCACCAGATCACACCGTTTTCATTTTCATACGTCTCGCCGTGCTGGCATATCCACCTCTGGTATATGCCTCCCAGAACCGGCGTGTCATCTCCTCGCCGCTGATATTTCCCCAGCCGAACGGAAGATTTCCTTCATATGCAATCTCATCGAGTACGCACGGTTTTCCATACTGCGGGCGCCAGATTTCCACATTTTCTGCGGTACGGTACAGATCGATTCTCTGCAGACTGCAGTGCGTGATCCATCCCCTGGAATGATCGTACATGGTCATACAGTTGTGAATGGAGCGCAGATGGCGGTACGGATCCTGACGGCAGACGGTTTCTGCATTGGACTCCCACTCGGATACCGGTTTCCAGCGGAACAGGTCAAATTCATTTGCCATAGCCCACCATACATTGTGGTATGCGCTGAAACGGTTAACAACGTATCTTAAATAAAAGTTCTGCTGCTCCAGATTCATGCGTGAATAGCCCCAGCGGTCGTACGGATGGAACAAAATCAGATCAGCCTGGATTCCCATGGTGCCAAGGCGTACGATCGTATTTTCTATGTGTTCAAAATAAGAAGGATTTGGACGGGTATAATCCCATACTTCATCCGGGTTTTCGATCATGGCATCAATGCCGCCGAACATATTGCGCGGCGCTTTTTCCAGCTTCTCTGTCTCAAAGTCAGACGGAGACCACGGAGAATTTTCACGAATTTCAAACGGATACTGTGCCGGCTCTTTTAAATTGTAGACATAGTGCTTCGGGAAAACGCAGAAGCGGATCTTATTAAACGGAGAAGCAGCAAGGCTTTCATACGTTTTCTCCTGAGTCTCCTTACTCTGCAGCTCCCACACATAGCAGGTCGTACCGCACGGGTAGTATTCCTTTCCGTCATCGTAAGCAAAATGGTAGGTGTTTGCTACCCGAACCGGACCGTGGCAGTTTTCATCGGCTGCGCTGACCTCCACCGTCACCTTCGCCTCATCGCCCCAGCTTGTTACTGCGGTAATCTCATACGTTCCTTCGCAGGATGCATAAAGCGAAGCTTGTATACGCCGTTTCCATCATAAAAGCCCTCGGCATGCTTTTCCTCTGCCTGGCCTGCCATCGTTCCTTTCACCCACTGCTCCGCGAACGGATTTCCCTCGGACGGTCCCCGGAAAACCAGTTCTGCAATTCCATATCGTTTTACATATTCGGTATAAGACTGTAACATACGTTCCACCTTTCTGAAATAAGTATTGCTTCGTATCGTGATAATTTAATTTTACTAAATGCATTTTGAATAGTCAATCTTTTTAAATTAAACTTTTAAACAATAATTCAGTTGTTTTTTTATCACTTTTGCCGATATCTATTTCTTTTTTCCTTGTATTTATTTGACGTTTTTTCACTTTTATTGTAAACTTTCCCATAGAGTCTGCCGGACCTTTTGCTGAACAGTTCCGGCATTTTCTTTTTATCTGGCTCAAAATTCAGCATATATCTAACATGTACAGGAGAGGAGATGGTCCTTTGAAAAAACGCTTTTCCAAAATTTCCATACACTCACTTGGTTTTCGCATTTTTGTTCTGCTTGCAGTCATGATCGTCCTTTTTTGTGCTCTTGTCGTGTACAACAACACAGCCGCTTTTGGTCTGATGCTGGAGCGAATCCATGAGAACTCGGAAAATACACTGGTTCTGTACCAGAAAAGCCTAGATGAAAATCTTTCCCGCACGGAAACCTATCTCTATGTTTTCGCCTTAAATGATGCCGATCTTCTTTCGCTTCGCGCAGCGGAACCACAGACAACCGGCTGGTATGTCACGTTGAATCGGATCAAAAAAAGCTTTGAAAGCGCAACGCCGAACTACACGGTCGATGGCTTTTTCTGCTATCAGGAAGCCACCGATGCCTGGTTCTCTACGATCAGACCAGCAACCCTACACCGCTCCTCTGGAACTATATCCGTAAAATCGCCAATACAGAGGATCCATCCTCTGTTTGGAACCTCAATGAAATCAACGGGAAATACTATCTTGTCCGTATCCTGAACCTGAACGGATATCTGCTCGGCGCGTACATTTCTACGGATACACTCCTTGGCACTCTGGTCGATACCAAAACGCAGGACAGCCTTCTGTATTTTTCCGATGGCTCCCTTCTTCTGCGCACCCCGTCAAGCAATGTCCGCATGGAGGCTCCCCGCTTGAAATGGCGGCGGTATCCTTCCTACGACATTGATGGAACCTCCTGGATGGCTGTTTCACATGAACTGAGGAAACACCGCTGTCGCTGACCCTGCTTTTGAAGGCTTCGGAATACACCAAATATCAGAGCAGCTTTTATCTTCTCGCCCTGATCGTTTCTCTCGGTCTGTTCGTAATCTGGCTGCTCCTGTCTGCTTCCCTGCACCGCTGGTTCTTCACCCGGTTCACATGCTGACGCATGCGCTGGAACAGCTCCGCGGCGGTGATCTCAAGGTGCGGATTCCGGATGACGCCATGCTCGACGAATTCCGGAAAATGACGACCGCTTTCAACGATATGGTCGAAGAGATCGATGATCTGAAAATCGCGAATTATGAAAAACAGCTCGCCCGTCAGAAGCTGGAAGCGCTTTACCTGAAGCAGCAGATCACGCCGCATTTTATGATCAACTGCCTGAACACCATTTATCAGCTGACTGAAAATAACCACGCGGACCTGGCACGGCAGATGCTTCAGAACCTGAGTGTACATCTGCGCTATACGCTTTCCTCCGGCCAGACCGTCTCGCTTTTAGAAGAGCTAAACCTTGTAAAAAACTACGTGGAGCTTTCCTCCATCCGCTATCCCGGCGCGCTGCGCCTGCTCCCTTCCTGCGAAGAATCGCTGCAAAATGCAACGGTTGTGCCGCTTATACTCCTGAACTTTGTGGAAAACACGATCAAATATGAGGTCGTTATGGGGAAAGTGCTGGACATGCATATCGATATCACCGCGCAGGAAGAAAACCAGTGTACCCGTCTTCATATCTGTATCTGGGATACCGGATGCGGTTTTTCCGAGGATATACTTGCCGTGCTGCAAAAGCTTGATACCTATGTAAACTCCGAGCAGGAACACATCGGCATCACAAACGTGGTGCTCCGCCTCCGCCAGATTTTTCCCGACGCGGCTTTTGCTTTTGGCAACCGCCCCGGCGCAGGCGCTCAGATTACCATTGATTTTCCTTACGTTCCCTTTTTCCGCATCGACGGATAACTGGAACAGCTAAAAATATGTTTTGGGAGGTTATTATGAACCTGTTAATTGTAGACGATGAATATTATACCGTCGAAAGCATCTCCAACAAAATCCGCACACTACGCCCGGACTCTTTCGAGATTTTCTGTGCCTACAATATGACGCAGGCATTGGAAATCTTTTCCGCACATACGATTGATCTGATGATCTGTGATATCGAGATGCCCGGCGGCTCCGGCCTCGAACTGCTGGACCAAATCCGCCAGGCACACTACGAAACCGTCTGCATTTTTCTGACCGCCTATGCAAAATTTGAATATATTTCCCGCGCTATGAAGCTTTCCAGCAGTGACTATCTGTTGAAGCCGCTGGACGACCATGCTCTTCTGGAAGCTCTTGACAAAGCCTGTGCGCAATGTGAAAAGCAGCAGAAGGACCGCGTCAACACCCTTCATGCCAATTACTGGAAGGAAAGTGAGCTCCCGCTTGCGGAACAGTTCTTCCTCGACCTGTTAAATGGCAGTATTTCCTCTGCTCCTTCCGAAGTGATGGATGAAATCCGCTATCGCCGTCTGGATGTCAAACTGATTCATCAGCCCTTCTGTCCGCTTCTGATCCAGACCGGACAGACGAACTCCTTTTCTCCGACCGACAACCGTACCCTGTATGAATTTGCCTTAAAAAATATTGCCCGGGAATATTTTTTGAACCCGGCGAGCTGCCGCTGACGATCCGTGTGCTTGATGGTTTTTATCTTCTGCTTCTCCCGGCCTCCACACACTCTCGGGACGCCGTGATTGGCCGATGTCGTCAGGCCCTGACCGACTTTGTGACACACTTTCCGTTCTCGATCAACTTTTTCGTTGATCAGAAGGTCTGTCTCCCGGAAGACCTGCGAAAAGCTTTTCTTTCCATGAAAGCCTTCGCCGGAAGAACGTCACCTACGAAAATCACGTTTTCGATCTTGCCGCTGAAACCGAAGCTCCTGTTCAGACGCCTTTTCAGCCGATTCCATCTGACCGCTGGTCCGATCTTCTCACATCCGGAAAAACGGAACAGCTTCAGATTGAGGTTTTCGCTTTCTTAAATCAGACGAAAAGCTCCGGCACTGCTACACGGGAATTTCTGACCGGCTTTTACTATCAGTTCCTGCAGCTGCTGTTCCGCCAGATGGATCATCCGGGCAGCGAAGACGAAGCCTTCCGCCGCCAGATTACCGTTGCTTCCCCGGAGCAGACCTTCTCCTCGTTTGGTGCTTTACGAGAATGGATTTCCAACAGTCTTCTGCTGTTCATACAAAGCCGTCAGGCAGCCGCTTCCCAGGACACGGCTGTTGCCACCGTGAAAGCATATATCGAATCGCACCTCTCCGACGAGCTGGATCGCGATACGCTTGCAGCCATGGTATACCTGAACGCCGATTATCTGTCCCATCTCTTCAAAAAAGACACGGGAAGTTCTCTCATCAACTACGTCATCGATCGCCGGATTGCGCGCTCCAAGGAGCTTCTCGCAAAGGGCGAAATGAGCATCCGCGACATTGCCATCACCTGCGGCTTCCAGAATATTTCGTACTTCTCCCGCCAGTTTAAAAAATCGACGGGCATGACACCACGGCAGTTTAGAAATTAAAAAATCCGGCCTTCCTTTTGCATATCGGAAAGCCGGATTTTTTGGATTCACTTACTTTTTTATCAGCTTCACGCCGCCAAGGGTAATACCTTTTACAAAGTTTTTCTGGATGAACGGATAAATGATCATGATCGGCAGAATACCAAGTGCTGCCATCGCCATACGAACGTTCCGGATGGGATCTGGGAGAGGCCTTCGCCTGCCTGCGCCATGTTGTTGGCGTTCTGCGTCAGCGCCTGAATATTCTGCATCAGACGGTTCAGCAGGTTCTGGATACTGTAGAGATCCGTTCTCTTTGTCAGATAGATATAACCATTGTTCCAGTCATTCCAGTAAGCGATACCGGAGAACATGGCAACGGTGGTAATAATCGGTTTGGACAGCGGAATGGCGATCTTCCACATAGTCTGGAATTCGTTTGCACCGTCAATATAGGCAGCCTCAAGAATTTCATCCGGCACACCGGTGACAAAGTAGCTCTTCATCAGGAGAACGTTGAATGCGCTCATCATCAGAGACGGAACCAGTAGCCCGAAGAACGTATCTTTCACATGGAATACGGTCGTGTAATTGATATAAGTCGGTACAAGGCTCCATTAAACAGCATGGTAAAGAATACCAGGAATGTCAGGACATTTCGTCCCGGCAGACCCTTTTTCGAAAGGCCGTAGGCAGACAGGTTGTCAGTGCAAGGTGCATACAACGCCGGTTGCGGTCAGGATAAAGGACATTCCATAGGCTTTGATTACCATGGAACTGCTGGATGTGAATACCCACTCATAAGCATAGGTACTCCACTTTTTCGGCAGAAAAGAGTATCCATTCTGTAACAGAGTTGCATTGTCAGTCAATGAGGAAATGAACATCAACAGAATCGGAATGATCGCGAGCAGTGTCAGGATTGTCATGATCAGATGGCCGAAAAAGCTATAAATTTTATCTTCTCTTGTTTTCATACCGTTCCTCCTAGATCAGCGCGCTGTCGCGGTCAATTTTACGTACCAGCAGGTTGGCGCCAAGCACCAGAATAAATCCTACGATCGACTGGTAAACACCGGCTGCGGCAGACATCGAAACATTGCCCATCTGAAGCAGTCCGCGATATACGTAGGTATCAATTGTGTTTGTTGTGGAATACAGAGCTCCCTGGTTCATCGGCACCTGGTAAAAGAGACCGAAGTCAGAGTAGAAAATTCTTCCGATTGCCATCATGGTCAGCATGATAATGGTCGGACGCAGAAGCGGCAGGGTAATATATTTGATCTGCTGCCATCTCGTTGCACCATCGATCTTGGCTGACTCATAGAAGGATTTATCAAATCCCATCAGTGTTGCCAGATACACAATACAGTTGTAGCCAACCGACTTCCATGCACTGACAAAAACCAGGATAAACGGCCAGTATTTCGGTTCCGAATACCAGGAAACCGGATCTTTTCCCAGCGCCTTTAAAATCGTGTTGTTAATGAATCCGTTTTCTACACTGAAGAATGCAAAAACAAGATATCCGATGATAACGGTGGAGAGGAGGTTCGGAAGAAGGATTGCACTCTGGTAAACTTTCTTCCGTTTTCCTTCCAGTTCACTCAAGACAATAGCTACTGCGATTGCCAGTGTTGTGTTGATTACGATAAATGCCACATTGTAGAGAATGGTATTTCGTGTAATAACAAAGGCATCGCTTGTCGTAAACAGATATTCAAAGTTTTTCAGTCCTACCCATGGACTTCCGTAGATGCCTTTTCCGGCATTGTACTGTTTGAATGCAATCACAAGACCCGGCAGAGGCATGTAATTGTTGATAAACAGATAAATGAGACCCGGCAGCATCAGAATATAGATCGGCAGAAAACGTACAAATGTTTTTCGTCTTTTCTGGCTCTTCTGACTTTTCACTCTTGCCATGTTTTTCCTTCTCCTTTTTTCTTATCCGCAGCCGGTCCCAAAGCGTTCCGGTTTTGACAGATTTTTCTCTTCTTACAACCTGCGCCGTCCTGTTTTTGGGACGGCGCAGTCATTTTTTGATCTAAATTCTTAAACTTTATTTGTTTGCTTCCTGCCACGCTGCAAGCTGTGCCTTTTTCTCGTCGATAATCTTCTGGAGCCTGCAGTCATCATCTTATCATTCATTTCGGCAATTCCGGTCTCCGGGTCTACAAAGCCGTACTCTACGCTGGTCTGATACTCGTTGTATACGTTCTGTACTGCTGTGAGCTCGTTTGCCACATTTGTGCTGTCAAAGGAGAAACCGCTTGCTTTGGAAACCTTTGCATTGGTGTTAAACTCTTTCATCTCTGTCCACAGATCCGGATCATTTCCTTCCCATACATGGGTCAGGAACTGGTTCGGCATCATCCATCCCATGGAATGATTCCATCCGGAGTTGGATGCATCTACACCGTCTGCATAAGTAGCAAGTCCGTCATCGCCAATTTTATAATGTGTTCCCTCGATGCCCCATGCCAGAAGGTTTGCGATATCGGCATTTGTGTAGCACTCATTCAGGAATTTCATGGCTGCTTCTTTATGCTGTGCAGAGATCGGAATGGTCCAAGGCATACTAGCCACAGATGTGGAACTGATATAGTCATCCAGTGTCTGGAAGATGGTCATATCGCGACCGGTCAGTGTAGTCTCCTGCGCTTTGATGCCAGGCTTTCCGCCTGTGGTATAGCTCATCAGAGTTCCGGCTTTTACAAGCTCTCCGACTGCTGTTGTATCGGTCGATGCATCGGCACTGATATAGCCTTTCTGATTGTAGTCATACAGTCTTGCACAATAATCCTTGTAGAAATCGCTCTCAAAGAGATTTACAACATCAAGGTTCTGGCCATAGTCAAGCAGAACACCGAACACATTTCCTCCAAGGGAGTCTACGTTAGAGAACTGCGACATAGAACCTGTTGTCGGACGATAAACCTCTTTGTCCGGATATTTCTCATGCAGCTGTGCATAAATATCGTTTAATTCATCCAGACCGATTTTTACGATCTCATCGTCTGTGTTTGCTTCGTAGCCAATACCATCGAGATACTCGGTTGCGATCGCTGCGCATCCACGTCCCTGTGCAATGTCCCGGTTGCTTGGAAGGCCATAGAGAACTCCGTTCACACGGCAGGCATCAATGTTATCCTGTCCAACTGCTTCTGCGATGTCCGGTCCATACGTTGCAAGAAGATCGTTCTCTTCCAGATCGGAAAGATATCCCTGCTGAATTCCGGTTGCATATGGGAAACCTACACATGCAAGTACATCAATTTCCTCATTTGCGGAAAGCGCCAGTGTCGTATTCTGATTAAAGGATCCGAAATCGGTAATAGAAAGCTCAATTTCAACGCCAATCTTATCTCTTGTGATATCATTGATGGCTTCCTGTACTTTCTCCGTGTCTGCCGGAGCACCCGTCCAGGTCGGGAAGCTTACGATGATTTTTTCCACTTCTCCGCTTCCGTTCTCTGCTGTACTGGATGCGGTACTCTTATCCTTAGAATCTGTCTTTCCGGAATCTGAACTTCCGCCGCTGCTTCCGCATGCAGCCATGGAGCATGCCATAATGGATGCCATGAAAATCGCTGCTACTTTCTTTTTCATTCTTTCGTCCTCGCTTTTTATCTTTTTGTCTTGCTGCTTTATTTCGTTTCTGAGTTTCGGCCGTGACTCATTTGATGATCTTATTATATCTGCTTTCTTACCTCCAAAAAAGAACAATCCTGCGATGAATTTGCACTTTTCTGTGGTTTCTTTCCGCATTTTGTATAGTTTATGATCACTTTTCAGTCTTTTCTATGCATTCTGCTATCAGCACCCAATCTCCCGCCGCCGGTTTCTTTGGCATAATGCACGACTTTCCACGCACTTCCACCTGGATTTCTGCTTTTTCTGTCTGTCCCGTTCTCGGATCAAACCAGGAAATTGCATAGATTCCGTCGCAAAGGCCCGCGAGCGGTGTACTCATGCCATCCATCTCTCCGTAATAAATCAGTGCTCTCGTTTTATCCCGGCTGATCGTGGCAGCCGCAAGCTTATTGGCAAACGGGCTGATACTCTCTTCCATTTCTGCCGGTTCATATGGCACCATCTCCTCAAAATGATGTTCTTCATAGAAACGTTTCAGATATCCCATCTGTGCGCCTCCGGGGCCGTCAATGGCTTTCGCCAGGTGATGCCAAATTTGTTGAATGCATTAAAATCCGGTTGATGTCACTTACCTCCCAGATATTATCCCAGATTCCCTGCGCACCGTACGTATAGCCGCAGCCGCCGGTCTGGACTGCCATATATGCCACGCGGCGCAGCATTGCATCGGTGCAGAGCCGGGTTCCGTTTTCTTCCAGTGTGGAACAGTATTCATACAGGGACTCGCCTTCGATGAATGGTTTTGTTCCGTGTTCCTTCCGATAGGCACGGTACCAGGACGGATTGATCGGGAAATCGCCGTGTCCGGCCTGATTCAGCACAAAATCAAACCACGATTCGTCATAATAGTAATCTGCAAACGGACGCTCATTCGTATAATGTGCGGTCTGCAGTGTTCCATATCCGTCCATTTTTTCCACATACTTTGCGACCTCGCGCCAGCCTTTGATGGCTGTTTCCCGCGGCTTTCCCGGGAAGTAGCCTGCCACTTCGCCTGACAGCGTCCACACAACCGGAAGGGCACCATAGCGGGCAATGATATAGCGTGCCAGATGTTTCTGGTGCTCCACGCCCTGCTCGATCGAGCCGGACCAGGCAAAACCGAGCGCGTTGATAAAGCCGAGGTCAGCGAGATACTGCATGCGGCGGTCGAGTTCGTTCTGGTAAAATGCCACATCTGGCACATCATCTGTGGCATCCGTTTTCCAGTAACGGCTCTTGTGCTCCTTCCAGCTGTCGCTTCGAAGGTTCGTCTGATAAACGTTATAACCCTGCTCCTTCCTGCGGTCCGCCATGCCGCGGAACATGCTCGTCATCTGCGGATGGTTCGACTCGTCCCACCGCTCACCAAAGGCAAATGCCCAGTGCGTATCACCGAGCCAGAAAAACGGTGTTCCGTCTGCATACGTCAGATATCTTCCTGATGGATGCACTTTCAGGAATCCGTGCCGATAAATGGCAAGATCTCCTTCGTATGGAATACATTCGATCGTTCCCTGCACTCCGGAAAGTCCCGTCTCCTCCGGTGCTTCCAGCCTATAACTCCACATTCCGGTTTCGGTCGGCGCAAAGGCAATCCGATAGGTATTTCCGCCGTCCCAGTATGCTTCTCTTCTGATCCTTCTTCCCGACGGTCCCGTAAAAATACTCCAAATGGAAACATCGAGGAATGGATTGTCGTATGTTTTCTTGCTCTCAAATGATAAAATAATTTGTCGCCACTGTTCTGCTTTCATCCCCATTTTATTTTCTCCTTTATCTGCGCAGAGCGCGCCCGGTTTTTTTCGGGCACGCTCCTCGAATCTGATTTTACCGTAACTGTTTATTGTTTATTGTTTTTTATTCCAGTCCGCGTTTCTTTGCAAGCTGCACGGCAATCTCAACCAGCTCCGCCGCATCCTCGCGGCAGACAAAGCCTTTCGTTACCTGCTCTTTCGTGTTTTTCTCCGCCATTTCCCGGTAATGTGCCAATGTTCCGTACAGCTCTTTTATCATTTCTTTCGAAAACGCCTGCTGATAACCGAACAATCCTTCCTTTTCCGATTCCGGATCCAGGAAATTCTGGCCTTTTTCAATGTCGCTGGTATTGCTGTATCTTCCGGTTGGGTAGTCAAGGAGGCAGGTACGCAGTCCACCGATCGTATTTCCGAACGCATCCTTTTTGTTTTCTCCGTCGCTGTCAACCGCAATCCGGTCACAGTGCGCCGGAGCTGCGCCTGTCCGTACCCAGGTAAAGAGATTCCGAAATGCTGCCGCAAAAAGAATCTGGGACGGATAGTCGTTTCCTTCCTCATTTTTTCCCATATAGAATGGCAGATGGTTGATCCGCACCAGATCCGGATCGTTCTGATAGTAATTCACGTAGCTATAGGAAGTGTCATGGCTTGCACCCGTCACATCATACTGGCGGAACAGGAACTCCGGATCATCGCTGTCCTGCTGGGCAATGCGCCATGCTTCCATTCTTCCGTTTTCACTCTCCGTCTGTACAGCGATAAACGGCTCGCGCGCCTTTTCCACACGTGTCAGACTGTAATGGTACGGAGTCATGGTTTCATACTGGTTGACCGGAATACCAAGGGAATGGACTCCTCCTCCGGAAAGGTAACCATTAAATACACACGCACCGCGTGCCACCTCCGGACGATACGCAAAGCTGTTCAGATAGCGGAACAGATACGAACCGACTGTGACCAGCCCGTCAAATAGACGTATTCTCTCTTATATTCCCGAATCGGATTCTGCTCCTCATCGCCGCGCAGCAGCCACGCCAGGTCTGTCAGCATGTCCCAGAAAAGACCCGTTTCGTAATCATGATTCAGATCGCCGAGTCCGCCCGTGGCCTGCAGTCGCTCCGAGAACGGCACATCCGGCGTCGGGTTGGCCCAGGAAAGACAGCCGTAACGCTTTTCATCAAACTCCACCATTTTTGCGATCGTATTCGGTTTGCTTGTGATTCCCACATAGATATCTCCGTCCCGCACAAATTTCTTCCAGCCGAGAATCCACATGCGGTCAATCTCCATAAAACTCGTTGGGTTGATAATCTCCACTACAACGTTTCTGCTGCATTTTGCAGTGTCCTGCGGTGCGCGGACAATGATGCGGTTTGTATACGGCGCATCCGCAGTGCGCACACGGACGCCGCCGCGCTCGTCGGCTGTCTCGTAGACATTTGCCGTTCCATACATATAATATTCCTTCTCCACATAGCCGCGCTCCGACAGCTTCAGGTAACGCTCCGCACTGGCAAACGGATAGCTTTCTTTCGTTACCGGAATCTCCTCTAGTCTTGTAATCATCTCGTAAAACCTCCCTTTTTCCTTGTATGATTTTATTATTCCATACGGCTCCAATACGAAAAACAACGATTCTGCTGTTTTTTGACACTTTTCTGCTGTTTCTGTTTCGATCAGACTTTTTCCGTTCCGGAAACAAAAACGCAGAAAAAGCGTTACAGTTCACTGGTGCCCGGCGAACTGTAACATTCGCAGCCCTCATTTAAAGTTTTGCTTCGCAAACGGAGGACTGCTCACGCCTGAATCACTTTCTTACGCAGCGAAACAGCAAGTGTTTCACTGCTGAGTAAGCAGCAACGAAAAAGCATCTCCGTGCAAATTTATCTCTGATTTGTACTTTTTCTTTCGGAATGTCTGTAGTAGACTGGTATTGTAGGGCAGAAAAAATCTATCATTCCCAATATCGTCTTTTCTGCCCATGCAAACAACTGTACTCTCAAGCTTTTTCTGTACCTGATTTTGTGAGATGATTTTGTCAGTCGCAAACGCAAATGCAGAAAGACTCTGAGCGTACATTCCGTACCAAAGGAGGGTTTTTACAAATGAACGGAACTTATTATACCATTACCGAAGTTTTTGATTTCGGTCCGCATATTTCGAAAGTAATTCTGGATTATGGCAAAAGCATGAAGGGTGCGGTCCCATCTCCGGAGCAGTTTACGGTACACGTTACCCGCACTTCCACCGAGGGTGAGGACTTTGTCTGGCCGAATTTTATGGGCGACAAACCGGATGACTCGATGGACGGAACCCGCCGCGTTTCGAACGTTTACGTTTCTGACAAAACCAGTGCACCGTGCGAGGACGGCACCTGCCTGACGCTGGAGCTGCCGTGTTTTATCATGGAAGGAATCGGCTCGATCATCAAATTCAATGGTAATTTTAATGTATTTGTCAAAGTCGCTTACGATGTGACACAAGTCTCTGAAATTGCAACAGACGATGGTGCCATTTCTCCGCAGATGTTCGACGTAGACGGCGGAAACCGCGTCATCTACGGTGAATGGCTCAAAGAAGACCGCTACGAGGATCCGCAGATTCCGCTCTCTTACGTTTACTACGAGCCGGAAATGGATGCGGATGAGAAAATCCCGCTGATCATCTGGCTGCACGGCGCAGGTGAGGGCGGACAGGAGCCGCCGATTGCAGCAATCGGAAATAAAGTTGTAAACCTGATTTCCCCAAAGGTTCAGAAAATTTCGGCGGCAAAACCTACCTGCTTGCTCCACAGGCTCCAACCATGTGGATGGATGACGGAACCGGCGAATATACCAAAGACGGTTCTTCCAAATATACCGAAGTTCTCGATGCCCTGATCGGCGCTTTCGTGGATGCTCATCCGCAGATCGACCGTTCCCGCATTTACATCGGCGGCTGCTCCAACGGCGGCTTTATGACGATGAAACAGATCATTTTCAACCCGTCCCGCTACGCTGCCGCATATCCGGTCTGCGAGGCTCTGGCGGATGCATTTATCTCCGATGAAGACATCCTGAAGCTCAAAGATCTGCCGATCTGGTTTACACACGCAAAAACCGACCCGGTTGTCGTTCCGGATGATTTTGTCGTTCCGACCTATGAACGTCTGGCAAAGATCAATCCGAATGCACACTTCACCTACTGGGACAAGGTACTCGATCACACTGGAACACAGAAAAACGCGGATGGCACCCCATTCGAATACATCGGCCACTGGTCCTGGATCCCGATGCTGAACGATGAGTGTGTCCTCGATTATGACGGCAAACCGGTTATGACGGACGGAAAAGAGACTCCGATTCTGGAGTGGATGGCTGCACAGAAAAAAGCATAATTTTATAAAACTGCATGGCACACTTCAATGAAGTTTCCTGTGAAGTCAAAAAATGGTGCGGAGACGCCTCCAAAGAGGTTGTCTCCACACCATTTTTCTGTTTTCATCGGCCTTATCAGATCTGTCGCGCTCCGGCAGACACATATCCGTCGGTTCTCGGAATCCATTTTAGAAACTTCTCGACTGCCAGATTCCAGAATCTCCACTCATGGGTGTATCCCGGTACGGATACCCAGGTGACATCCACTCCATTTTCTTTCAGATAATCCTTAAACTCTGTATTAATCTCATACAGCATATCCTCTTCGCCGCAGGTCACATACAGTGGCGGAATCTTTTTTCCGTCCGCAATAGCTTTTTTCACCAACCATTTCACATCGAGAGGACCGTCAATCAGACCTTCCACTTTTTCCGGATCGCCCACCGGCATGACTGCGCCGGAGAAGGAACCAATCGCTGCAAACCGTTCCGGATTAGAAAGGCCATGCAGCAGTGCGCCGTAACCACCCATCGATAATCCTGCGATATAGCTGTGCTCCGGCTCCGCGGAAATCGGGAAATAATTGGTCACGAATTCCGGAACCTCTTTGGCTACGAAATCGAAAAACGGTTCGCCGTCCAGAGAATCATGATAGAATTTGTTTTCCCCCGAAATCATCACAACTGCCATGTTTCTCTCTTCTGCAAACATTTCCACATTAGTATAACCTGTCCACTGCGCGTGGTTGTTTCCCATACCGTGCAGTAAGTACAGCACCGGATATTTTTCTTTCACCTCATGTGTCGGCGGCACCGGGTTCTCTTTTCCCGGCATCGGAAGCTGCATTGCCTCCGGAATCGTCACACTCGGAAGAACGACCGTGATATCCACGGTTCTCTTTAACGCATAAGAAATAAAGTTACATACAAGTTTTGCCATTTCCCCATTTTTCTCCTGTCTTTTGATATTGAATCGACCTTTGTAGTCTCATAAATTCAGTATAAACCTTTTGTTCCGATATTCCAATAGACAGAATCTAAAAAGCTTGTATCACTCCTGATACAAGCAAGTCCCAACCCACTACTGATTGCTTCTCGCAATTGAAGTAGAGGACTTGCTTGATTCGGTTAAACTGTAACGATTACCTCTCTTTCTGTCCTTCCGCCGCCTGCCGCTTCCGCCGTGTCACAAGGCCGCCGATCCGTCCTGTCTCTTTTGCCGTGAGCGACCGCCAGCCATCATTCAGCACGCGGTCTAAAAGTCCCAGTTCGTCCGCGATTTCGTATTTCATTTTTTCCTTCTCAGTCATATGCTCCAGATCGATTTTTTTCTGCTTCGCCATTTTGTTCTGCACTCCTTTTCTCTGCATTCTTTCTTTATTCAGAGTGTAGACACTTTTTCCGGCTTATACCCCCTGTTTGGGAAACTCTTCTATCGATGTGTCCGCGAAACCGCCTGCCGGCAGCTTTCCCGAAAGCGTATTTGAAAAAGACCTCCTTTTTGGTGGTGCTGTCTGGTTTTTCCTTCAGCTCCCCCAAAAAGAGGTTCTTTTTTCCTTTTATATTCTTGTTTTCTTTATTTTTCCGGCGTCTCTCCGAGCCGCTTTTAATTGCGGCAATGGCCGCCCGAAGTGCTTCCTCTTCATCCTCTCCGCTGCTGCAGATCTCAATAGTGTCTCCCTGCCTGATTCCTGCGGCAACGATACTCAAAATACTCTTTAAATTAACCGTTCCCTGCATCCCGTTGTTTTCATAGGTAAACGACATGGCAGATTTGTACCGGCTTACACTGTTTGACAAATTTACCGCATTTAAAAGATGCAGACCTGACGGATTGACAATCGTTACTTTTTCACTTACCATCTTATGTTCCACCTGTCTTTCCTTTGTAATCCGCTCATTTTTCTTTGAAAAATGGCTACTTACTCATTTTTTGCCGTGTCCCGAGTTCAAAAATCCTCCTGCAAGCTTTGCCTGCATCGGTTTTTTGACCTTTTGACACTGATATTTTCATGATAGCACAGTTTTGTTAATACAGTTTGAACATTCTGTTAGATACTCCTCAATTCTTTCCTCTTACTCAGCTGGCTGAAGAACAGGTAATAAATAAAGTACGCAATCGTTGTGATCACCCACGACAGCGGATAGCAGAAGGCTGCTCCTTTTAAGGAGTGGAAATGCGGCAGAACCGCCGTCATCCACACGATACGTACTCCGCAGATTCCTATTCCGGTGATAAACATCGGAATCCATGCATCTCCGACACCGCGGAGTGCACCGGAAAGGATTTCGATGGAAATGTAGGTAAAGAAGGTCGGAACCAGGAAATGGATCAGTCCGTGACAGATTTCACGCACCGCCGTATCTGTGGTAAACAGAGAAATCAGTGTATCACCGATAAACCACATAAACACAACCATCAGACCCGTCATCAGAAATGCCATGATCATGCTGGTGCGCACACCGCGGTGTACACGATCCATCTTTTTCGCACCGTAGTTCTGACCGACAAAGGTTGTCGCCGCAATACCGAGCGCATTGATCATCATCCAGAAAAGACCGTCCACCTTTCCGTAAGCCGCCCACGCAGCCACATTGTTAGTTCCCAGCGAGTTGACAGCAGACTGAATAATCACGTTCGATACCGAGTACAGAATTGACTGTACGCCTGCCGGAAAACCAATGCGGACAATTCGTTTCAGCATAATCCAGTCAATGCTGATTTTCCGCAGATGAAGCCGGTAAATGTCTCTGGTCCGCATCAGAGAGCCCATAACAAGAACCGCACTGATGATCTGAGACAGAATGGTCGCAAGCGCCGCGCCCATAACACCCATTTGCATGCCGACGACAAATAAAAAATCAAGCGCGATATTGGTCATACAGCAGATGATCAGATACAGCAGCGGACGTTTCGAATCGCCGACCGCACGCAGAATACCGGAACCCATGTTGTAAATCAGGTTTCCGATGGTTCCAAGGAAATAAACACGCATATAAATCAGCGCATGATTTACAACATCATCCGGCGTGTTCATCAGATCGAGCATCCATCTCGAACAGCCAATGCCGACTACTGTCAGCACAATACCTCCGAGAATAGAAAAGGCAATGGACGTGTGCACTGCCCACTGCACCTTGTCCTCTTTATTGGCTCCGTAATGCTGTGAAATAACAACTGTCGCACCACTCGAAAGGCCGACGAAAAATCCGACCAGCAGATTGATCAGTGTACCTGTCGTTCCGCCGACCGCCGCAAGTGCCTGTTTTCCAAGAAAGTGTCCGACAATCATGCATCCGCCGTGTTGTAGAGCTGTTGGAAAAACGTTCCGAACAGAATCGGCAGGAAAAAGATCAGAATCTGCTGCCAGATAACACCTTCCGTAATCTGATTTACCTTTACTACTTCTTTCTTCTCTTTGTTCATACCCAAATACCTTCTAAAACTGCCGCCGGATCTCATGGCTGATTCCGACGGCAGTCCCCCTTTAAAATTTTCTTCTGCTCCTCTGCAGATACTCTTCTTCTGTTTTATATTTTCAGCTGCTTCATCCCTCTTGGCAAGCGGATATTTGCAATCCGCTTCGCTACTTGCTTGATTCGGTTAAGTAATCTTTCAAAAAATCAAACAGCGTCTGCATTTCTTCCCGCGTGCCAATCGTAATACGCAAATAATTGTCAATGCGGGGTTTCTCAAAATACCGCACATAAATATGGCGTTCCCGGAGTGCCTGAAAAATCTTCCCGGCCGGTACGCTTTTGTGTGTTGCGAAAATAAAGTTCGATTTCGAATCCTCGAAAGAAAATCCAAGCTTTTTCAGCTCCTCCTTCGACCATTCTCGCGTTTCCATCACTTTTTTCACCGTCTTGCGGAAATATTCCACATCGCGGATCGCTGCGGCTCCGGCGGCGATTGTGGTCTGATTCATGGTGTAGGAATTGAATGAATATTTCACATCGTTCAGATACGAAATCATCTTCTCATTTCCGATTGCATAGCCGATGCGCATGCCGGCAAGCGAACGGGATTTTGATGTTGTCTGCACAACCAGCAGATTTTCATATTTTTCCAGCAGCGGCTGCGCAGTGGCTGCTCCGAAATCCACATATGCCTCATCCACAATTACAACCACATCCGGGTTGTTCTGTAATATCGATTCGATCGCAGAAAGCGAAAGCTCCACACCCGTCGGTGCATTCGGGTTCGGGAACACAATTCCGCCATTTGGATGGTTCTCTGCAAAATACTGCTCCGGCACAATGCAGAAATTTTCATCGAGCGGAATCTGCTCGTACGGAATGCGGAATTCCTCCGCCCAGACATCGTAGAAGGAATACGTAATGTCCGGGAAAAGAATCGGTTTGTCAGAGTTAAAATACGTCATAAACGCCATCGCCAGAACATCATCCGAACCAACGCCGACAAAACCTGCTTCGGGCTTACGTGGTAGACATCCGCAATCGCCTGCACCAGTTCTGCCGCGGTCGGATCCGGATAGAGACGGAGGGTATCCTCTTCTGCTACCCGTCTGATCGCCTCTGCGGCTTTTGGTGACGGCGGATACGGATTCTCATTCGTATTCAGCTTAATCATGTCAGCCTCATGCGGCTGTTCACCCGGTACATACGGCACAACTTTTCTTACATTCTTTTCCCAGTTACTCATAAGTTCCTTCCTTTCTGCCTGTGATCAGGAAATGCACCCTGACTTTATTCCGTCTTTCTGTTTTTTTGGAAACCCTGTGAATCGTAACCATTTTTTCTTTTCCTTCTGCCCCGGCAGTTCCCCGCCAATGCGAAGTCCCTTTTCTTCCCGGTGAACCGCTTTATCCTCTCTTCTTCCAAGTAGACGGATAGAAAAGGATCAGCATCGGAAACAGTTCCAGACGGCCTGCCAGCATATCGAAAATCAGAATCAGCTTGGAAACCGGACTGTATCCGAAAAAGTTACTGGTCGGTCCTACCTGGTCAAGACCAGGTCCGATGTTGTTCAGTGTTGCGGCAACTGCCGTGAAGTTTGTCTCGAAGGAAAATCCATCAATACTGATGATCAGCATGGAAAAGCTGTAGATCACCAGATAAACAATCAAAAATACGTTGATCGCCCGCAGAACCTCATGCTCTACCGGGTGATCGTCGAAACGGATGCGTTTGATACTGCGCGGATGTACGATCGAACCAAGCTCTTTTTTCACGGTTTTTAAGAGGATCAGGATTCGCGAAACCTTGATTCCGCCTCCCGTTGAACCGGCACAGGCTCCGATGAACATCAGCATCACCAGAATACATTTGACAGCTCCGGCCAGAGGTCAAAGTCCGTCGTGGAATAACCCGTTGTCGTGATAATCGATCCGACCTGGAAAAAGGCAGTCCGCACCGCTTCACCGATGGAATGGTACATCGGATAGGTATTCCAGGAAATCACGCCTCCTGCCAGAAGGATAATCAGGAAATACGCTCTTACCTCCTGGGACGAAATGGCGGCCTTTCCCTTTTTGCAAAGCATCAGATAATAAAAGTTAAAATTCACACCGAACGCAATCATGGCGATTGTCAGAATCCACTGCTGCAGTGGTGTGTACACTGCACAACCGCTGTTCAACACGGCAAAACCTCCTGTTCCGGCAGCTCCCATGGCGAGTGTGACAGAATCAAATGTCTTCATGCCGGAAAGCAGCAGGGCAGCAATGGTAAAAAGTGTCATGCCAAGATAAATCTGATACAGAATTTTAGCAGTTCCGCGCACTCTCGGAACAAATTTGGAAACGGTCGGTCCCGGGCTCTCTGCCTTCATCAGGTTCATGACGGAACCGCCCTTCATCGGAAGCAATGCAAGAATGAACACAAGAACGCCCATACCGCCAATCCAGTGGGAAAAGCTTCTCCAGAACAGGCTGGCGTGTGAAAGGGCTTCCACATCACTCAAAATGCTGGCTCCTGTCGTTGTAAAACCGGAAACGATCTCAAACAGCGCATTGATAATAAAACGGAATTTCCCCCGTAATTACAAACGGCACCGCTCCGAAAACACCAAGGACAACCCAGCTTAACGAAACGCAGACAAATCCGTCGCGGGAATAGATTTCCATATTGGACGGTTTTCTGAAGCAGAGGATCAGACCGGCCGCAATGCAGAGCAGTCCCCAGATAAGATACGCAAAGCCTGTCTTTTCCTGATACATGGCTCCGACCAGCGCCGGAAACAGCATCAGCATACCTTCCACTTTCAGCACCCAGCTGATGACAAAACGAATCATTTTATAGTTCATAATCCGCTTCCCCCGTTACTCTGCCAGAATCTCATGGATATCCTGAAGACCGGTTTCCGTTGTTACGATAATGACGGAATCTCCTGCCTCAAAGGAATCCTGTCCACCCGGAATGATGACCTTTCCCTGTCTGTTAATCGCTGCTACCAGAAGGTTTGGCCGTGTTTTCATATCCTGCAGACGGATGCCGATCATACGGCAATTCTGGTTCACGATAAACTCAAGAGCCTCCACACGGTCTTCCATCAGCTTATACAGCGTCTCAACGTTGCTTCCGATGGAGTTTTTCATTGCCCGGACATACTGCAGAATGTACTCTGCGGTGATGTGTTTCGGTAGATCAGGCTGTCCAGGTTCAGGCTGTGGATAACATCATTAAATTCCAGATGGTTGATTTTCGTTACAACCTTTGAGGATACCTTCTCTTTCGCATACAGCGACAGAATGATGTTTTCCTCATCCATATCGGTGCAGGCCACAAAGGAATCCATATTCTGGATGCGCTCCTCTTTTAAGACTCCTGGTCACTTCCGTCACCGTAAATAACGGTTGCATCTGGCAGTGCTTCGCTTAAAACCTCACAGCGATCCTTATTTTTCTCGATAATCTTGACATCGACGTTCATATTTGCCAGTGATTTTGCGAGATAATACGTAATTTCACCGCCGCCAACAATCATCGTATTGTGTACCTTGTTTGTATGAACACCGATTTTCTTAAACAGGCTCTCTGCGTTCTGCGGTGTGGTAATGATGGAAAGGCTGTCTTTTGCCTGGATCACAAAATTTCCATCCGGTATGTAAACCTCGCCGTTTCGCTCAACAGCACAGACCAGCAGACTGTACTGAAGCGCTCCGGCCAGCTCACGCAGCGACATATGGACAATTTTCGATGTTTCCGGCACTTTAAAGCGCAGCATTTCGATTCTTCCGCGGGAAAAGCTGTCGATCTCAATCGCAGATGGGAACCGCAGCAGTCTTGCCATTTCCATGGCGGCCGCGTGCTCCGGGTTGATGATCATGGACAGACCCAGCTTTTTACGGATAAATTCTCTCTCCTCCCGATACATCGGATTTCGAACTCTGGCGATGGTGTGACAGTCTGCTGCCTGTTTGGCGATGACACAACAAAGCAGGTTCATTTCATCACTTTTGGTTACGGCAATCATCAGATCCGCATGCTCAATATCCGCCTCCTGAAGCACCTGATAGCTTGCTCCGTTTCCTACAATTCCCATAACGTCATAGGTGTTGGAGACGTTGCGGACGACAATACTGTCTGTGTCGATGACCGTCACAAGGTTGTCCTCGCGGCTCAGCTGGGCGGTCAGTGCGGCTCCGACTTTTCCGCAGCCCACAATGATAATTTTCATGTTCTCTCCCTTCAATGCAAAAGCATTTCGCGTAAAATAGTAAAGACCCGCCAGGCGGCATCGTAAAACCATTTTTCGATGCACTCCAAAAAGCAGATCTGTACCCCTATTGTACGATGGCGATTATATCATATTTCCAGGAAAAGCGGAATAGATTTTAACAACATTTTGGACGGAGTTTTTGTAATGATTGATCAAAAAAGGGAAAACCTGTTGAACCTTGCGCTGGCCGCAACGGAAGTCGAACGGCGGCGTGTGCCGGAGCTTTCGGCAGGTTATAACTCTTACAGCAAAACATGGGAAGTAATTGTACAGTATCAGGGAGACCTGGCTTTTCTGGAGGAGCAGGGAGTTCGTGTGACGCTGCTGCTGTTTTCGTATGCCATTCTTCTGGTTCCGGAGTCCCTGATGGATTACGTGACAGGACTGCCGCAGATTACCTATCTGGAGAAACCGAAATTACTTTATTTCGCAGATGCATTTGTGCGGAGCATATCCTGTATTACGCCTGTGCAGGAGGGGGTTATGGGTCTGTCTGGGAATGGGGTGCTGCTTGCATGCATTGATTCAGGCGTGGACTATGCGCATCCTGATTTCTGCGCACCGGACGGGACAAGCCGAATTGCAATTTTATGGGATCAGACGATTCCGGGGAATCCTCCGATGGGGTATGCTCTTGGGTCGGTATATACACGGCAGCAGATCAATGAGGCACTTGCATCTTCTACGCCGGAAGAACGGTTTGCCCTCGTGCCGTCCCGCGATGTGACGGGGCATGGGACAGCGGTGCTCGGAATCGCAGCGGGAAATGGGAGATCCTCGGCAGATGCGGCCATGCGGGGCCGTGGCACCGGAAGCAACACTCGTGGTCGTAAAGCTTGGGAATCCTGATCCGGCGGATCTGCCGCGGACATCGCAATTGCTGCAGGCGGTGGATTTCTGCGTAAGATATGCACTTCTGGTGGAGCGGCCGCTTGTGACTAATTTGAGCTTCGGGAATAATTACGGTTCGCACAGCGGGGATTCCTTACTTGAAACGTATTTGAATGCAGTGTCAAATTTAGGGCAGAACGTGATCTGTATCGGGGCAGGAAATGAAGGGGATACCGGACGCCATTATGCCGGGAACCTAAAGTCGGATCGCAAGTCGTCCGGTCAGACGCAAACAGTCCGTGCGACATCTGATCCGGCTGCGACGTCTGCGGTCTCGGCAACGGCTGACCGCGCTGTCTCCGTTGAATTTCAGGTCGGTGCTTATGAATCCTCGTTCAGTCTCCAGATCTGGAAGGTTTATGGGGATGAATCTCGATCGAACTGATTTCCCCCGGCGGCATCCGCTCCGGCACGCTCTCTCCTGTCCTCGGCACGGCGCGTCTGACGCTTGGTCCGACAGAACTTCTCCTGTTTTATGGCATGCATCCCCCTACAGCCAGGCGCAGGAAATTTACCTGACCTTTCAGGGCGCAGGAAACCATCTGTCCGTCGAAAACGGCATCTGGACCTTGCGTCTCACCCCCGGCCGCCTGATCTCCGGTTCCTTTGACCTCTGGCTTCCCGGCGGAAACGCCGTCGGTTCACAGACCCGCTTCTTCTCCCCCACTGCCGACACCACACTCACCATCCCTTCCACCGCCCGCTCCGCCATCACGGTCGGTGCCTACGATCCCCGCCTTTCCTCCTATGCCAGCTTCTCCGGCCGCGGCTATACCCGTATTCTCCACGAAATTAAACCTGATCTCGCCGCCCCGGGTGTCAATATCCCAGCTCCCCGTTCCGGCGGCGGCTATGCTTCCTTCACCGGCACCTCGTTTGCCACGCCTTTTGTATCGGGAAGCGCCGCTCTTATGATGGAATGGGGTATTCTGCGCGGAAATGACCCGTTTTTATATGGTGAAAAGCTGAAAGCTTATCTCATCGCAGGCACAAAACCCATCGCATCCGAGAGCGAATACCCGAACAGGCGGGTGGGATGGGGACGACTTTGTTTAGAAAGTAGCCTGCCAGATTAAAGTTATTGAAGGATTCGATAGAAGAAATAAAAGCGCAATGTAAAGAGTTAAACGACAAATGAGACATATTTTTATCTCTGTACTATCTTGTACTTTGCTACGAAAATAAAACTCGTAGCAAGGTACTTATAGTGTTCATTTGTCGGGCAACTCTTTTTTATTTAACTGTTAATAACTTGCTGTTTAAAATTTTTTGAATGCAAAGAGAATCACTTACCCAAAAGATATTCTTCCAACATTTCCTTTACTTTTTTCTCAATTTCGTCTATGATCTCTTCACACCTTGTCTTTTTCATCCCTGCACCAGTTCCTACCGCCAGTAACTCTTTTCTGCCTGGATTTCTTCCATTTCCATCTACTGACGTAGTATGTTCGCCATAATACGTATTACTGTAAGTAAGATCATATGCCGGACTTAAATGCCATTTATCTTCGTCTGCTTCGTACAAATACGTGAAGTTCTTCGAATGATCATCTCTGTTATGTGCAAAAACATTGAAACACATTCGGCGGAACATATTTTCAACATCTTCATCGCAATTGCGTGTCATGATTTTTGTCAGTTTCATTAATCCATGATAGTCCAGACTTGGCTGCTCAAAATCCAATTCCAGAATTGCAGCTGTCGTCAACATGTGCACTTTCTTTTTCCCTTTCAAACAGTTTCTCCTGTCAAACCTTTTAGTTCCAAAATATCCTTTACATTTTTCTGATGGAAACAATCTCGTTTCACTCATCATAATTCCGCAGGCCTTGGCACAGCAGGAATAGTCATATTCCATTTTTCCTGCATCTTTTCCGTCCACATGCGCTGGAAATTTGATAATCCATTCTTCATTATCAATGGTTGTCATGATTTTAGGTCTTGCTCCGCCGCTGGTACCTCCCAGCAGATACAATTCGTCCAGTTTATCCGAATACTCTGTATTCAGTATCTTTTGACACTCTTCCGCCAGTTTGTCCAGATCTGCACTGCTCTGCTCCTCTGGAAAATTCTTTTCCGGGTGATATGTCAACGCTCCCATCCCCGATGTGCCCACAATCGCCAGACGATCCAGTACGGTCAGTTCATCCGGATTTTGTTTATGTGCCCGTAACAGGCGATCCAACAGTAATCTGCCCCAATGATCTGGAAGACTGTCCGCAAAAACCCCAAATAATCCTTCAAAATGATCCTTAACTGGAACAAATACCTGTTTTTGCAAAGGCAATGAAAATGGGTTGATCGAAAATCCGGTTTCCAGCCATTCATCACTGTACTGAAATGCCACTTTGTGGTCTGCCGTCATAGCTAATGTTCCCACCGTTTGATCCTCATAACACACCTGCAGTACTTTATCTTGTTTCATTGATAACCTCCTGAATATCTTTATACGGTACCTGCGTGAAAATATTTCTGAGCTCATCTGCAAGATCCAGTGCGATTGCAATTTTCGTTAAAGATAACAGGGAAATTTGTCCTGTCGTTTCGAATCTTTTGATTGAGCCGTAACTCACTCCGCTTATAGATGCTAATTTTTCCTGCGTAATTGAACGTCTCTTTCTGATTTTTCTCACTCGCTGCGCAAGTTTTTGATCCAGTTCTTCCGGAGTTTCCCATATAAATTGTTCCATTTTTTCCCCTTCTTGTTACAGATTATATGTTATCTAAAATATCCTGTTTTTATTCAAAACAGATTATATATTATCTATTCTATTTTACCACTCACGTGCAGAAAGCACAATGATTTCCTGCCCTGTTTCCATAAAAACTCCACCGCGTTTTTGTAACTGCAGATAAATTTTGCATCTCCTTTACTCTATAGGGATAATTTGCGCTTTTTTGACTATCCGGTAGTATTTGTTTCAGAGTAAGTAAAAAAGCCTCTGCCGGGCAAAAATTTTGCTTTCCGGCAGAGGCTTTGCTGGTCAAACGGATATTCATGCAAGCATGATTCGCGATTTTTCTTCCATTTCGCATGGCTTGGAATCGTTACAAATACTGGCTGAATTCCACTTTTTCTTTATTTGGTCCTTCGATCGTGAAGAAACGGACGCCATTTTCCCAGAACGGAAGGAAATGTACTTCATCCTGCGTCGTATTCAGACCGGCCCCGGTAATCATTTCGTGAACCTTTTCAATATTCTTTACGTCAATCGCCACATGGTCGATTGCTCCGGGTTTCAGTGCTGCAGCTTTGTTTTCGTACGTTTCGATCACAAGTGTTCCAAGCTTTAAGAATGCCACTTTCTCATCCGCCGCCTCATTTACGGTGCGGAATGCAATTTCAAATCCAAGCTTTTCATAAAACGCAATCGTCATCTCAATATCGTTGGTCGGAATACCGACATGCTGGATTCCATTTAACTGCTCTCTTAATTCCATTTCTTATCCCCCAGTCTTTTTTCTACCTGTGCCAGATCCGGCATGGCCGGAATAGAGCGTGTCTGAAAAAGGCTTTTCGTGAGCTGCGAGTCCCAGTTCGTGGGAGATTTTATCCGAATAAGGCGGCGTAGCGGGCTACGGCAACCGAATGAGGGTAAAATATACCGCAAAGTGGAGCTTGCAGATTGCGGAAATGATTTTTCAGACACGCTCTAGCACCTTTTTTTCTCCACACAAAGGCTTGCAACGGCGTTTCCAAACCGGGCAAACGCTGCCAGTTCTTCCTGCGGCTGTAAAGATATGCTCCATTCCACCAA
>ENA-OQIG01000092-OQIG01000092.1-human-gut-metagenome-genome-assembly--contig:-NODE-92-length-51350-cov-27.360346_pt1 | contig 51350 bp, 47 predicted proteins | sample MGYA00242576_ERZ504741 | MGnify/ENA primary metagenome ERZ504741 (study PRJEB26092, sample SAMD00036436) | human gut metagenome | host: Homo sapiens | study: EMG produced TPA metagenomics assembly of... | reverse complement strand
GGTTCCGTCTCCTGGCTTCCAATCGCGGTTTTTTGTTTTGGCGAATGAAAATCGTACACAGGACGCGGGCCATGCCCTCTTACGTCAGGGCCGGAATCCGAAAGTGCGCAAGAATTCGGGCGTTATCGCGACTTCTGCAGAAGAATTGAAGGCGCTTCGGTCATGTCCAGAAGTGCTAGCCATTGCTGATGGGGTACCAGAGAACGCCAGTATTGCCACCAGTACTGTGGTGAACGCGATTTTTTTATGAAGGTTCATTCGTAGTCTCCTTTGGCTTCGAAAGTATTTTTTATCCAGTGATGCGTCTTTGCGTCACTTTAGTTCTATCTATTCTATACTGATTATCGTTGTTCTCATAATTTTGTCGGCGAAGGTTTGTCCTTTGGTGTCCCATAAAGGCCAAAGAAACCCAATGAAACATGGCACGAAATCAACGCAGTGAGCTATCTCGCGTAAACCCATCCTTACTCCCGATATGGCAGGTTGGAATATTGATCGACTACCTGCAGTCCTAGAAAATGATGCGACCAAGCTTGTCCGTTGCGCGTAGAACAGGCAGAAATCACGCAAACTATGATTATGGAGACGCAGTTAATCCAGATTCCCATGGTTCCATCTATGGAAGATCTCCCATATAAAACGCTGTTTATTAATTGTGATAGCAATGAAGTTGGCAATATTATGCGAAGAATATATGACGCTGCTCTGCGACACCATATTTTCCCCATTGACGGCCTCCTTGACGAACCCGGCCAGATTGGAAACAGTATAAGAAAAGGTTCAGTGTAATGCTGTAGTTCCCCTTCTAAGTTATTTCAATCTTATGTTGGATTCCATAAGAATAGGACAAAACGCCGGATAACGCGAGCGGGGAGGCCCGCGCTGTCAACGGCGTAGGCCTCCCCGTTCATCGAGCGGTCGGTCAGCCGAAGATCAGCCGGTGTTCTGCAGGCCTGCTGCGACACCCGACACGGTGCACAGGATCAGGTAGGTGTTACTGCAGTCTGCAGAAGATGAAAAGAATAAGAGCTAAAACAAGAAAGGCGGCACCGCTTATTCTCATTAAGGATGTGTATAGATTGCTCGGATCTCCTTTTTGAGTCCAGAGGAAATTGCTTATTTTCCAGAGTTGCCTTGGAAAAATAAGCATACATAATCCTAGCAGGGCAAGTGCTGTGAGATATATGTACTGCACTGTTCTCCTTCTGGTTTGTCCCTACTGTTTTATTGATAACCCTTTTCCTGAGGTTGTGGACAAGGCTAGAACTATATTGGCTCCAAAATCGACGGGGTTAGCTCTATGCGCGTGCATTTCGAAACTGGTCACACGGCTGGAGACTTGAGGGCGCATATAGAATTCGCCCCCATTGGTGCCATTGTTGAAAACAATGGAAGGTGAAACCATATAGGTGGAATATTGATCATTTGAACTTTGCCCATCGAGATTGACTACCCGGTCGATGACGTTATTGGCGACAATCCATCCAACCTGCTACCAATTACAGCAAAGGCTGGAGTGGTCATAACTGTGCATAGGCAAACTGAGATAATTGTGGAGAATAAAAAACTCTTCTGGATTTCATAATTTCCTCCATGTGAAAATTTAATCTCAATCGACAATGATTAAGATATTAAGAGTATTCTAATGGAAAATGAGTAGGGGTGCACTTTAGGGTGTGATTTTCTAGTGAAAATAGCAAAGGTTCTCTCTCGTGGAAGTTACAAACGAGGGCTTCGCTATGTGTCTGTGTTTCAGGAGTCATGCAGTTGTTACTGAATCATGAGTGGATTGAGGATAAGTATGCTAGTGCTGCATGTTAGGCGCTGAACAAAAACCTTCGAGTGCGGCGTCTTCCGTCAACAACACAACTCGTTCAGAAATACACCCAATATGGTCAAACAGTAAGACAGCGCTATGATGCGAACAATCTTCTTCCAAGACAGTTTGTCATGAAGGAAAGCCGTAACCAAAAGGGTTGTCATTGGGGTTATAAGCAGGACGAGGAAGAAATAGAGAAATGTGGACTAGGCTCAATCTGCCGAGAATATAAGTCTGACCGAACCAGTTGTATAAGCCACGATGCTGTCGGTGTCGCGGCGTGGGTAAACGCGGACAGGCGCCGGGTTACGTCGGATGATTGGGAGTCTGTCGCTCGGCCTGCGTGCCTGTTTTGTGCGCTGTCGCCGGCCAGGCTAGGGCCGCGCGACGCGAACGGGGAGATCCGCGCCTCTTATCGGCACGGAACCTCCCCGCTCGTATCAATCGGTCATCCGAAGATCAGCCCGTGTTCTGCAGGCCTGCGGCGACGCCCGAAACGGTGCACAGGATCAGATAGGTGTAGTTCTCCTTCTGGCCGTGTGTGAGCTCTTCCTTGTCCACGCGCTTGCGCAGCGAGCCGAGGGCGAGCACCTGGGTGACGGACAGTGCGTCCACGTACGGCGAGCGGATGCGGATGGCCTGGCCGAGCACGTGGCGGTGCTGCAGCGGCCATTCGTCGCCGACGATCTTGAGCACCCACTTGCGGGTGAGCTCCATCTCGTCGAGGACCTTCTTGTTGAGGTCCTCACGGTCGCCGAGGGCGAGGTACATCTTGGCGATGCGCTCGTCGGTCTTGGCCAGCGACATTTCGATGTTGTCGATGAACGTGGAGAACAGCGGCCACTCCTCGTACGCCTGACGCAAGGTGTTCAGGTCGCCGAACTGCTCGCACGCGGTGCCGAGGCCGTACCATGCGGCCAGGTTGATACGGGCCTGGGCCCAGGAGAAGATCCACGGAATGGTGCGCAGGTCGTCGAGGGACTTGGCGCCCAGACCACGCTTCGCCGGACGGGAGCCGATCGGCAGCAGGCCGATTTCGGTCAGCGGCGTGACGGTGGAGAACCACGGTGCGAAGCCGTCGGTGTTCAGCAGGTCGAGGAAGCGGTTGTGCGCGGCCTCGTCGAGCTTGCTGGCCATGTCGGCGTACTTCTTGGTCATATCCGTGTTGCGCTTCTCAACGCTCGGAGCGGACTGCAGCAGCGTTGCGGCTGCGACGGACTCCACATGGCGGATTGCAAGCACCGGGTTGCCGTAGCGGGCGAAGATGACCTCGCCCTGCTCGGTGAGCTTGAAACGGCACTTCACGGAGCCGACCGGCTGTGCGAGCACGGCGCGGTTGGCCGGGCCGCCGCCACGACCGACGGCGCCGCCGCGGCCATGGAACAGGGTCAGATCGATATCGTGCGATTCGGCCCACTTGGCGATGCGCTCCTGCGCGGAGTGCAGGGCAAGGGTGGCGGAGGTCGGGCCGGCGTCCTTCGAGGAGTCGGAGTAGCCGAGCATGACTTCCATCTTGCCGCCGGTGGCCTTCAGACGAGCCTGGACCTCCGGAATCTTGATCATTTCCTCGAGCACGTCCACCGAGTTCTGCAGATCCTCAAGCTGCTCGAACAGCGGGATCACGTCGATGGTCGGAACATCCTCGGGGTGGGAGAACGCCAGACGGTTCAGCTCATACACGTCCTTGATGTTCTGGGCGCTCTTGGTGAAGGAGATGATGTAACGGCGGGCGGCCTTGATGCCATTGCGCTTCTGGATAGAGCCGAGCGCGCGGAAGGTGTCGAGCACCTCGTGGGTCATCGGCTGCAGCTCGCCACGCTCACCGTGCAGGCCATGCTCGCGGATGTCCTCCAGAGCGCGGGAATGCACGACGGAATGCTGACGGAACTCCATCTCCACCATGTGGAAGCCGAAGGTCTCGGCCTGCCAGATGAGGTCCTGCAGCGGGCCGTAGGCGGAACGCTTGGCGTTGGCTTCGGCGAGGGAGCGCTGCACGGTCTTCAGATCGGCGATGTAGTCCTCGCAGGAGTGGTACATGAGGTCGGCGTCGCGGTCGATGGTGGCCTTCAGACGGTCTGCCATGACCAGCATGACGGCGCGGTGCAGCTCCTTGGTGGAGATCAGCGCGGCCTTGTCGGTCAGACGCTCGCTCATTTCCTTCTGGTGGTTCCACAGGGACTTGAGCTCGGCGCTCGGCGGGGTGGTCTCGGCCTCCATCGTCAGGTTCTTGCCGACGCGGCGGGTTTCGATCTCCAGCGCGCCCAGCACGTGGTCGCTGAACTTGCGGGCCACCTGACGGCTCACCTTGGCGGTGACGTTCGGGTTGCCGTCACGGTCGGAACCGATCCAGCTTCCCGGATGGAAGAACGCCGGGCACACCGGCGGCACGAGGCCGGCCTTGTCTCCGAGGACCCAGTCGTCGAAACGACGGTAGACCTGCGGAATGGTGTAGAACAGCGTGTTGTCGAAGATATCAAGAATGGTGTCGGCTTCCTCAACCGGAGTCGGCTTCTTCAGCGCGATCGGGGAGGTGCGGAACAGCGCGTCGATCTCGTTGAAGAGTCGACGGGAGTTTTCCTTCTTGTCCGAGCCGCCGAGCAGCTTATGCGCTTCGAGCAGCTGGGAGATGCGGCGGATCTTACCTTCCACGGCCTTACGGCGGGCTTCGGTCGGATGCGCGGTGAACACCGGATGGAACTCGAGCTGGTCGAGCAGCTCCTTGGCCCTGGCCGGACCCATCTCGTTGATGAGCTGGTGGTAGGCGCAGGTCATTTCGTTCACCGGATCGACGGCCTGATCCTCATTCACGGCGGCCTCGCGCTGGTGCAGCACGGAGACGCGGTAGTTCTCCTCGCACAGGTTGGCCAGATGGAAGTAGGTGGTGAAGGCGCGAGCCAGCAGTTGGGCGTCGTGGACATCCACCTTGTCGACGATGTCGACAACCTTCTGCAGGTCGTCCTGATCGGGATTCGTGTCGGTCAGAATGCCGGAGAAACGTTCGTCACTGGCCTTCAGCGCGTGTTCGCGCACTTCATCGAACTTGGCCAGCAGGTTTTCATCGAATTCGCCGAGCACCTCGCGAAGAATCTGCAGGCACAGATCCATTTCCCCTTTGAGGGATGCGGGAAGATCACGCTCCTCAGGGCCCTTGGTGCCGGTGCCGGACGAGACGATAGCCGCGTCCGCAGGCGTGATCTGTTCGTTTTCAGTTGTCATCAGACTCCTTCTCCAAACCATCGGGTTGCTCGGTCTGTCGGTCCTTCGCGGCACCTCCGCGATTGTTTTGGCCGTCTGTTGCGAGCCACAGCCCTAAGCTTGGTGGGTAAATGCTCGACCATTGTAGGCGCGGCAAATCGACAGTTTGGTTACGGAAACGCCGGAATGGTTCGCATCGTGGACATTGAATGTCCGGAAAATGGGCATGTGGGAATGTTCGGAAAATATCCGACCAGCCCACACGTTAGACCTGAATAGTGTGAGCGCACTACATGAACATGATGAGAACGCCGAACGCGTTGACAGCAGCGCGAAGGCGGTCAGCAAATTCCACACCCACTCCATTCCGCTCGATATGGAAGACATCGAACGCGATTGGGACAAGCCGGTAACCGAAGCCGGCATCGCGGCGAAAGCCAGCGTGATCGTCCGCGTCGGCATGCTTGACCTCGGCGCCGGAACAGGCAGCTTCCGCGTCCGCGAAATGATGCACCGCATCGCCTATCCATTGGGCGTGCACGTGCGCGCCGACGTGAACCTCACCGACATCGAGGCCTCCTGCACGGACGGCAAGGACCGCATCACCGAAGTCGTCGACCTGCCGACCACCGGCGTCAACACCGAACGCATCTGGCTGCTCGAGCACTTTGCCGACTGGTTCAACGTCAACCTCGGCAAAGGCTCTATGTACCACAGCCAATCCGACGTTTCCGAAGGGCTGATGCAGCATCTCGACAAGCGCGACGCCTCGCAGGTGTCGGCCGAACTGTCCAAGCAGCTCAAGGAACGGCAGAAGGCCGAGCAGAACCAGGAAGGTTCCGACGATCCCGTGCTCGACGCGCTGGAAATGGTCACGGAACGCGCGCAGGAAGGCGATTCCACCGCACGTCCGCTGCACATGCGCGATATCGAGGCGGCGGCCGCGGCCGGACGTAGCAATGACGATTCGGTCGCGGAAAAGCCGCGTAAGAACCGCAACTGCAAACCGCCGAAGGAATATGCCGAGCATTTCGACCATATCGGGAAAGCCGCGGGCGAATCGCAAGGCGTCACCGTACGGCAGGCGCACGAGCGACTCGACATGATCGAACGTCGCAAACCGTTGTATTCGCCGGCCTTCGCGGGACTCGCGTCCGCCTGCGCCTGCGCATCCTTCGTGTTCCTGCTCGGCGGCGGCCCGTACGACATGATCGGCGCGTTCGTCGGCGCCGGCCTCGGCCACTGGCTGCGTCGCCGCCTGTTCGCCCACCATCTCAACCAATTCTTCGTGACGTTCGTCTGCGTGGCCGTCGCCGCGCTGGCATGCACCGGCATGCTGCGACTGATTGGCCTGTTCGATCCGATCGCCTTGCAGCACGACACCGCGTATATCGGCGCGATGCTGTTCGTCATCCCCGGATTCCCGCTGATAACCGGCGGACTTGACATGGCGAAAATCGACTTCCCATCAGGCGTGCAACGACTCACCTACGTGCTGTGCATCATTCTGATGGCCACGTTGGCAGGCTGGATGGTCGCTTCGATCGTGCACCTGAATCCGCAGGGATTCGAGCCGCTCGGACTGAACCCCGTCATCAACTGCCTGCTGCGCATGCTGTTCGCGTTCATCGGTGTGTGGGGCTTCTCCGTGATGTTCAATTCCCCGCAGCGCATGTGCCTCGTCGCCGCCACCATCGGCGCCATCACCGATACTTTGCGATTGGAAATCGTCGACTTGGGCGTGCCCGCGGAAGCCGGCGCGTTCATCGGCGCGTTCCTTGCCGGCCTGCTCGCCTCCGCATGGCGTTCGGCGGTGCGTCACGGCCTGCTTGCTCCGCATTTGGGATATCCGCGCATCTGCCTGACGGTTCCGTCTATTGTGATCATGGTGCCCGGTTTGTATATGTACCAGGCCATGTTCCACCTCGGCCAGTTCGATACGCTGAACGCGCTCGATTGGGCGTTCCGTGCGTTCATGGTGATCATCTGCCTGCCGATCGGCCTGGCGATGGCACGAGTAGTGACCGATAAATCCTGGCGCTACGACATTTAATAACCTGCAGAAGGGTAAAAACACTTGGTAACCAAAGATTTCTGGGTGCTGCTGGCCATGGTCTTGTACTTCGCGGCCATGCTGACCATCGGCTTCATCTACTCCAAGAGGTCCAATTCCTCCACCAAACAGTATTTCGCGGGTGGGCGTGGCGTCGGACCGTGGCTGACGGCATTGAGCGCGGAAGCCTCCGACATGAGCGGCTGGCTGCTTATGGGACTGCCGGGCGTCGCCTACTTCACCGGCGCGGCCGACCCGATGTGGACGGCCATCGGTCTGGCGCTCGGCACGTACCTCAACTGGAAACTCGTCGCACGCCGTCTGCGCCGCTACTCCGTGGTGGCCGGCGACGCGATCACCATTCCGGACTTCTTCTCCAAGCGCTTCCATGACGATCGCAATATCGTATCCACCATCGCTGCGCTCATCATCCTCGTATTCTTCTGCGTGTACGTCGGCAGCTGCTTCGTGACCGTCGGCAAACTCTTCTCCACGCTGTTCGGCTGGGACTACCACCTGACCATGGTGATCGGCGCCGCCATCGTGTTCGCGTACACCATCATCGGCGGCTATCTGTCCGTGGTCGTGACCGACTTCATCCAGGGCCTGCTCATGTTCTTCGCACTGGCCGTGGTGTTCATCGGCTCCGTGGCGTCCGCCGGCGGCATCGACAACACCGTCGCCTTCCTCAAGGGCATTCCGGGATTCCTCGACGGCACGCATGTGGCCACGCCGATCCTCAACGACGCCGGCGAGCAGATCGTCAAGGCCGGACAGGCCATGTTCGGCGCGCCCGCCGACTACGGCATCATCACCATCATCTCCATGCTCGCGTGGGGCCTGGGCTACTTCGGCATGCCGCAGGTGCTCGTGCGGTTCCTGTCCATCCGCAGTTCCGAGGAAATCAAGAAATCCCGCATCATCGCCACCACGTGGTGCGTGATCTCGCTGGCGTGCGGCGTGTGCATCGGCCTGGTCGGCCGTGCCATGATGCCGACGCAGTTCGCCACGCAGGCGGCCGCGGAGAACATCTTCATCGTGGTGTCGCAGGCGCTGCTGCCGAGCTTCATGTGCGGCATCGTCGTGTCCGGCATCTTCGCCGCGTCCATGAGCTCCTCGTCCTCGTACATGATCATCGGCGCCTCGGCCGTCGGCGAGAACATCTTCCGCGGACTGCTGCACCGCAAGGCCACCGACCGCCAGGTGATGATGGTGGCGCGCATCACGCTGCTCGTCATGTTCATCTTCGGCATCGTGGTGGCGTTCGACCAGAACTCCTCGATCTTCCAAGTGGTCTCGTACGCGTGGGCCGGCCTCGGCGCATCCTTCGGACCGCTGATGCTCACCTCGCTGTACTGGAGGCGCACCAACAAGTACGGCGCGATCGCGGGCATGCTGTCCGGCACGGCCACCGTGCTCATCTGGCACAACCTCGTCAAGCCGCTCGGTGGCATCTTCGCCATCTACGAGCTGCTGCCGGCGTTCATCGTCTCGCTGCTGTTCATCGTGGTGGTCTCGCTGCTCACGCCTGCGCCAAGCGCGGAAGTGCTGCACGAATTCGACCACTATCTCGACGATCCGGACGACCGCCACGTGGACGACGACCTCGTGGCGCCGAAATCGCCGCAGGGAGAAGCGCTCGCAGATCTGAATCGCCCCGCGGTGGGTGTTGCACCTCCTGCAACGCCGAAGGTCGGCCTTTGGTGCCGTGTCGCTTGTTTATGGCAGATTCCGACAACAGGGAAATGTCAAGTGGCTTGTTTGTGGCACCTGATTCAGGAAACCCCGTGTATGTCCATTGGAATTCCGACGGACATACACGGGGTTTCCCGTTTTCCATGCCACAAATAAGCCACCTAGCAGAACGGTAGCCTCTGAATCTGCCATGAATAAGCGGATTGGCCGTGCTCCCGGAGGAACACGGCCAATCCGCTAACGCGTCAGGATGCCGATTGCAAACTTAGTAGCGCATGCCCATGGCGTCGCGCACCTGCTGCAGCGTCTCATTGGCGATTTCGTTCGCGCGCTTGTTGCCGTCATGCAGGATGTCGCGGATGGAATCCATATCCTTGGCCAATTCGGCGCGGCGCTCGCGGTGCGGGGCCAGGAACTCGTTCACGGATTCGATCACGTACTTCTTCAGCGCGCCTGCACCGGAGTCGCCGATTTCCTCGGCGATGTCCTTCGGATCGCGGCCGGTCACCAGACCGGCGGTGGTCAGTAGCGCGGAGACCTGCGGGCGGGCAATCGGGTCGAAGGTGATGCGGCGCTCGGAATCGGTCGGGCTCTTCTTGATGAGCTTGGCGGTCTCCTCCGCGGTGGCGCCCAGCATGATGGAGTTGCCGTAGGACTTGCTCATCTTGCGGCCGTCAAGACCCGGAATCTCCGGCGCTTCGGACAGGATGGCGCTCGGCTCCGGGAACACCGGGTTCTTCTTCGCGTAGCGCTCGTTGAAGCGGCGTGCGATGGTGCGGGTGATTTCGACGTGCGGCAGGTTGTCCTTGCCGATCGGCACCACGTTGGCCTTGCAGAACAGGATGTCGCAGGCCTGATGCACCGGGTAGGTGAGCAGCAGGCCGGTCAGCGCATGGCCGGAAGCCTCCATTTCGGACTTCACGGTCGGGTTGCGGTGCAGCTCGGCCTCCGTGACCAGGGATAGGAACGGCAGCATGAGCTGGTTCTCGGCCGGAACGGCGGAATGGGTAAAGATCATGGTCTTGTTCGGGTCGATGCCGGCGGCCATGTAGTCGAGCACCAGGTTGAGCACATTGTCCTCGATGTGCTCGGTGGTGTCGCGGTCGGTGATCACCTGGTAGTCGGCGATGATGATGTTCGAGTTCACACCACGGTTCTGCATGGCCACGCGCTCGCGGATGGAGCCGAAGTAGTGGCCGAGGTGCAGACGGCCGGTCGGACGGTCGCCGGTGAGCATGGTGAACTTCTCCGGATGCTCCTCCAGCTTGGCCAGCGTCGCGTTCGAACGCTTCTTTGCGGCGAGGAAGCTGGCGCTCATTTCATTGCCGACAGCAGTGATCTGCTGCTCCTGGGTTTCGTCCGTCATACGTGTCCTTTTCTTAAGAAAATCAACGATTTTATCGTAAAAGTCTGAGCCGACAACGAAATAATGCGCAATAAGTGGTACTCTCTTGTTTGATGAATTGATAGCACAGTAATTTCAGGGGGTCAGATGGGCCGCGGACGTCAGAAAGCCAAACAGCAGAAAATAGCCCGAAAGCTCAAGTACCTGACCACCGACACCGATTACGATGAGCTTGCCAAGGAGCTCGGTGCGCAGGAGCCCGGTTCTGGTTCCTTCGACCGTTTGCCGATATCGAAGCCAAGTATTCTCACGATGTGAACGCCGAAGATGAGACCGTTGGGGACGGTCAAACGTCTTCCGATTCCGCCGATGACCTTGACGAATACGCCAAGTGGGCCGCGGAAGCCGCGGCGAAGGCCACGAGTGGCGAGTTTCCGGCGGCAAAGGCCGCGCCGAAGCCTCACAAGCCCATCCCGATGCCGGTGCCCAGCGCGCTGAAGCCGAAGAAGCAGGACTGACTGCACAGATTTTTTCAACGAATGGCTCGTGGTTTCAACCACGAGCCATTTTTTATTATTTCGATTGCGATTGTCGGGCGATTGTCGTGCTCGTCCCGCCAACCATCGCCGGTCGCGCCGCGCCGCGACCTATTCCTATGCCAGCGGCAGCAGCCCGCTCAGATCGTCGCGTTCGCCGACGGCGGTGATGCGCCCGGCGTCCTTTTCCTCGCCCCAGCTGGTAATGCCGGTGGCGAGCCTCATCCACACGTCGGGGTCCAGTTCGATGACGTCCGGCGGCGTGAGATTGTGCGGATCGGACGCCGGCCCGTCGAGGATCTTGATGGCGCCCCACGGTGCCACGCGCACCTCCACGCCTTCGCCCGGCGCCTTCTTTTCCAGCAGGTATAGCGAGTAGCGCACCGCCATCGCCCACAGCTGGCGCGGCAGACGCGGCGAGAAGTTGAGCCGGAAATCGAAAGCGGCGTCGTCATCGGCCGGCAGCTGCTCGCTGAAAATGTTGTGCGCCGCGTCCTGCCACTGTTCGAAGGCGGCGCGTCCTTTGCCCAAGTCTTGTTCTCGTATGACAGCCATACCGGTATTGTGCAGCCCGCAAACGACTATAATGGAACTTTGCAAACGATGTAGTCGTAACTAAATAGGGGTTTGAGGGGCGATTTTCCTGCGATTGTGGTGCCCTCGCTTAATGGGCGCCATACGTTGCGTTTGCAGTTTTTGCAATGTTTTTTGCAAACGAATGCCGGCTTACGATTGCTAGGAATTTCGTCTTTTTATGATTACGTAGTATGCTGTACATGAGAACGTATGCATGATGTTACTTAGTGTTCATGCGGCCGCAAATGCAAGGACGCTGAAGTAAGGCATAATGTTCCTGGAGAGTATCCGTCAAAGGGAGTCAATCAATGACTGAAATTACCGCACCGAAGTCCGCGGTCACCGCGGAACAGTTCGCTGACGAGATTCGTGAGCAGCTGAAGTACACCCAGGGCGTCACCGTCGAGCAGGCCAAGCCGGTCGACGTGTACGTTGCCGCGTCCGCCGCAGTGCGTCGCCATCTCGTGGATTCCTGGATGAAGACCCAGGCCGACATGGTCAACGGCAACACCAAGGCCGTGGGCTACCTGTCCGCTGAGTTCCTCATGGGCAAGCAGCTCGAGAACGCGCTGCTCAACGCCGGCCTGACCGACCAGTTCAACAAGGCCGTCAAGGACCTCGGATTCTCCGCCCAGGAAATCATCGACGCCGAATACGAGCCGGGCCTCGGCAATGGTGGTCTGGGTCGTCTGGCCGCCTGCTTCATCGACTCCCTCGCCTCCCTTGGCGTGCCGGCGTTCGGTTACGGCATCCAGTACAAGTACGGCATCTTCAAGCAGGAATTCGACGAGAACGGCAAGCAGATCGAGACCCCGGATTACTGGCTGGCCAACGAAGAGCCGTGGGGCCACATCGATTACAACCGCGACCAGAAGGTCTCCTTCGGCGGCGAAGTCGTCGAAGAGAACGGCAAGAAGGTTTGGAAGCCGGCTTGGTCCGTGCGCGCCGTCCCGGTCGACTACATGGTTCCGGGCTACGCCTCCGGCCGTGTGAACACCCTGCGTCTGTGGACCGCCAAGAGCTACGACGAGTTCGATCTGCTCACCTTCAACAAGTCCGAGTATCTGGACGCCGTCAAGCCGCAGGTCGAGGCTGAGAACATCTCCAAGATCCTGTATCCGGAAGACTCCACCCCGCAGGCAAGGCTCTGCGCCTCGAGCAGCAGTACTTCTTCGTGTCCGCCTCCATCCACGACGCCATCCGCGTCTTCTACCCGGGCCAGGACAAGCCGGATCTGACCACCTTCGCGGACAAGATCACCTTCCAGCTCAACGACACCCACCCGGTCATCGGCATTCCGGAGCTCATGCGCGTCCTCATGGACGAGTACGGCTACGATTGGGACACCGCTTGGAAGATCACCAACAAGACCTTCAACTACACCTGCCACACCCTGCTTCCGGAAGCCCTGGAAGTGTGGCCGTCCAAGCTCATCGGCGAACTGCTGCCGCGTCACCTCGAGATCATCGAGAAGATCAACGACCAGTTCGAGGCCGAGCTCAAGGCCAAGGGCGTTGACGAGGCCACCATCAAGGACATGGCCATCTACACCGGCGACTCCGTGCGCATGGCGTTCCTGGCTCCTACGGCGGCTCCCACGTCAACGGCGTGGCCGAGCTGCATTCCCAGCTGCTCAAGGACGTCACCCTGAAGAACTTCTCCGACGTCTACCCGGACAAGTTCACCAACGTGACCAACGGCGTGACCCCTCGCCGCTTCATCAAGCTGGCCAACCCGCGTCTGTCCGACGTCATCACCGAGGGCCTCGGCACCGACAAGTGGCTGTCCGACCTCGAGCTGCTCAAGGGCCTCATCCCGCTGGCCGACGATGACGAGTTCGTCAAGAAGTTCGCCGCCGTCAAGCAGGCCAACAAGGTCGACTTCTCCAACTTCGCCAAGCGCAAGTACGGCTTCGACATCGACCCGAACACCATGATCAACACCATGGTCAAGCGTCTGCACGAGTACAAGCGCCAGGCCCTGAAGATCCTGTCCGTCATCGCCGACTACGCCGACATCAAGTCCGGCAAGGTCTCCGCCGACGACATCATGCCGCGCACCATCGTGTTCGGCGCTAAGGCCGCTCCGGGCTACTACCTGCCAAGCAGACCATCCAGCTGATCAACAACGTCGCCCGCGTCATCAACAACGACCCGGACGTCAAGGGCAAGCTGAACGTCTACTTCCCGTGGAACTACAACATCGAGCTGGCCATGAACCTCATTCCGGCCACCGACCTCGACGAGCAGATTTCCCAGGCCGGCAAGGAAGCCTCCGGCACCGGCAACATGAAGTTCGCCCTCAACGGCGCTCTGACCGTCGGCACCCTCGATGGCGCCAACGTCGAGATCCGCGAGCGTGTGGGCGCCGAGAACTTCTTCCTGTTCGGCATGACCGAGCCGGAAGTCTCCGCGCTGTACGCCAAGGGCTACGACACCAAGGGTCTGTCCCGCGAGTACTACGAGAAGGACCCGCAGCTCAAGGCCGCCATCGATATGGTTGCCGACGGCACCTTCTCCGACGGCGACAAGGACACCTACAAGGACCTCGTCAACGATTGGCTGAACAAGGATTACTTCATGACGCTCGCCGACTTCCGCGCGTACATGGACATCCAGGCCCAGATCGAGGAAACCTACCGCGATCCGATGAAGTGGAGCCGCATGGCCGTGCTCAACGTGGCCAACTCCGGCTACTTCAGCTCCGACCGCTCCATCGAGGATTACCTCGAGCGCATCTGGCACACCGGTCCGCTCAAGTGATTATGGAGCGGTCATGAAACGTCGCCGGCATCGCCGGCGCACGCATGATCGCTTCCGCTCCGTCCGTTTCGCAATGGGCGGATAAGTGATGACGACGAAGGCCCTTGGGATTTTCCAAGGGCCTTTTCGTATGTTTTTCGCATGTCCGATTGCGTATGCCGGTAGTGCCCGAACGTACGTGCCGGACGTACGTGGCAATACAGCGACAGTACGACGGAAGGCCGCAAGTCAATCGCAATCGCAAAAGCAAAAGAAAAACCCTGTATCGCAAGATACAGGGCGAAGCAACAAACCCAACGCGGCATAGGTGTGCCGGGAAAGGCAGAATCAGGCGGCTTCCGGCTCAGCGGCAGGAGCGGCGGCAGTGGCGTCGGCCTCCGGCTCGGCGTCCTTGGTCAGGCCCAGGTCGACCGGCGAGGAGCTGTTCTCCCACGGTTCCTCCCACGGGTCATAGTCGGGATTCTGCTGCTTGTAGATGTACAGACCGACGACGCCAGCAAGCAAAGCTCCGAAGAGCAGTGCGAAGAACTTCCAACCGTTAGAAGACTTGTTCTCCATGACGGCTCCTTTCAAGGTTTCCAAACACTGGCTGACCTGCTCGTTCAAGCCAGCTCTGTTCCCTATCTTAATTCGTGGAATGTGTCGATTGGGTGGATTTACGCGCCGGAAAATACCGCATGTGCCGGTAGTGTTGAGCTATGGCATACCAACGATTCAGTCTGTTTCCCGATTCCCCATCGTTCAAGGATCTGTTCTCCGCCCGATCGCTGCGATACCGGTGGCGCAACGGCGACCCGGTCATCACCACCGCCATCATGGCGATCTGCATCGTGGTGTGGGCCATCGAAGCGGTTCTCTTCCTCGTCTGGCCCGAAGGCGGCAACGCGTTCGTGAACGCCGGCATGCTGCTGCCCGCCACGGCCGTCCGGCACCCGTGGACCTTCATCACCTCGATGTTCCTGCACCAGCCGACCTCGCTGTGGCACATCCTGTTCAACATGCTTACTTTGTGGTGCGTGGGGCCCGTGCTGGAACGCATGATGGGGCATTGGCCGTATCTTGCGCTGTACCTGCTGTCCGGATTGGGCGGCGGCGCCGGACTGATGGTGTGGGCCGTGTGCTCGCCGTCGGGATGGATGACCGCCGCATATGGCGCGTCCGGCGCGCTGTTCGGCCTGTTCGCCGCGATTCTGGTGGTGTACAGGAGAATAGGCATCGATATTCGTTCGATGCTGATTTGGATGCTGGTCAACTTCCTGATGCCGGTGATCACGCCGGGCATTGCATGGCAGGCGCATGTCGGCGGATTCATCGTCGGCGGCGTGCTTGCGTGGCTGCTGGTCACCGGCCTGCATGCGTTCCGCGGCAAAAGCCTGGCGTGGCGCACCACGGTGTACGGCATCACGGTGTTCGTGGTGGTCGTGGCGATCATCGTGGGATGCAACGCCGGCAATCCGCTGATGCATATGTCACTTCTGTACCAGTAATGCGGGAACTACACACATGTAGTTTTCCACATCCGTGGATAACTTTGTGGATAAGTGAGGTCAGACCTGTGGGTAAGTCGGGGATAACGTGGTGGATTATCCACAAGGATATTCACAAAATGGCGGAACATAAGGAATTTCCTATGTGAAAATTGTGGATAACCGATATCCACACCCCACAAAAATGGGGAAAATCGCCGCCGATATTTCGTGGTGCGACGTTGACTCAGGCACAAAATATGGGCGTTATCCACATTCATCCACATTTGTCCACTTGTTATCCACAGGAAAGATAAGATGACGAAGGCAATCGACAAGGACGCAATACCGATGCGCCACGGACGCAGGATACGCGTGCGACGATATGCGTGCGACATGGCAGATACTTGCGAAGAAGGGGAGAGGAACCATGAGTGACGGACCACTGCTCAACGACGTGACGCGCGCCTTCGCCGAGGCGCATCGCAATGAAGACGTGCGTGACCTGGCGCTCAAAACCAAACGGACGGCGGACCTCGACCTGCCGGCCGCGCTCGACCAGATCGCGGGCTGGCAAATCGCCCGCAACAAACTGCCGCAATGGGCCGCCTGCGCGGATATCGTCTATCCCGCGCATATTTCCATGGAACAGTGCTCATCGCAGTTCACAGCGCAATACAAGGCCGAAATCGCCCGGCGTCTGTTGCGATCTCTGCCGCAATCGGCGGGACAGACGGCCAACGACGTGACCATGACGGACCTGACAGGCGGATTCGGCGTCGATTTCTCATATCTCGCCCGCGGATTCGGTCACGCCACGTACGTGGAACGCCAATCGCATCTATGCGAACTGGCCGCGCACAATATGGCGGCGCTGGGCCTCACGCAAGCACAGGTGGTGTGCGGCGACGGCGTCGAATACCTACGTGCGATGGAGCCGGCGCAGCTGATCTACATCGACCCGGCTCGCCGCGACGAGCACGGCGCCCGCACCTACGCGATCGAGGACTGCACGCCCGACGTGCTGGCGCTGCGCGATCTGCTGCTGGCTAAGGCACGATATGTGATGATCAAACTGTCGCCGATGCTCGACTGGCGCAAGGCGGTCGACGATTTCGCGGGCACTGTGGCCGAAGTGCACATCGTCTCCACCGGCAACGAATGCAAGGAACTGCTTCTGGTGCTGGACGGCAAGGCTGCCGGGGCAACGTCCGATGTCGCAGCGGCAGACACGCGTGCGCCGCACGTGTACTGCGTGAACGACGATCAGCGGCTCGACTACGATGCGGCCGCCTATACGCGCGGCCTGCGCATCGGGGACGCGCCGCTGCCGCACGAGCTGCGTTACCTGTACGAGCCGAACGCGTCGATCATGAAGGCCGGCTGCTTCGACGTGGTGGAAGCGCGATTCGGGGCGGTGCAGATCGGCCCGAGCAGCCACCTGTTCGTATCGGACGAGCCGGTCGATGGTTTTCCGGGGCGCGGTTTTGCGATTGAAACGATCGGCGGTATGGGCAAGAAGGAGCTGAAGCGATTGCTGTCCGGCTTGGACCGTGCCAACATCGCCGTGCGTAATTTCCCACTCACCGCGCCGCAATTGCGCAAGAAACTCAAGCTCGCCGACGGCGGCGACGCCTACCTGTTCGGCACCACCATGCAAGGCGGCGACCACGTGCTGATTCGGACGGCAAAAATCAGCAGATAATCGGCGGGTAAGCGGCGGCTTTCCACTCGACAGGAAACCGCTTTTCCTAAAGCTGAAGCGGGGCGATGCAGACGCGGTAAGTAAAGTGGTTGAAGCGGATAAAAGAGACGCCGGATCGCAATGGACCCGGCGTCTCTTACATAAGCTTCGATGGGATAGGTGAAACGGAGAAAACCGACTCAGCGCCACCACATGGTCATAATGAAACCGACCATGATGATTGCGAACGCGATGGCCAGGTTCCAAGCGCCGATGTGCGGAATCGGATAATCGGTGGTCAGGTAGTAGACCACGGCCCACACCAGACCGATGATCATCAGCGCGCAGAACAGCGGCACGAACCAGCGCGGGTTGGACTTGGTGCCTTGATGCTTTCCTCCACACGGCGGGTGTTCTCCGCCTGACGGTTCATCATGCGTTGCATCTGCGGTGACAGCGAATCCTTATCAACGGTGGCGTTCAGCACCGCTTCGACACGGTCCATAGGAATATCGAGATCGTCATCGTCGGACTGGTCCTCGTCAACGGAAGTCTTGTCGACGACATCTTCGGTGATTTCCTCGACGGCAGCGGTGTCGTCGGCGGACTGCAGATCCTTCTGGTCATCCGCGGTGGTTTCGTGCAGCTCTTCGTCAGCCATCAGCATAGTCTCCTTTAATAGGCTAAAAGTCATAATAGTGGGTAGACTCGAAAGCGGCGAACTCACGGCGTAAAACTGTTCAAAATCAGGACAATTGTTCAGTGAAACCCGGCGGATTCAGGCAGGTTTGGAAAGGCGCGTATGGCGAAGCATACCGGAAAGCACAGCGCGAAACGGTCGAAGGCGGCCGGCGTCGCGGCGTTCCTCGTGCTGCTGTTCTCCGGATTCCTGCTGTCCACCAACCTGCGCGTCAACCGTTCCGTGGTGGTGAGCAACGATACCGCCGAACTCGTGGAACAGCGCGTGAAAAAAGTGAACTCGCTACGGTCCGAAATCGATGCGCTGAGCACCAGAGTCAACGATCTGAGCAAAACACTCGACAGCCAGAACGTCGACGGATCGCAAGACAGCGAAAGCGCCGGCAACGGCACCATGCTCCCCGCCGTGGAAGGCCCGGGACTGGTGGTGACGCTCGACGATTCGCCGCTATGGGAGAACATGGTCGACGCCAACGGATCCAGCGCCAACATCAACGATTACGTGGTGCACCAGCAGGACATCGAAGCCGTGGTCAACGCGCTGTGGGCGGGAGGCGCCGAATCCATGCAGATCATGGACCAGCGCGTATTGTTCAACTCCGCCGTACGCTGCTCCGGCAACGTGCTGCTGCTGCAAGGCAAGAAGTATTCGCCGCCGTTCAAAATCTCGGCGATCGGACCAGTGGAGGGCATGAGAAAAGCGCTCGACGATTCCGAGGAAGTGTCCATCTACAAGCAGTACGTGAGCGCGTTCGGCCTGGGATGGCAGGTCGACGAGAAAACGAAACTGCATTTCGACGCGACCGACGCGTTGCAGCAGCCGTTGCAGTATGCGAAAGCGCTCGAAAACGACAAGAACGGCGACTCGCAAGAGGGGAAATAACAATCGATGAAACATGTGGCAAGCCGTGGCGGACGCACCAAAAGCGCGCTGTGGACGATACTCGGCATCCTCGCCGAACTCATGCTGACCGCCGCCGCCATCTGCGCGCTGTACATCGCATGGCAGATGTGGTGGACGGGCGTGCAGTCGGAGCATAACCAGATCGAAACCCGCCAATCCGTATCCTGGTCCGATCCAGGAAAGTCCGGCAACGTCACCGTGGCGAAGGTACAGCAGGGTGACCCGCCTGTACAGCCGCAAAGCGCCACGGAAGGCGAACTCATCGCCCAAATCTACATACCGCGATTCGGCAGCCAATGGCAGCGCAACCTGGTGGAAGGCACGGACCTGACACAGCTCAACAAGCACGGCCTCGGCCACTACACGGATTCGCAGATGCCCGGACAAATCGGCAACTTCGCCTTCGCCGGCCACCGCAACGGCTACGGGCAGCCGCTCGGCGACGTCGACAAACTGCAGGAAGGCGATCCGATCATCGTCCGCACGCAGGATTACTGGTACGTGTACCACTACACCAGCTACAAAATCGTGCTGCCGTCGCAGGTGGAAGTCGTGGCCGCCAACCCCGAACATCCGGGCGAGACACCGACCAAACGCATGCTGACCATGACCACCTGCGAACCGAAATACTCCACGCCGACGCACCGCTGGATCAGCTACGCCGAATTCTCCTACTGGGCGAAGGTCGCCGACGGCATCCCACAGGAACTGGCCTCCCAAAACGCCAACGGCACAGTCAAATTCGTCAACAACGAACAGTCGTCGTTCCTGTCGTCGATCGATACGCTGAAACCGTGGATCTTCGGCGCGCTCGCCGCATACGTGATCATATTTATTTCCGCCGCCGTCGCCTGGCGATGGCCGTATCTCGCCGACGTGCGCGCCGGCCGGCGCAAGAAGGCCGATTTCAGCATCTACGGCGGTTTGCTGCGCGTGCAGCCCGGCGTGCTGCCTATTCGGATCGTATTGCTGTTGCTGCTGGTGTTCGCGGCCTGCGCATCCTGCTTTGAATGGCTGTTCCCGTGGGCTGCGACGAATATCCCGGCATTGCAGGAGATGTCGAATTACACGGCCATCTAACGGGCTGTGCAGGGCGTTTGCTGGTGCCTTGTCGTCTGCTGGTGCCGCATCGCCGCACGATGGCTGCAGCGTGAGACGCGCGCGGTGTCATGAGACATTTCGCACGTACACTGCTGTTCAAACGTTGATAGGAGCATGATGACCGATTCCGCACGTATTCTGGTCGTGGACAACTACGATTCGTTCGTTTACACGATTGTCGGCTATGTGAAGACGCTTGGTGCCACAGTGACCGTGGTACGTAACGATGCGATCGACCCGTCCGCCCCGGGCGTGATCGACGACTACGACGGTGTGCTGATTTCCCCCGGTCCTGGCGCTCCATCGGAATCCGGCGCTAGTGAGGACATGATTCGCCTGTGCGCGGCGCAGAACAAGCCGATGTTCGGCGTGTGCCTCGGCATGCAGGCATTGGCCGAAGTGTTCGGTGCCACAGTGAGCCACGCGCCGACCATCATGCATGGCAAGACCAGTTTGGTGGAGCATATCGACGATGAGATCTTCGACGGCGTGGCCAATCCGATGACCGCCACACGGTACCATTCCCTGGCTGTCGAACCGGATTCCGTGCCGGACGATCTGGTGGTGACCGCGTGGACGCAGGGCGACCACATCGTGCAGGGCATCAAGCATCGCGACAAGCCGATGTATGCGGTGCAGTTCCATCCGGAATCCGTCATGACCCAGGACGGGTATCGGCTGTTGGCGAACTGGCTTAAGGTGTGTGGGCAGGAGTCGGCAGTGGAGAAGTCGATTGGATTGCAGCCTAAGGTGAGCGAGTAGTTTTCTTTTTTGAGCTTGCTGAATTGCGATTTTTTGCGATGAATGAGTGAGTGATGAAGAGTGGTGAGTGACGGCGATGGCTGTTGCTTGCTTTTGTTTGCTTGCGGTGCCGCTTTGCTTCCCGCAGGTCCTGTTCACGACACACTCAAGGCCGTTCGGCCAAGCTTACGGTCGTGAACAGACCTGCGGGAAGCAAAGCTCCTTTGGCTTTATGGAGCTGCCTTCGGCTGCTTTTGTTTTTTGAGGGAAAGAGAAAGGGGAGGGAGCGGCTTTGAGCCACTCCCTCCCCTGATTTTGTTAGTTGCCTTGTTGGTTGTTGCTGTTGTTGCCGTTACTTGTGTCGGTGCTGGGGGTGTCGCTGGACGATTTCTTGGTGGTCAGCGTGATGGTCGATCCGCTGTCGGCCTGGCTGCCGCCATTCGGCGACATCGACACGACGGTCGCGTCATCATCCTGTGGCCCGTTGACACTTACCTGGAATCCGGCAGCCTCCAAAATGCTCTTTGCTTCGGCAAGTGTGGAGTTGGCAACAAACGGCACGCTCACCTGCTGCTTGCCGGTGGACACCCAGATGGTCACGGCCGTTCCCGCCTCGACGGTGCTGCCGGAACCCGGATCGATGCGGGTGACTGCACCGGACTGCACCGAATCGGAATACTCGCTTTCGATGGTGATCTGCGTCAGACCAGCCTGCTTGAGCTGCGCGATGACCGAATCCTTGGCCTGGCCACCAGACCATCCGGAATCTTGGTCATACCGGACGAAATATACAGCGTGATGATGGTGCCCTTGGTCTGCTTCGAATGCGCGGCCGGATTGGTGTTCACCACCTTGTCTTTCTCGATGGAGGCACTGTCCACGGTCATGACATTGCCGATCTTGAAGCCTGCTGCCTCAAGAATGCCCTTCGCTTCCTCCTGCGTCTTGCCGGACACGTCAGGCACGCTGACCGCCTGCGGGCCGGTGGAGAACCATACGGAGACGGTGGAGCCCTTCGCCACCTTCTTACCGCCCTTCGGGTTCTGCTTGGTGATGGTGCCCTTCGGTTGGCTGGACGTGGAATCGTCACGGGCGTCAAGCTTCAGACCAAGGGCCTTAAGCTGTTCTTCCACACGCGCCTGGGAGATGTTCGACGTGTCGGTGAAGTCCGGCACAGACACCAGGTCTGCGGTGTTCTGATGCCCGTTCAACGCAAAGAAAATACCGATGACGGCCAGCAAAACAACGATGCTGCCGACCACGGAAGCGATGATGATCTGCTTCTTCTTACGCTCCTGCGCGGCCTTGGCACGCTGTTCCGCACGAGTCTTCGTTTCGACTCCGCCATTCGGATTCGGCACGGCCTCGAACTGGCCGGTGACCGGATTGAACGCCTGCGTCGGCGCATCCGTCGCCGGCGCCATGGGCACGGTGGCGGCATCCATTTCGGCCTGCTTGCGGGCCTTCATGTTGGTCAGGTCGGTCAACGGGTTGAACGCGGCAGCCATCGGCACACCGCCGTTCATGAACGTCAGCAGATCGTTCTTGAACTCGGAAGCGGTGGCGTAACGGTTCTGCCGATCCTTGGCCATCGCCTTCGCGCAGATCGAATCCCACATCTTCGGCAGGCCCGGCACGATCGTGCTTGGGGGAGTGGCGACTTCCGACACATGCTGGTAGGCGATCGCCACCGCCGAATCACCGGTGAACGGCGGCCGGCCGGTGAGCATTTCGTACAGCACGCAGCCGGCGGAATACAGGTCGGAACGCATGTCGACGCTTTCGCCGCGCGCCTGCTCCGGAGACAGGTATTGCGCGGTGCCGACGACGCCCTGCGACTGCGTCATCGTGGCCGCGGAATCGTCGATCGCGCGGGCGATGCCGAAGTCCATGACCTTGACCACGCCCTGCTCGGAAATCATGATGTTGCCGGGCTTGATGTCGCGGTGGATGATGCCCATGCGGTGCGAGTATTCGAGCGCGTTGAGCACGCCCATCATCACCTGCTCGGCGTCGCGCTGGCTCAGCGCGCCATTCACCTTGAGGATGTCACGCAGGGTCTGACCCTTGACGTACTCCATCACCAGATACGGCAGATGCTCGATTTCGCCGGTTTCCGTGGTGACGGTTTCCTCGCCCGAATCGTAGATGTTCACGATGTTCGGGTTGTTCATCTGCGCGACGGAATGGGCTTCACGGCGGAAACGCTCAAGGAAGATGCTGTCAGTGGCGAAATCGGCGCGCATGATCTTGACGGCGACGGTACGCCCCAGACGCGTGTCGGTCGCCACATGCACTTCGGCCATGCCGCCACGGCCGACGAGTTGGCCGAGCTGATAACGGCCCCCGGCCAGAGAGGTAGGCATGTTGATGTTCATCCCTGTTCCTTCCAATCATTGCTCACGGAGATATGGGGTTTGCTGACCACACGTCGGGGAAGCCTTCCTCCCGAAGAGACGACCATCGTGTCGGCCAGCTGCGTCTGCTGGTCGAGCAGACGGCGTTCGATGCGGGACAGGGTGCGTGACACCACCAGCGCGTCCTTCGGACGGTCCAGCGGGTCCTTGGCCAACATCGACATGACGAATTCACGCAACTGCACATCGACGGTGTCGGGCAGCGGCGGAACCGGATTATTGACATGTGCTGCGGCGATGTCGACCGGTGTGGCGCCCGTGAACGGACGGTGTCCGCACAGGCCCTCATAGGCGACGACGCCAAGCGAATAGATATCGGATTGCGGCGTGGCATGCTTGCCTGCGCCTGCTCCGGGGAAATGTACTGCGCGGTGCCCACGACCATGCCGTCCTGCGTGATCTGCTCCTGGTTGGTGGAGTAGGAGACGCCGAAGTCGGTGATCTTCACCTCGCCGGAATCGGACACCATGATGTTCGCCGGCTTCACGTCACGGTGGATCACGCCATGGGAATGCGCGACGAACAGGCCGCGTGCGGTCTGAATGAGAATCGGCAGCAGCTTGATCGGGTCCATCGGGCCGTTCTGCTCGTGGTACAGGTCTGCAAGCGACTTGCTCGGCACGTATTCCATGATGAGGAATCCGATGCGTCATGCTCGTAATATTCGAACAGCGCAGCGATGTTCGGATGCGCAAGATTGGCGGAATTATGGGCTTCCGCGCGCAGACGAAGCAGTTTGGCCTCCTGGGTGACGCCCAAATCGCCACGTAGCGCCTTGATGGCCACCGGACGTCCAAGTTGGATGTCATAGCCTTTCCACACTTCACCCATACCACCTTGGGCCAGGCGGGAATCCAACCTGTAGCGTCGGTGGATGAGCTGTCCTTCAACCAGTTTCATTCTGCCAGCGCCTCCTGCATCATTGCTTTCATAATCGGTCCTGCCGCGAACGAGCCGTACAGGTCCACGTTATGCACCACGACCGCCACCGCGATCTTCGGATCGTCCGCCGGTGCGAATCCGATCACCCAGCCGTCGATGGACGTATTGCCGTTTCCAATCTGCGCGGTACCCGTCTTGACGGCCACCTGCACGCCGTTGATGGCCAGATTCGTGTTCTCCTTGGTGACCACGGCCTCCATCATCTGGGTGAGCTTGTTGGCCGTATCCGCACTGAACGCATGGGACATGACCGTGGGCTTGGTCTGCGAAATGACCGACAAGTCGGCGGAACGCACGCGGTCGACCAGCGTGGGCTGCATAAGCTTGCCATCATTGGCTATGGCGGCGGCCACCATAGCGTTCTGCAACGGTGTCACCACGGTGTCTCCCTGGCCGATAGACGCCAATGCGAGCTTGTCGTCGTTGATATCGGTGGGGAACTTCGACGTGACCGACACCCACGGGGTTCCGGTGTAATCGGAACCGTCCACGGTGATCGGGCTGTCAAAACCAAGTTTCTTGGCCATGGACGAGACGGCGTTGTCGCCCAACGACACGCCCAACTGGGCGAACGCGGTGTTCGACGAATATGCCAGCGCGTCCTCCATGGAGATTTTGCCGTCAGCGCCGTCGGCCTGCGGTACGGCGTTGGTCAGTTGCGTGACGGTGCCGGGAAGCGTGTAGCTTGCTCCTGCCGGAATCTGCGTATCCGGCTGGTATTGGCCGGTTTCCAAAGCCGCGGCGGCCACCACCGTTTTGAACGTGGACCCCGGAGGATACAGCTGCGAAGTGGCTCGGTTGAGCATCGGATTGGTGGCGTCCTGGGACAGCACGCCGTAGTTACTGTTCGCCTGGCTCATGTCATGGCTGGCCAGCTGGTTCGGGTCGTAGCTGGGCGTACTGACCATGGCGAGGATACGGCCGGTTTTCGGCTCGATGGCCACTGCGGCGCCATCTGTGCTGCCGAGGCTGTTGTACGCGGCCTGCTGAATCTTCGGATCGATGGACGTTTCGATATTGGCGCCCTTGTTCTCCTGCCCGGTGAACAGCGACTTGAACCGCTGCCAGAGCAGCTGTTCCGACTGGCCCGACAGCAGCGAGCTGCGGGACGCTTCGACACCGCTCCAGCCACGCTGGCTGATGGAGAAGAATCCGGTGACCGGCGCATACAGTTCGCCGGCGGAATAGGAACGCTGGTACGAGAACGAATCGTTGGAAGGATCGGATTTTGCGATGACCGATCCGTCCGCGGCGAGAATGGACCCGCGCGGTGCGCCGTATTCGTGGTACAGCGCACGGACGTTACGTGCGTCGTTGGTGAGCTGGTTGGCTCGGATGGCCATGATGATGGTGGTGGACATGCCAGAATGACGAACAAGGCCACCACGATGGTGAACAGCTGGCGGAGCGACTTATTCATGCGATGCTCCTTGCTGGTCGATCGTCGGCAGGATTCCGGTTATCGGAATCGTCGGATTGGATTGATCGGTCTGGCCGGCTTGGCTGGTTCGATTGGCGGGAACGACATGACCTGTTTGCCCGGCTGCGCCCGCATGGCTTGCCGGCACGGCCGGGATGGCCGAAGCCTTCGCCGCACCTGAACGCGTATTGCCGGCGATTTCGGTACGACGGTTCCGCTCGCGTTCGCGCAACACCCTGACGGCTTCCTGCTGGAATGTGTCGCTGTCGATCTCGGATTCCGGCCTGTTCGCGGAATTGGAGATGACGATCAGCAGCGCGGCCAGCATGTAGTTTGCGATCAGCGACGAACCGCCGGCCGCCATGTAGGGAAGCGTCAGACCGGTCAGCGGAATGACCAGCGTGATACCACCGACCACGGTGAACACCTGGAAGGCCATGGTGAACACCAAGCCGGACGCAAGCAGCTTGCCGAAGCCGTCCTTGATTTTCATCGCGGTGATCATGCCGGCTGCGATGATCAGCAGATACAGCATGAGAATGGCCATCAGGCCGGTCAATCCCAGCTCCTCGCCCAATGCCGCGTAAATGTAGTCGGAATTTGCGATCGGGGTGATCGACGGGTGGCCCTGACCGAGGCCGGTGCCCATCAGACCGCCGGAAGCCAAGCCGAAAATGCCGGTGACGAGCTGGTATGAGCCGCCGTATTCCTTGTTGTATTGAGCCGCGGAGAACGGGTGGAGCCAGGCGTCCACACGCGAGCCGACGTGGCTGAAGATGCTTGCCGCCGCCACCGCGCCGGCGGCGAAGGCGATGAATCCGATGACGATCCAGCTTTTACGCCCGGTGGCCACGTACAGCATGGACACGAACATGGCGAAGAACATCAGTGACGTGCCAGATCATGCTGCAGGACCAGAACGCCCATGGAGACGATCCACACCACGATGATGGGTCCCATATCCTTGATGCGTGGCAGTTGGATGCCGAGAATCTTCTTTCCGCCGACGGCAAGCTGGTCGCGATGGTCGAACAGATACGAAGCGAAGAAGAACGCCAGGAACAGTTTGGCGAATTCGCTCGGCTGGAACGATCCCAAGCCGGGAATCTTCACCCAGATGCGTGCGCCGTACTGTTCGGAACCGACCACCGGCAGCATTGGCGACAGCAACAGCACGATGCCGATCACCATGCTGACGTACGAGAATCGCCGCAATACGCGGTAATCCCTCATGAACACCACCAGCAGGTTGGCAAACACCAGTGCGATCGCCAACCAAAGCAACTGTCGGAACGCCACTGTGGTTTTGGTGTCTTGGTCGAGGCGTGCGATCATCGTGACGCCGATGCCCGTCAATACCAGCACGCAGCACATGACCGATTGGTCGGCGTGCGGCTGGAATCGCAGCAGCAGACCCCAGGCGGTCAGGAACAGCGCGCTTACGAACGCGAGCATCCACACATAGTTTTGCGGGAAGCCGTTCGTGGTGCGTTCAAACATCTGGAAGAACGCCACCGCGCACAGCAGCATGCTGAACAGCAGCATGCCAAGCTGTCTCAAGCGTGTTGCGATCATGACTTGTCACCGCCCGACTTGTTGGTCTGCGCGGCCTGATCGGCGGTCTTTTTCGCCGCTTCCTCCTGCTGCTTCTGCTTGGCGGCTGCTTCGTCCTTCGCCTTCTGCTCGGCTTCGGCCTTCTCCTGCTGCTTCGCCTCTTGCTTGCGCTTCGCATCGTTCAGCTGCTTTTTGATCAGACGGGTATGGCTTTTCGCTTCGCCGTATGTGTCGAAGGAGATGCCCTGGTCAAGCTGTTCGCGCCAGCTTGGCGGCAGATCGCTGGTCTTCATATTGGTGTCGGTGACGGCATGTGACAGTTTGACACCGAAGATGCTCGTCGGCACGCCTTGGAAAATCGCCACTTTGCCGTTGTTGTCGCCGATGTAGTACTTGGTTTGGCTCCAACGGTAGGTGCCCACGCCCACGCCGGCAACGCCAAGCAGCACCAGAATGATGATGAGTATGGTGATGATGCGGTTGCGGAATTTGCGCGACCGTTTCGTCTTACGTTCCTCGATATGTTCGTTGCGAATCGCCTTGGCGACTTCCGGATCGTTCGGATCGGCGGAAATACGCCCGTTGCGCTTCTGCACAATCGGAATTTCCCCGGTATCGGTATTGACACGGTCGCCATTGTCTTCGCGGACCGACGACGGCTGCGCGACGCGCTGTTCCGGCTGTTTCGGCTCCTCGTTGGGATCCTTGCCGCTGCGCAGGGCCGCGGCGCGCGCCGCCGGCGACTGTTTGCCTTCGCGCAGAGGCGGGGCGGAAGCGACCGGTTCGTTGACGATGTCCGCGATGGTTTCCAAGCTTGCGCTGGCCGCGCCGCCGATCAGCGGCGTCTGATGCGGCAGGTCGAACGCGTCCGCGTCGAGCGCGAGCGTCGCGTCGGCGATCACCGCGGTGACGTTGTCGGTGCTGCCCGCACGCAACGCCATCGATACGAGCCGCTGCGCGCACTCCTCTTGATCGGCGCAGGTGGACAGCACTTCTTCAAGCGTGGAATCCTCCAGCACGCCGCACAGGCCGTCGGAGCACAGCAGCCAACGGTCGCTCGGATGCGCTTTGCGGATGGCGATGTCAGGGCGCGAATCGATGTCGAAATCGCCCAGCACGCGCATCACCACATTGCGTTGCGGATGGTTGCGCGCCTCGGCCTCGCTGATACGGCCGGTGTCGATGAGATGCTGCACGTAGCTGTGGTCGCTGGTCATGCGGACCAGATGGCCGTCGTGCAGCAGATACGCGCGGGAATCGCCGATATGCGCCAATACCCAGCAGCCGGCGACCAGCGCCACGGACGTGACGGTGGTGCCCATGCCGGCAAGACGACGCTCACGCTTGGCTTTGCCGACGATCGCGTCGTGCGCGGCCATGACGGAAGTCGCCATCATATGGGAGACGACCTGCACGTCGCCGTCAACATTGTCCTGTTCGATATGCGCCAGCGACCGGATGGCGATGGTGGAGGCGGTGTCGCCGCCGGCATGCCCGCCCATGCCGTCGCAGATGGCGATGAGATGCTCGCCGGCGAACGCGGAATCCTGGTTGTTGGAACGCACGGTGCCCACGTCGGAGACGACGGTGGAATACATGAACAATTGTTGCGAAGCGGTGGAAGTCGGCAAAAACGTCACCTCAATTCGAAGGTGGTCGCACCGATGCGCACAGGCACGCGCGCGCCAAGAATCATCGGCGCGTTCAGACGCTGATGATTGACGACGGTGCCGTTGGTGGATCCCAGATCCTCGATGGCCCAACGGCCGGTGGCGGGATCGGTGTAGACGCGCGCATGGTGGGAGGAAACGAATTCATCATCCAGCACCACGGTGTTCGAAGCGGAACGGCCAAGTGTGATGGTGTTGCCGGCCAGAGGGACGGAACTGCCGGCAAGGGGGCCATCGATAATGACCAGCAGAGTTGGTTTGGCATTGGTTGCGGCGCTTGCCGAAGGGGCTGCGGCGGCTACGGGCGCAGGCGATTCGACGGCCTTGCGCGCGGCACGCTCCTTACGACGATGAGCCCGCGACTTGCGCGGGCTGAGCGTTTCGATATCCCTGTACAGCGAACGTACCGTACAGGCCACGAAGATCCAGAGCAGTACGAGAAACCCGTACTTGAGGATCGCAAACGTTAATTCAGTGAGCATAAAAGGCGGCTCTCCAGGTTGGGGCTGATTACTCCTGCTCCTGCGAGGAGGCCCAGTACAGGATGCGGGTTCGGCCGATGGTGATCGTGTTGCCGTCGAGCAGCGTTGCCGCCTCAACATGATGGCCTTCGACGTACATGCCGTTGGTGGAGTTCAGGTCGCGGGCGATGACGGTGTTGCCGTTGTCGGTGACGTCGATCTCCATGTGACGACGGGAGATGCCGGGGTCGTCGATGACGATGTCGCAATCAGAACCACGGCCGATGATGGTCTTTTCCTCGGTGAGCAGATACTGGTGCTCGCCGATCTCCAGCATCGGGCAATCCTCGGTCTGCGCGTCGGTCGTGACCGGCACGGTGTTGCCCTGCACGGATTCGCTGGAAAGCCGGTAATCGCCCTTGGAAAGTTCAAGATCCTCTTCGAAGATCACCACGACCGGGCCGACGAACGCGTAGTTCTGGCTCTTCGCATACTGGGTGAGGTTGTCGGCAAGTTCATTGGCGAGCGTTTCGGCGCCCCACTCGACGATGTTGTTGAAATCCGGAGTGCTGAGCTTGAAACGGTACTCGTTCGGGGCTACGGTGCGATCGCGCGTGACGGGCATGGCTTCTTTGTCGATCTCGCGTTCCAGAGCGCTGGAAAGGTCGACGGGCTTCAGGTCTTTAGACCCGAACTTCGCGAAAACCCCGTTGACGGCGCCTTCCACGCTCTTCTCAAATCGGTCGAGAACACTCATACTTGTCCCTTTCTGTCCTTGACTATCCTACGCTGTAGCCTGCCGAGCGCCAATTCGAAGGCTACTTGCTTGCAAAAATTTCATGTGAAGGGGGTTGCGTCCGGGGTATTGGCGGCGAGTGGTGCGTGATGGTCGGTAGATTGGAAGGTATGAATGATGCGATTGATGAGTTTCCTGGCTGAAGGCCCGTACCTTGCGATTCACCTGCGGCGCGCCACGTTTCGCCCGCGCGATCGGCGACGGTTCGCGTGCGCTGTTCCTGCGTTCGGACGGTCCGGAGGACACCGTCACCTCCCTGTGGATGAGCGTGATCGGCAGCGATGGCGATACCGACGAGATTCTGCTTGCCGATCCGCGTACGCTGCTGGCTGACGCCGACGCCGAGGATGTGCCGGCTGAGGAAAAGGCGCGCCGCGAACGTGCGCGTGAAGGTGGTTCCGGCATCGTCGGCTATTCGGTCGATGCGGCCGGCAACCGCGTGACGTTCACCATCAACGGCCAGCTGTTCCTGACGGATATCGCGGCCGGCGTGACGCGCGGCATCGCCATCGACGAACCGGAATTCAAGCCGGTGCTGAACCCGCGCATCAGCCCCGACGGACGACACATCATGTATACGACCGGCACGTATTTGGTGGACGTCGATCTTGCGGACGTGTCGGGCACGACGGACGCAGGCGAAGACGCGGGCGATGCGGTGTCCATCGTCGCGTCCGTTCCGCAAGACGACGCTGACGACGTTGCCGATACGCAGGACGGCACGCAAGATGACGCGCAAAGCGATGCGGCCGAATCGCAAGCAGGCGAATGGAAAATCGGTCTCGCCGAATTCGCCGCAGGTGAGGAAATGGACCGTTACGACGGCTTCTGGTGGTCGCCCGATTCCAAGTATGTGCTCTTCGAAACCTTCGACGCATCCCACGAACAGACCTGGTACATCGCCGACCCGGCCGATCCGACGAAACCCGCGCAGGCCCGCCGCTATCCGCAGGCGATGACGGCCAACGCCGACGTGCATCTGACGCTGCTGGAACTCGGCTACGATACGGACGGCTGCTACTACGGCGGCATCGCACACAACGTGGAATGGGACCGCGAATCGTACGAATACCTGGCCGCCGTCAGCTGGACCGAAGGCCACGAGCCGCTGCTACTTGTGCAGGACCGGCTTCAGCAGCACGACCAGGTGCTCGCCGTCCACGTGGGCGAGCCTATCGTGACCATGAGCGCGCCGGAAAACGGCTTCACCGACGAGGACGGCAGCGAAGTGGAGACCTTCTCCATCGCCATCCCCGAATACGCGCCCGGCGAAGAACCCGGCACCACGCGCGTGCTTGAGGAACATAGCAACGACTGCTGGCTCGACCTGATCGCCGGCACCCCCGCATACACGCCTGACGGCCGTCTCGTGTGCGCGATGAACGACATGGACGCCGACACCAACCGTCTGACCGTGGACGGCACGCCATTCACACCCAAGGGCCTGCAGGTGCGCGAAGTGCTCGACGTGACCGACAACGACGTGCTGTGCGTGGTGCAGCGCACGCCGGAACTGCTGCCGGCCGCCGATCTGCCGTTCCTGTGGCAGTCCAACGCGGACGATCACGACGCCCGCAGCTTCGACGTGGTCTCGATCCGTTACGCCGGCGACTGGGAGCCGCTCACCTGCACGCCCGGCCAATGGACGATGTCCCGTTCCGGCGACGGTTGCGTGGTGACCGGGCGCGGCATGGACGACGCGCGGTCGCAGATGCAGCATTGCATGAACGTGCGCACGACGGAAGGCGACGTTGCGGACGGTGTTGCGGACGGCGCGGAAATGATGTCGATGGTGGTCTCGCCAATCGAAAACCACTCTGAAATCCCCGGTTTCACACCGAACGTGCGATTCACCCGACTCGGCGAACGTGGCCTGTACGCGGCTGTCATCCTGCCGTCGGCCGACAGCGCATACGCGCATGCCGACCAGTTGCCGGTCCTTATGAAGCCTTACGGCGGCCCCGGTTTCCAGCAGGTCGTGGAAAGCCAGTCGTTCTACTGGGACGCGCAGTGGTGGGCCGACCAAGGCTACATCGTGGTCACCGCCGACGGTCGCGGCACCACCGGCCGCGGACCGAAGTGGGATCGCGCGATCTACGAAAACATGAAAGCCGTGACGCTTGAGGACCAAGTCGACGCCGTGCATGCGCTGCCGGACGCGATCGCCTCGCTCGCCGCCGAAACCGGTGTCTCCATGCCGAAACCCGACCTGGACAAGGTGGCGATGATCGGCTGGTCGTACGGCGGCTTCCTATCCGCGCTCGCCGTGCTGGACGCGCCCGACGCATTCGCCGCGGCCTGCGCCGGCGCCCCGCCGACCGACTGGACGCTGTACGACACGCATTACACCGAGCGCTACCTGGGACTCGACCCGGCCACGTACGAACGTAACAGCATCGTCGCGGACGCGCCGAAACTCAGTCGCCCGCTTATGCTCATCCACGGTTTCGCCGACGACAATGTGACGATCGCCAATAGCCTGCGATTGAGCCAGGCGCTGATGGCGGCCGGCAGGAAGCACACGTTCCTGCCGCTCAACGGCATCACGCACATGACCAACGACGAGACGGTGGCGTGCAACCTGTTGCTGCTGCAGCGCGACTTCCTCGCCGACGCGCTGGCCTGACGGCGTTCCGGTGAAGCCACCGTCCTGGTAAAACCATCGTTCCGATAAAGCCGAAGAAAAAAAAGAACGCGTCCCCCTGCGATTCGACGGACTGCCAAGTATCCGTCGTGTCACAGGGAGACGCATATCCCTTCTCATTAGAAGATAGGACGGTGACGGGCACCTCTGCAAGTAAGGGTGTACCACATCTGTGTAGCACCCTTTGAAGTACCCTTTCGTTTCTCGCGACCGTCGGAGCCGGTCACGATTCGGGGTGTCCGGCAAGGGGTGGCAGGGTTTCGGGCACCGGAATCGGCAGATAGGCGAACAGCGTCCATTCGCCGTCGTGAAGCGTCGTTTCGAGTTTACCGCCATGCGATTCGAGCTGTTTGCCGAAATACGCGAGGCCGTGGCCTCCTGGACGCATGCCCTCCGTCGGGAAGGCTCTTTCCTGGTTGATCTGCGTGATTTCGACGGCGTTCGGCTTGAGTATCACCGACAGGTCGGCTTTGCTGCCGGACTGGGCATGACGCGCGATGTTGGCGTAGGTCTCGCGAAGCAGATCATTGGCGATTCCGGCCAGGCTCGGGGAGGCGCTTGGCGCACCGCCCGCCACATGGAGGATCGAGGTGATGTCGAAGCCGAGCGCGCGTAGACGCCGGTCGCCGTCGGCCATCGTGGCTTTGAGCAGGTCGGAGAAGGCCTTGCCGTCCGCATCCTCCTCAAGGACGGTGACGTCCATATCCAGTTCGTCGATGACGCGATGCACGTTGGTCAGGGCGGACAGGATGTAATCGTTGACCTGCGTCCATTTGTCGAGCTCATCGCGTCTTTCGTCCGCGTTCTTGCCGTCGTCACCATCCGTCGAGGCGCTGCCATCGCCATCGTCTCCGCCGGACAATGCATCGATGCGACGTTGCGCGACGAAAGCCGCGGCGGACAGATCTCCCGTCACGGCGTCGTGTATGGCTTCCGCGATGTGGTTGCGGCTTTCCATCTCCCGTAATCGCGTCTTCGCCTGCTCCGCCTCCGCGCGGCTGGCGGTCATGGTCGCGTTCCATCGCAAACCGCATCCGAGCATCAGTACCAGGCTGACCATGGCGATGATGGCCACGGGATTGCTGTTGCTCGTGCCGAGGACCAGTTGACGGAACAGCTGGTCGCCTATGGAATAAGCGAGCAGTAGCAGCGCCACAAGGTTGTTGGTTTCGTAGGCGAGCATGCCGAACGTGTAGAGGATTCCCGGCAGCGAATTGACGTCGGCTCCGGGTATGAGCCAAGGTCCCGACTGGCTCATGATCAGAAACAGCAGCGACATCGATTTCGGAAAGAACGGTGACAGCAGCAGCACCGCGATTTCGATGATGGTCCAGACGATCGCCGCGGGATTGTCGGTCGGGGCGAGCAGCAGGCAGAACAGGATCCACCATACGGTGATGACCACGATGGTTATGCGGATCGGATGCCAGAGTTTCGGATGGTCGGCACGCATATGGTTGTGCCAGGAGCGGAAGGCGCTTACGGGTCTGGGTTTTGTGGGTTCAGCGTGCATGCGATCTCACCCACAATGCCACTGCCTGGCGTGCCGTCTTGCAGTTCAGCTTCTTGAGAATGCCCTGCATATGCTTGCGCACGGTGCTTTCGGAGATGTCCAGTTGTTCGGCGATCTCCCTGTCCAGCATGCCGTCGGCGCACAGGGAGATGATTTGCTCCTCGCGCACGGTGAGCCGCGGTGAGGTCTCCTCCTCGCGTCTGATGCGCACGTTGGCCAGGGCGGGAGGTTCGAATCCCTCCATAACGTTGCCTCCACAGAGCCGCTCGATGGCCTTCGCCAGCTGATCGGAATCCTCCTTGCCGATCAGTCCCTGCGCTCCGGCTTCCATCAGCCTGCTACGGTAGCTGTTGATGGAGAAGCTGGTGATGCCCAGAATCGGCAGATGCCTGTCCATGAGACGGATCCGATGGCAGATGGCCGGCCCCTGCAAGCCCTCCATGGACATGTCCAATACAAGCAGGTTGAGATTGTCGTCGTTCCTCTGGCAACGTTCGATCGCTTCGTCGCCGGAAGTGGCCGTCCACACCACGTAGGCCGTGGGGACCTTCGCTTCGATGAGAAGGCTCAGCGATTCCAACGCGCGAGGATCGTTGTCGACCAGCGCTACACGGTGGATTTTTGGTATGGGAGCTGCGGATTTCGTGGGATTCATCGCATGGCTCACTTTCCACACAGCCAGTAAAGCGGCGGCGGGCAGTCGATGATGGCGGATGCGGTTCCTCTCGCCGCGTCGGCGAAGATGGCAGCCTTCCCGTTGGAAGGGGTCATCGTTCCGGCTGGCTGCATGGTGCAGAGCATGACGAATGCCACACACAATGACATGATTTTCATACCGACATTGTACGGGGGAGCGCGTCCACGAGTGAGGAGGCGCGTTCGATCCGTGGAGCCGAAGCGTGGGGCTCTGAAGGCTGTTCATGTGGGATTCGTATGATGAAAGCATGACTCTTAGGCTGCTCGACGAGGCGAATTACGACGCCGAAATGGAAAGCAAGGTGCTGCCCGCGCTGGACGCCTGCATGACGGAAGGATGGATGGATCCAGCCACCGTTGACTGGAACGGCGACGCGCTGCCCAAACTGGACGAACCCGGCCGGTTGCACTATTGCTGTTACGACGCGGCCAAATTCGATGCGCTGCGTGAGGACGGCGCTTCGGGCGTGTTCCGTGGTGCGATCGTCATTTCGCACGGATTCACCGAATTCGCGCGAAAATACAGCGAGATGGCATGGTATTTCCTGCTGGCCGGCTATTCCGTATGTATCCTCGAGCATCGCGGGCACGGCCATTCCGCACACGACGTGAGCAATCCCAGTCTGGTGTGGATCGACGATTGGCGTCGGTACGTGGCCGATTTCGCAGCCTTCGCCGACACTGTGGGCCGCGAATACGCGTGCGTCGAGCCACTGAACCTGTACTGCCATTCGATGGGCGGCGGCATCGGCGCGGCCGTGATGGAACACTATCCGACCCTGTTCGACAAGGCCGTGCTGTCCGCACCCATGATCGCCCCCGTCGTCGGTATGCCGACATGGATCGCACGCATCGCTACAGGCGCGTTGTGCGGCTTGGGATTCGGCAAAGCGCGCGTATTCGGTCACACCGATTTTTCCCCCGAACTCGATCTCGACGAGCATAAGGCGCGTCCGAGGCGCGCGTTCGCTGGTTCCACAAGCAGCGCGTCGACGACGTGGCATGCCAGACCAACGCGGCCACCTTCGAATGGGCGCATCAGGCGATGGCATTGTCTCGAGCCGTACTCAAACCGGACATGTGCGGTGCGATCGAAACTCCGACGCTGCTGTTCCAAGCGGGCCGTGACGTCTGGGTCCTGAACGGTCCGCAGGACGATTTCGTGGAACGCGTGCGCGAAGGCGGCGGATCAATCGAAAAAATACGGTACGGCAAGTCGTTGCACGAGATCTTCTCCATGCCGAACACGGTGGTCGGACCGTATGTGAACAAGATTCTCGACTTCCTCAGCGCGCCCGCGGACAGTCTGTGATCGGCTGCCACTGCAGGCGTGTACGGTGTGCGATGAGCGAACAGTGAAGGGGAAGGAGCCGCAGTGGCGGAAAAAACGTTCGAACGCACGCCGAAAGACCTGATTATCGGCATTGCGATGACCCTGTGCGGCGGCGTGCTGTGGGGCGTCAACGCCACCGTCTCCAAAATCCTCATGGGCACGTACCACGCCTCGCCGCTGTGGATCGCATGCGTGCGCGAACTGGCAGCCGGCGTGCTTTTCCTCACCTGCTCGGCCATCATGACGCCGAAACTGCTTACCGGCGCGCTACGCGATCGCAAATCATATCCGCGGCTGCTGGCCACCGCCATCATATGCGTGCTGCTGGTGCAGGTCGCCTACCTCGAATCGATCAACTGGACCAACTCCGGCACCGCGACCGTGCTGCAAAGCCTGAACCTGCTGTTCGTCTTGGGGGTCGTATGCCTGCGCGGGCGGCGACTGCCCGGCGTACGGGAAGGCATCGGCGTGGCGCTCGCCTTCGCGGGAACCGTGCTGATTGCGACCGGCGGCGATTTCACCACGCTGAAACTGCCGTTGGTCGGCCTGATTTGGGGCGCTATCAACGCGGCGTCCACGGCGGCCATGGTGTTTCTTCCGGTCAAGCTCATCGAACGTTGGGGCAACTTCACCGTCAATGGCATCGCGTTCCTGATTTCCGGCTTGTGCTGCTGCCGTTCGTGCGGCCGTGGGCTACGGCGCCGCAGTTGGATTGGCTGGGTGTGGGGCTGATGGCGTTCACCGTGATCGGCGGCACATTCGGCGCGTTCTGGCTGTACATGGCCGGCGTGGTGCGCGTCGTTCGATGCGTGCCACCATGCTCGGCACCAGCGAACCGGTGATGGCCACGATTTCCGCGGTGGCATGGACGGACGCGGTGTTCGAACCGACCGATTTGGTTGGATTCGTGATGATTCTCATCATGGTGTTTTTGGTGCGTTAAGTGCCGTGACGGGCGTTGCTTTTCGGGCGGCGGCGTGCGGACAAACAAAAAAGCCGGACACCCACTTACGGGCGTCCGGCTTCGCTTTGCTTAGCGATTACCGTGACTTACGACGTGCGAATATGACGTACGGCAGCTGGAAATCAGCCTTCAATCGCAATCTGATGCTTGGTCTCAACCTGCTGCTGCGCTCCGGGCTTCGGCATTTCCAGGCACAGGGTGCCGTCCTTGTAGCTGGCGTGAATGTCGGAATCCTTCACGTCCTCGCCAACGTAGAAGCTACGAGAGCAAGAGCCGGCGTAGCGTTCGCGACGCAGCAGCGGCCGTTGTCGTCCTTGTCCTCGTGCGAGCTGTTGCGATGCGCGGAAACGGTCAGATAGCCGTTCTGCAGGTCCAGCGAAATGTCGTCCTTCTTGAAGCCAGGCATGTCGATGTCGACCATGTAGCCCTTGTCGGTCTCACGCACATCGGTGCTCATCATGCCTGCGGACATGTTCGGATCGCATGCGGCTGCGCGGTCCATGTTGCGCCAACCCTCGAAGAACGGATCGTCGAACAGATCGGAGAACATCGTGTCATTCATCAAAGCCGGAAACATTGCCATAATCGGTACTCCTTAAGCAAATGCGCGTTCTGTGCGCGGAGTAATGCGGCTTGGCAGCCGGCCGTGCGATTATCGCTGCGGCGTCACCATCCAGCGAGATCGGCGACCGGGTTCGTTGCCGCATCCGGAACCCTCCCGGGCTCCTGACCTTGACCTTTCACTTCACCCAACTCTTCCGTGTCCTGCTCATTCCGCGGTTATGCTCACAGTGAAATACCGGGAAATGCTTGCGATTGCGTGCGCGGAAAAGTCGTACGGCGAATTTCGTTTTTCTTCAGAATCGGACGCATGGGATTGGTCTGCAATGCGTTACGTATCTGTTTTTCCAACCGGTCACGTGAAGTGTGGTTTTGGGTGGCTATGTGTTCGATTCTGCCGAATTGGTTATTCGGATTGTGTTTTCTGGAATCGGACATTTGTGGTGCTGGTTTTGGGTTTGGATGTCCGTTTGTCTGTTTCTGCTGAGATAGCTGGGCTTTCGGCGCATTTTTAGTACTTTTTTGTCACATTTCATACGTTTTGGATAAAGCAAAAAGGCTGGAATCGTTGGATTCCAGCCCTTTTCGGCCCGTGCGAGCGGGGGGAGTTGAACCCCCACGAGCATACACTCACTGCCACCTGAAGACAGCGCGTCTACCATTCCGCCACGCTCGCAGACAATCGACTAATTTACACCTTTACTATCTGTGGCACAAATCGGCGTGTCGCACCGCCGTATTCGCAAAGCGAATGCACAAAGCGGCGCGACGCGAGGAGGGAGGAGGCCCTGTGGACCTCCAGACGATGGAGCCATCCTTTGTTCAAAAAGCCGCGTTTGCGTAGCAAATGCTCAAGCCCCGCGACTTCCATCCAGCTCCTCTGGCTCAGCCCTTCGAACCGTTCTCGTAGAACTTCGCGAGTGTCTCGTCACGGAATTCGTTGAAATAGCCACCGTCGATTGATTCGCGGATATCGTCGAGCAGCTTCACGAAGAAGTGCTCGTTGTGAATCGTGGCCAACGTGAAACCGTTGAATTCGCGGGCGCGCAACGCATGGTCCACGTAGGCGCGCGTGTAGTGCGTGCAGGTGTAGCAATCGCAACCCTCTTCAAGCGGACTGAAATCGTGCTTGAACTGCGCGCGCTTGATGTTGTAACGGCCGTGGCGCGTGAAAATCGCGCCGTTGCGGCCGCAGCGGGCCGGGGCCACACAGTCGAACGTATCGCCGCCGTTCTCCACGCAGGCGAAGATGTCGTCGACCGCGGCGATGCCGAGCACGTGGCGTGGTCGGCTTTCCGGCATCGCGTCGCAGATCCAGGCGCAGGTGTCGCCGATGATGCGTTTTTCGATCGCGCCGCCGATGCCGACGCCGTCGAAATCAAGCGAAGCGATCTGCTCGGCGGCATGTCTGCGCAGATCCTCATAATTCGCGCCCTGCACCACGCCATACAGCGCCTGGTACGGCTTGCCGAGACGCTCCTCGGTAAGCCTCTTATGCTCGGCAACGCAACGTTGCGCCCAACGGTAGGTGCGTTCCACGGAACGTTCCTGGTAGCCGCGGGTGTTCATCAGCGTGGTCAGCTCGTCGAAAGCGAACATGATGTCGGCGCCGATCTTGTGCTGGATGCCCATGGAGATTTCGGCGGAGAACCGGTGCAGCGAGCCGTTGAGCGGCGACTTGAACGTCACACCGTCCTCGTCCACGAACGCGAGCCGCTCCTTGCCTTCCGCGATCACGTCGTCCGATTTCATGCCGGTGACGTCCATGGCGAGCGTCTTCTTGAAGCCCGCGCCGAGTGACAGCACCTGGAATCCGCCGGAATCGGTGAACGTCGGACCGTTCCAGTTCATGAATTTGGCGAGTCCGCCGGCTTCGTCGAGCACCTGTTCTCCGGGTCGTTCATACAGGTGGAACGCGTTGGACAGCAGGCATTGCGCGCCAAGATCCTTCATGGTTTCGGGCAGCACGGCCTTCATCGCGGCCTGCGTGGCCACCGGCACGAACGCCGGGGTGTGGATGTCGCCGTGGGGGGTGTGGATGATGCCGGTGCGTCCGTATCGCGCGCCGCCGCGGCCCTTGCCATCGGCCGCATCTGGCAGGCGGGTTTTCTGCTCGAAGTAGAACGCGTCGCGGCGGCCGGGCTTGCCGGGTTCCGCGCCGCGGGGATGCTCAATAAGGTTTTCGGTCGATGCCGCGCTGGTCGTGTTGCCTGCTGCGTCGTGCGTTGCGCGGGCTGCCGCGTTGGCCGCTGAGGTCTCGTGCGCCACCGCGCCGGTCTGTGGTTCGTTCAAGCTTGTCATGCTCTCAACTGTATGCGATAGCGCCGATTGCCGCGGTGGCGCCATCGGCGGTCGACGGTGGCATCGTATGGAGCAAACTGCCAAGCGATTCGATTGCTACTTTCAACAAACATTCAGGAAACTTCCAGAGCAGGTATCTTTACTCTTAGATAGCAGTTCGAGCGGCACGATTGCTGATCATGTTGAATGCCGCGAGACGAATAAGGAGCAACAATGGCTGAAGATAATAGCGATCAGAACATCGCCCAGCCGCAGGATGGCACGCAGCAGACCGCGCCGCAGACGCCGAGCGAGAACGTCGCCGACGAAGCACAGACTTCCGTTACCGAACCGATTGCAGTGCCGAACGCGGGCGAGCAGCCCACCACCGCCCTTCCTACCGTGGACGCGGCGGATGGCACGGCAGGCAATACCGCTGACGATACGCCGGATTATGCTTCCGCTGCCGGTGAACGCACGGTGATCAACAACGCGACGCAGGATGCGCCGACCGAACAGTACCGTCCGGCGCCCGAATACGGCGCGTACGGTCCGGTGCCGACGCCGCCGGCTGGCGATGCCAGCGGCCAGACCGTCCAGCAACCGCAGTACGGCGCGCAGCAGCAGGGCCAGCCGCAGGACAACCGTCCGTCGTTCTTCGGCGCTTTCGGCAACCCGTATACGACCGGCAATCAGCGGAACAATGGCAATCCGTTCGGCAATCCGTTTGGCGGCTCGTCCGCGCAGAACGGCGCGCAGCAGAACAATCAGCAGCAGCCGCAGTACGGCGCGAACATGCCCCTGCGGGACCGGGCAACCGCAATCCGTTCGGCGCTCCGGGGCAGGGCTTCCCGAACCAGCCGAACCAGACGCCGGTCGTCACCAAGCAGAAGTCCGGCATGACCAGCCATGTGGTCACCGCCGTTGTGGCCGCACTGGTGTCCGGCGCGCTGTGCCTCGCGTCGGCTTCACCGCGATCACCAACGGTTGGGTGCATGTGCCGACCTCCAGCTCGCTGTCCGACGTCAAGTCCAACACGTCCGGTTCCGGTTCCGCCAAGGCGAAGTCCGGTACGGCGGTCGATTGGACCGCGGTGGCCAAGGAAGTGTCCGATTCCGTGGTGGCCATCGACGTGGCGACCAGCGACGGCGAAGCAAGGGCTCCGGCGTGGTGATCAGCGACAAGGCTATATCGCCACCAATAACCACGTGATTTCCGGCGCGCAGCAGATTCAGGTGACGCTCGCCAGCGGCGCCGTCTATTCCGCGAAGGTGGTCGGCACCGACACCACCACCGATTTGGCCGTGATCAAGCTCGACAATCCGCCGAGCGATCTGAAAGTCGCGGAATTCGCCGATTCCGACAATCTCGCCGTCGGCGAGGCCGTCATGGCGATCGGCAATCCGCTCGGCTACGACGACACCGCCACCACCGGCATCGTGTCCGCGCTCAACCGCCCGGTGACCGTGACCGATGACGACAACAACGCCATCGTCACCAACGCCGTGCAGATCGACGCGGCCATCAACCCGGGCAACTCCGGTGGTCCGACCTTTAATGCGGCTGGTCAGGTGATCGGCATCAATTCGTCCATCGCCTCCACCGCAAGCTCGTCCGGTACTGCCGGTTCGATTGGTATTGGCTTCGCCATCCCGTCGAACCTTGTCAAGCGCGTGGCCAACGAAATCATCGACAATGGTTCCGTGAGGCATGTGGTGCTTGGCATCACCATCAAGAGCTCCTCGGTGGAAGCGGACGGTGTGACCCGCGGCTGCGCCCAGGTGCAGGCCGTGACCGACGGTGGCCCGGCGTCCAAGGCCGGCGTGAAGGCCGGCGACTCCATCGTGGCGTTCAACGGAAAGGCAGTGAACAACAACTACTCGCTGCTCGGTTACGTGCGCGCCTCCGCCATGGGAGACAAGGTGAAGCTGACCGTTGTGCGCGGCGGCAACACCATGGATCTCGAAGTGACGCTCGACCAGGAAGAGACCAAGACGAACTCCTCTAACAAGCAGGAACAGCGTCAGCAGAACAACGGCAACGACGATAACGGCAACGGCCAGAATGGCGGCAGCCAGAACGGCCAGAATGGCGGTAACGGCAACAACGGCGACGGCGGTGGCCTGTTCGATCCGTTCGGTCTGTGGTAAAGCCGGATGCGCGGCATCGTACGGCAACGTACGGTGTGCGGCGTTCATGCCGACAGCGATACGGGTGGCTGCCACCCGATAGGCTGACGGCGAAGTCGCAACCGCAATCCGCGTAATCGCGGAAAACGCTGAACAAGCCGAAAAACGGCGGAAAACAAGGGCTGTGCGAGCAATCGCACGGCCCTTTTCGTATGCGCGGAACGCGCGCGACGAACGGAAGCACACGCAAACGGCCGCGGCAATCGCAATGCTCTGTTATGCTGGAAATATCTTTTTACGCCGTGTATCGATGGTCCGCGCAGGCGGGGCGCCGATGGGTTAACAAGGCGTCCGATACGAGCGTAAGGAGATTCTCATGCGTAGAATCATTTCCATTTGCAAAGAAGTTCCGCTGCTGCCGATCGCCATCATTGCCGCGATTCCGTTGGCATTGCTGGGTTCGTGGCGTCCGTGGGAGGCTGCGGGCGTCTCGCTGACTTTCGGACCGTTCAATCCGGGTGTCGGGCAGTGGATCGTGATCGCGCTGGTCGTGTACACGATTGTGGTGACTGTGATCGGCATGATTGACGATTTGCGGCACGGTCACGTCGGTGTGGATTTGCTTGCGGTTATTGCGATCGCGTCGACGGTGGCGGTGCAGGAATACTGGGCTGCGTGGGCCGTGGTGCTGATGATTTCCTCCGGCGAGGCGATTGAGGAATTCGCACAGTCGAAGGCGGAAAGCAACCTGACCGCGCTGGTTGATGCAGCACCGCGGACCGCTCATGTGGTGACCTTGCCGGGCGTGCGCGGTCATGTGCATACGACCGGTGGCGAGCATGCGGCGGACGTGACGGAGGGTGGGTTCCGCAAGGTTGCCGGGGCTGGTGATTCCGGTGTTGGCGGTTCCGCTGCTTATGTGTCCGTTTCTGGTGAATCGGACAAACCTGGTACCAAGCCTTACGACGCGGCCGGCGAGCATTTCGAAACCGTTCCGGTCGACCAGGTCAAGCTTGGCGACGTGATCCTCGTGCTGCCGGGCGAAACGGTGCCGGTCGACGGCGAACTGCTGTCGGGCGTCGCCACGTTGGATCTGAGCAATATCAACGGCGAGCCGGTGCCGCGCGAAGTGTATGCGGGCGCGCGCGTGCTGTCGGGTGCGGTCAACGGATCGACCGCGCTGACGATGCGTGCCACGCAATTGGCGCAGGATTCGCAGTATCAGAAGATCCTCGAACTGGTGTCTTCGGCGCAGCAATCGCGCCCGACCGTCGTCAAAACCGCCGATGTGCTGGCGGTGCCGTTCACCATTCTTTCGCTGGCGATCGCCGGCATCGCGTGGGCCGTCGCAGGCACGCCATTGCGATTCGCGCAGGTGCTGGTTTTGGCCACGCCCTGCCCGCTGCTGATCGCCGCTCCCGTCGCGTATGTGGCCGGCACCGGTCGCCTTGCCAAGGCGGGCATTCTTATCAAAGCGCAGGACGTGCTGGAAAACTTGGGCCGCGTATCGCATATCTTCTTCGACAAAACCGGCACGCTTACCGTCAAGCAGCCGCAGGTCGTGCGCGTCGAGAAGCCGTTCGAAAACAGCTCGCCGTACGACGAGAACCACATTCTGATGATGGCCGGCGTGGTGGAAGGCTACTCGGTGCACATTCTGTCGAAGGGCATCGCGGCGGCCGGGCAGAAGGCCATGCAGGAGCTGTACGCGCGCTATGAGAACGGGCAGCGGCTGTGCGCCGAACGCGATCTGCCGGGGCATGGACGCGATTACCCCGTGGTGAAGAACATCGAGGAACAGTCGGGCAAGGGTGTGTCCGGCGAGGTGAACGGGCATGCCGTGCGCGTGGGTCGTTTCGCGTACGTGACGGCCGACGAGGCCGGCTTCACGCATGTGCTGGGCGCAGGTGCGGCGGCCGGTACTGCGGCTGGTGCTGTGGCCGATAGCGCGGTTGGCGATTCGGCGACCGGTACCGCTGCCGGCGATTCCAAGAAGCCGGAGGTGAACTCGCTGTTCGCACCTCTCGAGCCGGACGAAATGGCCGCATACGTGGCGATCGACGGCAAGCTCGCCGCGCGCATCGTGCTGCGTGACGTGCCTCGCGAAAACGCGAAATCGTCCCTTGAAAAACTGCACCGGCTCGGCGTGAAGAAACTGTCCATGCTCACCGGCGACAAGGAGGCTTCCGCACGCATCATCGCGGGCGAGGTCGGCATCGACGACGTGCAATCCGAACTCTTTCCCGAAGGCAAGGTCGCGGCCGTCAAGAACGCCACGGAAGACGCGCACCAAAACCAGCCAGCGTGGGACAAGGTCGTACAGCGCGTGGTCGGCGAATCCATGACCCGACAGGTGACGATGATGGTCGGCGACGGCGTGAACGACGCCCCCGTGCTGGCGGTTGCGGACATCGGCATGGCCATGACCGACGGCACGTCCACCGCCGCGTCCGAATCGGCGCAGGTGGTCATTATGAACGACGACATCGCCTCCGTGCCGCGCGCCATCGCCATCGCCCGCCGCACGAAGAAAGTGATGCTGCAGGCGGTGCTGGTCGGCCTTGGATTGGCGATTATCGGCATGGTCGCGGCCGCGTTCAACCTCATTCCGGTGGTCGTCGGCGCGTTCATGCAGGAAGCGATCGACGTGGTCAGCATCCTGTGGGCGCTCACCGCCCTGCTCGACCGCGAGTAGCGCCGGTTGCGGCGACGAGCCGTGCGGAGCTGAACCGCGTTGCGCCGTGCTACATCGAGCTGGGCGAGATTTCGCCAGCGATGTCCCGGCGCATCCACGTGCCGAAATCGGCCGCGTCCACGCCCTGCGACAGCAGGAACATGATCTTCGCGTATGCGGCTTCCAGCGTCATGTCGCCCGATCCGATCGCACCGGCGCGGGCGATCGCGTCGCCCGTCTCGTAATGGCCGAGCAGCACTTCCGCCTGCTGGCATTGCGATGCGATGACGACAGGCACGCCGTCATGCAGCACGTCGGCGATCACGTCGGTCAGTCCTGGCTCGTCGCTCGGCACATTGCCAACGCCGTACGCGCGCAACAGCACCGCTTCCGGACGAGGGTCGAGCATCGCGGCCAATCGCGCGGCGGAAATGCCGGGAGCCATGTCGATCACGGCCACATCGTGACGGGAGTAGGGCAGCGGCGACGCCCAACCGCAACCGGAGCCGGCCGAATCGCCCGCATACCAATGCCACGGCGTGCCGGTACGTGCCAGCGGGCCGGTGGACGGCGCCGAAAACCCTTCGAATGCCCAGCTTGACGATTTGCTCACACGGTTGCCGGCGAACAGATGATGGCCGAAGAACAGGCCGACGCCATGAAAACGTCCGCTCATCGCGGCGTTCAGCGCACCCGTGACGTTCGCGGTGGCGTCCGATTCGATTTTGCCGAGCGGATGCTGCGACCCCGTGAAAATCACAGGCTTGCCGAAACCGGTCAGCGCGTAAGACAGCGCGGCGCTCGAATAGCTCATCGTATCGGTGCCGTGCAACACCACAAATGCGTCGGCGTCATCGCGGTGCGCGCGCAGGTCGTCCGCCATCGTCTGCCAATTGTCGGGCGTCGCGTTCGACGAATCGATCAGCGGGTCCAGCTCGGTGAACGAGAACAAGCTCGGGTCCAGATGCGCGTCCTCAATCAGCCGGCGCAGCCAGCCGCGCATATCGGCGCCCGGAACCAGACCGTTCGGTGACTCGACCATACCGATGGTGCCGCCGGTATACGTGATGTGAATGCGCATATGCCCACCCTCTTACGATAAGGACCTTCTTTAGTGAGGGACCGATTGTGATCTTCTGCGATTGTACGTTCTCCTGCGCCGGCACATGGGCCGGGCTGCGCGTTGCGAGGCAAGTAAGGGAATCGCAAGAAAGTGCCGTATGCCCCCTGTTGGAAATGCAGGGAATATATTAGGCTGGAACATATGAGCGAAACCAACGAACTTCGTATTGCTGTAATCGGCGCCGGCCCCGCAGGCGTCTACTCTTCCGATATTTTCCTGCGCCAGCTGGGCAAGCTCGGCGAAGAGCTGGGACTGGGCACCAAGGCCCGCATCGACCTGTTCGAAAAGCTGCCGGTGCCGTTCGGCCTGGTGCGCTACGGCGTGGCCCCCGACCACCCTTCCATCAAATTCATCGCATCCGCTCTCGAGAAGACGCTCGACAACCCGGACATCCACCTGTACTGCGACGTGGAATTCGGCAAGGACGTGACGCTTGACGAGCTGCTGGAACGTTACGACGCGGTGCTGTTCGCTACTGGCGCGGTGGAGGACAAGCCGCTCGGCCTGCCGGGATCGGATCTGGACGGCGTGTACGGCGCCGCGAAATTCGTGGAATGGTATGACGGCTATCCGACCGGCGCCCGCGAATGGCCGCTCGATGCCGAAGAGGTCGCCGTGATCGGCGGCGGCAACGTGGCCATGGACGTGGCGCGCGAGCTCATGCGCAACGCCGACGATCTCAAGGCCAAAACCGACATTCCGGACAACGTGTACGAGGGCATCAAGGCCAACAAGGCGAAGACCCTGCACCTGTTCATCCGCCGTGGCGTGGCCCAGGCCAAGTTCTCCGTGCAGGAGCTGCGCGAAATGGAGAAGCTGCCGGGCGTGCAGCTGATCATCAACGAAGACGACTTCGATCTGGACGACGACACTATCGAGGAGGCCGGCAAGGACAAGCTGACCCGTCAGATGGTCGAGGAGCTGTTCGCCATCCGCGAGATGGCCGAGGACATGGAAGACGACGGCGACACCGATTTCGAAGGCAACCCGGCGGATCGCAAGTACTACATCCACTTCAATTCCGCTCCGGTCGAAGTGCTGGGCGAGGACGGCAAGGTCAAGGCGATTCGCGTGGAGAAGACGACGACTTCCGCGGACGGCAAGATGACTCGCACCGGCGAATTCGAAGAGTACCCGGTGCAGGCCGTGTATCACGCAATCGGCTACAAGCCAGCCACCGCGCCGGGCATCGCGTACGACGAGCGTCGCGCGCACCTGGCCAACGCGAACGGCGACGGCCGCATCACCACGGAGCCTCCGGCGAGGGCGCGCAGGTGCGTGAGCGTCTGTACGCCACCGGTTGGGCCAAGCGTGGTCCGGTCGGCCTGATCGGCTCCACCAAGTCCGACGCGCTGCTCATCGTCACCAACATGCTGGAGGACCTGTCCAAGGCCGCCGAAGGCGGTCGCGTGGCCGCTGACCGCGATCCGGAATCCATCGACCGTCTGCTGGCTTCCCGCGGTGTCAAGCCGATCGACTTCGCCGGCTGGAAGAAGGTCGACGCGTTCGAACGTGCCGAAGGCGCGAAGGAAGGCCGCGAGCACAAGAAGGTCATCGACCCGGAGCAGATGCGCGCGCTGGCGCATGCCTGAATCGGGCCGGCTGGAATTAGGGTGGGAGTGCTGACTTCCTGACACCCTAACTCCAAGCCTTTTAACGCAATCTAGTAACGTCCTGCACGTCCGATTCCTCTGAATCGGACGTGCAGGGCGTTAGTTTTTGCCGCTTTAGTGGTCGATTTTCGGCGGACTGGTCGCGTAGCGTGCGTTTTCGATCGCACAACCGCCCGTTTCTCCAGAATCGGACATACTCGGTCGTTTTGACCTATTACCCCCGAAGTTCGGGTCCATGCGCTAGGCTGACCCCAGTGAAACGCGGTGCGCAATATCATCGCAAACGGATGCGGGCATTGAAATCTAAGGTTGTGAAGTCGGCATGAACTTTGGAAAACACGTCAAGCGCAAGGCACTGTACTGCTGTTCCGTGTCCGTCGTGGGCCTGTTGATCGCCTGCCTGATCGGCTTCGCCATGGGCGTGGGTCTTGTCGATGTGCATCTCGAAGAGGAAGCCCACGCAGCGGCGTCCTCGGGAACGTCTTCGGAAACGTCCTCCACGTCGGGCGCGCTTAAGCAAAACAGCGCGCCGCAATCGCAGACACAAGCCGTCTCGTCGCCGACGCAGGTTGCGCTGGACGGCATTTCCGCAGTCGAGGGCAGCGCCACGATCACAACGCAGGGCTTCACGCTAAGCGCCGATTCGCAGGCCGCCGTGCAGTCTCAAATCGCCACTTTCGAAGCCGACGGATATACCGCATCATTCGTGCTCGCCGACATCACGACCGGCCGCACGATCGCATACAACGCCGATGCACAGATCTATTCGGCCTCGTCGGCGAAGGCGCCATACCTGATATCGCTGTTCTCAACGGGCACCGTCGACCTGAACAGCGTGGCCCAATCCGCTGACGCGCAGTCCGCCACCGTCCACCAAAAGGTCGACGCCGTCCTGCGCAATTCCGACAACGCGTCTTACGACTGGCTGTACAAAACGTATGGCCTCGACTGCTTCAACACGTGGCCGAACAGGCAGGCGCGGCTTCCAGAATGGGTGATCGCGGCGGGTACCTGTTCACCTCCGCGCGCGACATGGCCAAACTGTGGACCGCCGGATACGGTTTCCTGTTCGCCGGGCAAACGGCGGGGGTGCAGAACATCACGCCCGAATCGCTGCAATGGCTGTCCGGAGACATGACGAATTCGCTGAACTCCTGCATCCACGCGGCCCTTGGCGATGCGGACACCGTGTACACGAAGGCCGGATGGATCAACGGCGAAGGCGGTTTGTACGCGCTGAACGATGCCGGACTGGTGATGTCGCAGTCGGCACGTACGTGCTGGCGGTGCTGACGAACGCGTGCGGCCGCAACGATTTGCTGACCAGCCTGATCGGCACGCTCGACGCAGTGCATTCAGGGGATATGCGGGGGTAATACGTTTCAAGTTGGGGTGACTCTCGCCGTGCCGCAGATAGGTCTATGGCCGATGCTGTAGCGTCGTTGCGTGGCATGTTTCTAGATGTTGCAAATCCACCCTTCAGCTTGTATACAGCAAAATCCCAGCCTGAATTCCTAGGCTGGTGGCCATGAACGGCAAATTGCAGGTGCACGGCCATTGCAATGGCTTGAAAACAACGCTTTTGTTCGCGTTGATGTGGGGCGTCATCATGCTCATCTGGTGGGCGACCGGCGCCAGTCAAAGCACGCTCGGCTACTACATTCTCATCGGCCTGGGCTCCACGTTCGTCTCCTACTGGTTTTCCGACAAACTGGCGATCGCCAGCATGCACGCTCGACAGGTGAGCGAGCAGGAAGCCCCCGTACTATACAAGATCGTCCGCGAGCTATCGGCGAAGGCAGGCAAGCCGATGCCGCGCATCTACATCGCCCCCACCATGAGCCCCAACGCGTTCGCGACGGGGCGCAACGAACGACACGCGGCGGTCTGCTGCACGCAAGGCATCCTACAGACGCTTAACGAACGTGAGATTCGCGGCGTGCTCGGACACGAACTCATGCACGTCTACAACCACGACATTCTGACGTCCGCAATCGCCTCCGCCATGGCCACCGTCATCTCGTACCTCGGCTACTCGCTCATGTATTTCGGCGGCGGCCGTTCGCGTGACGACCGCGACGATTCGGCGTCCGGCGGCTTGGGGTTGCTGGGTGTGCTGCTGAGCACGATTCTGGCGCCGATCGCAGCGTCGCTGATACAGATGGCAATCTCCCGCACACGCGAATACGACGCCGACGAAGACGGTTCCAAGTTGACGGAGGATCCGGAAGCGCTCGCTTCCGCGTTGAGCAAGATTTCCGGCGGCGCAGCCGCGATGCCGATGGAGAAGACCGCCGGCACGCAGTCGGTGGCTGCGATGATGATCGCCAGTCCGTTCTCCGCGGAGGGCTTCTCGCGCCTGTTTTCCACGCATCCGCCGATTCAGGACCGCATTGCGCGGCTCATGCAGATGGGTCAGGAGATGCGGCAGCAGGGCGTGCAGTCCGGATATTTGGCCGGTGGCTATGCCACGAGCGGCGTTGCGGCGGCGGATATTCGGCAAGGCGGACGTTCTGCGATGGATGGTGCCGGTGGGCCGCAATTTGGAACGCAGTATGGATCCGCGCATGATTCGGGCGGCTCGGCTGGCAGATATTCTCGCGACTATTCGCAGCGGCCGCGTGGTTGAGTCTCCGTGATATTGCGGAAAATTGGTATCGCATGTCGGTCTGTGTCCGCATACGCATCCGTTGCGTGCTAGACTAATGGCTCGTGCCCAAAAGGCACAACCTTGCGGATGTAGTTCATCGGTAGAACGAAAGCTTCCCAAGCTTTAAAGGCGGGTTCGACTCCCGTCATCCGCTCCAAGCGCCTCAACGATGGGGCTCTAAAACCCAATCATTCCAACGATTTTCAATTTTGTAGGCACTTGCCCAATCACACGATTTTTATCGAATTGTTGTCACCGTGTTGTTACGAGGTGTGTAAAAGAGGATTCGGAGAGTGGTGCAGACTCAAAATTTTCTCGTGTCCAATATCTCTGCTGCGGTGATTTTGCTGCTGATGGATGTTGCCACATCATCAAGATCGGTGTCGAATAGGTCTGCGTAAGTTCCAGCGTCATGGCCGCGTTCTTATGATCCAGCATACGTTGTACGGGCCTTGACGCTGGCTCCGGAGCAGATGAACCGGCTCTACGAGTGCGGTAGTTATGCAAAGGCCAATGACTCCACGCCGGATTCCAGCCATCTGGAGAAGCGCCCCATGCGTCTGCCTCCGATGGCGATAGCCGAAATGAGAGCCGACAAAATACGGGTCAACAGGGAGCATGGCGGCGATCCGCGCCGGGCCCACGGCATGTTCCTGCGTGCCAAACTGTCGGCGGCCTTCCGCTTGCTTGAAGACCCGCTGTCATCCGAAATCATGCAGGAGGACTGGGAACTCGCGGGCATGATGATGCGTTACTCGCGTCGATGCTACGAGGAGAACCTGCAAGAGTATAGGAATGAGAACCTCAAACAACGCGCGGACTACAGGGAGGAGGACGAGCTGGTCCGCGAACAGGTCGACATGCGTTCCCAGCTCGCCACCGAGGAGCGCATCATGGAGGTGCTGTCCAACTCGCCGAAGCCATCCGTGTCCAAAGGGGAATTGACCCGTTCCCTGTCCAAAAGACAGAAAGCCAGTCTGGATGCCGCTCTGGAGAACCTGATGGCTTCAGAAAAGATCAAACACAGGAAGGGCATGAAGGGCGGCCACTGGTATTCGCTTGCGTGAGCGATCTACCGACTACCCGCCTACTCACTACTGCCGTAAGGGTTTCCGCGACCTACCGGCCCGAGCCTACCGACTACCTGCGGGAATCCAAGGTAGGTCGGTAGGCGAGCTCAGTAGGCGACCAAATCCCAGTGATTTCACCGGGTAGGTCGGTAGGTTGGTAGGTTTTTGGGAATAGACCAATCTGACCGACGATTAAACCCCGGCTATCGAAACTGGAACATGGGAAAGCCATAGCACTCCCAGCATGACGCACAGTGTGGGTCG
>ENA-OQIG01000091-OQIG01000091.1-human-gut-metagenome-genome-assembly--contig:-NODE-91-length-51432-cov-3.888315_pt1 | contig 51432 bp, 57 predicted proteins | sample MGYA00242576_ERZ504741 | MGnify/ENA primary metagenome ERZ504741 (study PRJEB26092, sample SAMD00036436) | human gut metagenome | host: Homo sapiens | study: EMG produced TPA metagenomics assembly of... | reverse complement strand
ATACAAAAAATGGCTACTCATCCCGAGCAACCAATCTTTTGTTAACCTTAAATCTAATACTTATGAAAAAACAACAATACAAATATACCGAATTTCAATCAATTAGCAAATATCAGATCAAAAATATTCCGTATTATAACACCGTTTAATATTCACGCCTATTTTGTTAATACTTCGCATTAAAAACGTTAACAATTAACACATTCGTTCACAATTCTCTTGTAACTCTATAGCCTTTGGGAAAACAATATTGTTCTCCAAATGAATATGATGGTGCAAATTATCTTCAAACGTCCTCAACATCTCAAGTAGCAACCTATAACTACTACAAGCATCACCAGGTACCAGATATCCATGAGTTAACCCGGAAATCCTGCGAAAACGTTCTCCTTCGGCATCATGTTCGCTCATCATTACCGAAATAGGGCTACTCACACTTCCACAATGGAAAGCCGGAATAGGACAATGTTGAGCCACCGCATCAAATAAATCATATATATAAGGAAACAAAACCATCTCCTCCTTAGTAAGATGATTGTTCAAATCTATCCAGGATTCCTGAAACAGTTCACGCACTTCATAAAGTTCCGGGTGCTTTCCGGCATGTGCTTCACAAACCCTATCAAGCAACTGGAGAATTTGCGGTCCCTGATAACGGATATTACGATGATGGAACTTCAAAATGTAATCTACTAATAAATCTATAGGCCAACTTTTAAAGTCAAGAGTTAAGGACTGTTCCGATTTTATTTGCTTCAATTCTTCAAGCAAACAATCTGCGTCTATCCCCATTTTCCTGCAAGCATCAGCCAGGGAAACATCTCCATTACAGCAAAAATCAATACCATACTTATTGAAGACCTTTGCATAATCAAAACAATCGGCTACAATTTGTCCAACCGCCATTAGTTTATAATCTTTCATAACTTTCATCTTTTATTATTCAGTGGGCAAAGGTCGGAAATGAGATACAAATAATTTGTAACCAATGTTACAGGATGGATTTTCTTTCGTTTTTTAAATAAATAGAGCGAGTACACCAAATGAGGATGTGTCAAAACCCGGATACGCCACAGATCAGCATCGTTAGTTATCAATAGATTAAGTTCACTTTGTGGAACCCTGTGTTACTCTGTAGTGAGTTATGACACACCTTCAGTACTACTCTCAATTAAAATAATACAAGAAGATAGCGATACCTTCAAGGGCTTTCTTTGGCTGATCTTTAATCTCAATCGCAAATTTAATCTCGGCTTTAGCCACACCACGCAGATTAGTCAAAGAATGGAGACTTGCTTTCAAACGTACACTTTGGCCTGACAATACAGCTTGTCCAAACTTCATCTTGTCCATACCATAATTGATCATCATTTTAAATTATTGACCTCAATAATCTGATTCCATAAATGAGGAAGCAATGACAATGTCAAATATCCGTGAACAATAGTGCTATGATAAGGACTCTCCACTTTAGCACGTTCCGTATCCACATGAATCCATTGATGATCCAATGTTGCATCAGCAAAAAGATTGATACGTTCCTGAGAAACTTCCAGATAGTCAGAGACTCCAATCTGCTGACCTATCAACTTCTCAAAATCTTCATAAGAATTAATAATCACTTTATCCATATTTCTTTATTTAAAAATGTACATCTTTGCCACAAAGATATATTTTTTTTAGATAAGTTAAAATTAATCTGATCTTTTAGATTCTTCCGAAGAAAAACCAAACGGTTTTATACATGAATCTGCTTTCCCAAATATTCTATACCGATATTTCGAAACCAATAAATAAATCGCATCCCTCAGCTTAGCCGGAATAAGAATTAATGGATAAAGACACTGCCAGAATCCCCCCAAATCTTTTAAAATATAGAGTATAGCTGTAGATTTGGAATAACAACGATTATTCCGAAAATAATAAAGAGTTTTATTAGTACTTTCAACAGCATATCGTTTCAAGAGGGATTTCCCCGTTTCGGACTGTAATGAAACAAAACGAAACAAGCCTTTTCTATCCCTCTTTACAACAAATGTAACCGCACCATTGCAAAGGTTACATATACCATCGAAAAGTATAACATTCATTCTAATATTCTAAATGATGGAAGTCTCGAATGCACTGGTCAGCATATCATAATCAGCGTCGCTGTATTCTCCTTTTTCCCTTACTTTCTTCACCTGTTTTATAAATGTTTCCACTTGTGAAAGGAAAGCCTGATAAGACTTCATTTCGCCTTCATGACCATTCACAACAGGAAGTTTTTTCGCCGCATCCAGTTGTTGGGTTAGCTCGGCTACCTTCAGATCAATACGTGGACCGTCCATCCTATGTTTACGTGCATAAAGATTCAGAATACTCTGCATCGTGGAAGACATTTTTCGGACAGACATAATTTGTGCTTTTAACGGATTATCCACCAAAAGTACCAGCTCGGCCTGTTCGGTGAACGGACTCAGAATATCAAAAATATTCTGTTTATATTCGGACATCTGCGTGCTTAACTGATAATTCACATCCAACAATTTCTTCGCATTCGTTACATCTTTCTTTTTCAAATAAGAAAGATAAGTATCAAAGTTGGCATAAAATTCTGTCCTTGCCTGAAACAATCCGGTATAGTTCTGTTTCAGATTCTGGCGGGTCTCCTCGTTGAAACAGTTACCCGGATTCAACACTATTGCCGAGTCTTTTGAAACAACGGCCGGAGGAACAATGGCAGAAAGAGCCGGGGCTTTTCCTTTTTGTTCCATATAATCCAATACAGCATTTACATCTTTTTCCTTCACCATATCTTTCAACACCCCAAGCGAAGTATTATAATACTTGATTACTTCTGCCGCATTTTCAATATCTGCCGTACTGACAACAGGAGCTTTACTCTTATCCCCGCCTGAGCAAGAAGCCAACAGGAAAGCACTTACAAGTGCTCCAACTAACAATAGATTTTTTTTCATAATGTTTCCTTTAATAATTAATAAATAGAACAAGCTTATAGAACGTTGATATTGCACTAATAACAATATAAAAATCATTTTGCTTTCAAAATCATCTATAAATTATAAAGGAAACCAATCGGATGGAAGAATAAAGATTAATATAGGGAAACTATATAACCATATAAAACAAAAAATGGCTACTCATCCCGAGCAACCAATCTTTTGTTAACCTTAAATCTAATACTTATGAAAAAACACAATACAAAAATACCGATTTCCAACTAATTAGCAAATTTACAAGCCATATCCAGTCATAATATAACATGGTTTAATGTTGTCGGCAACTTATTAACATTTTACATTTATACTGTTAACAATTAACAAGTTCTTTTTTACCTCAACAGATATAAAGAAGGCTAATCTATCCCAAACTATTTATTATATCCTCCCAACTCACCGAATATAAAACATCATCCAAAAGCATCGAGTAAAGAAGCACGTATAAATCTATAAAAGCACGATTAATAATCAGATTTCAGCAATTGCAGAGATATGCAATCTGTTACTTCTAGAAGTAGAACAATGAAGTCAACACTGTATTTATAGTCTCTTCATATATGGGCATAAAAAAAGGCTATCTATCCCAGACAGCCAATCTTTTGTTAACCTTAAATCTAATACTATGAAAAACACATTGCAAAGATACGGACTTTTATCAACTTTGCAAATTTACCAAGCGAAACGGACCATCTTATAACATGGTTTAATAGAACGACCGACCTGTTAACATTTAGGCTTTCTTTCGTTAACATTTAACGGATTTATAAAGATTTGGCGAAACAAAAGATATACAGATGCAAAAGTCAGGGAAATGGTGCTAAAGAGGGTTTATTCGAATAACAAATTCTGAAACAGACTGTTTATGTAAGTATCAATCCTCAAAACCATCCTATTATGAACAGATTTGAAAATAAGATAATCATTATCACGGGAGCTGCCGGTGGAATCGGCGCATCAACCACACGCCGCATTGTATCTGAAGGCGGCAAAGTAATTATTGCTGACTATTCAAGAGAAAAAGCAGACCAATTTGCTGCCGAACTGAGTAATTCGGGAGCAGATGTACGTCCGGTTTATTTTTCTGCTACAGAATTGAAAAGCTGCAAAGAACTAATCACCTTTACAATGAAGGAATACGGGCAGATCGATGTACTGGTAAACAATGTAGGAGGTACAAATCCCAGACGGGACACAAACATCGAAACTCTGGATATGGATTATTTTGACGAAGCCTTCCATCTGAATTTATCTTGTACCATGTATTTGTCCCAACTGGTTATCCCCATTATGAGCGCACAAGGTGGTGGAAATATTGTAAACGTAGCCTCAATAAGTGGAATCACGGCCGATTCGAATGGTACTCTTTATGGAGCCAGCAAAGCAGGAGTCATCAATCTGACCAAATACATTGCCACCCAAACGGGAAAGAAAAACATCCGTTGCAATGCAGTAGCACCGGGATTGATCCTGACCCCGGCCGCACTGAATAATCTTAATGAAGAGGTACGCAAAATATTTCTCGGGCAATGTGCGACACCCTATTTAGGTGAACCGCAAGATGTTGCCGCGACCATCGCTTTTTTAGCCTCCGAAGATGCACGTTACATTACCGGACAGACCATAGTAGTAGATGGCGGATTGACAATACACAATCCGACAATAAACTTAGTATAAAAAGAATCTTATCAAGTTACTGAGGTTATATCAAAATCGAGAATAGCTTATAAATCCCGATAATGCATCCGTCGCTTCCGACAAAGGTATTTTTAATCACAAATCATACAGCGAATATTATTTTAACAAAATGTGCTCCTTCTCTCTAGAAGCGAGCACATCTGAATAAAACAAACAATCTTATTTATCTTCATGAGATAAAAATACAATGACACTTTCCTATTCTACCGAACCAAAAAGTATTCTAACTAAAAACAATAAACTAAGCTCGTTTCAAAACGTGAATAGACAGTTTTTATACAAAGGCAAATCAAAGAAAATTAATTGACCACTTACTATATCTGTTATATTCCTGTTCTTTTGTAAAGACATCTACACAGTTCCCCAATATCTCCCGCTCAAAATTACCACAAATCATCCTCTTTAAACAAGCCATATTTCTTCACTAATAGAGATAATTCCGGATCTAGATTGGCTCGGAATCTTATCCGGTCATCCACTTCCGCCGCACTGAGCAACAACGATACAGCCCGCTGCTCATTACCCAGACGAGCATTCAGAATAGCCTGCATATATTGGGTTTCGGCAGTCTGCGACGATTGTTCAAGTATTCGTAAGGCAGCCTTATCATATCCCAAAGACATATAGGCAATTGCAGTATTTACATCCTCGTACGGACGCAGAATTTCCAAAGCTTGCTCATATTTACGTTTCTCTAGATAATCCACAGCTCGGGCATACATTGTATCCGGTTCATTGGTATAGAGTGTGTCCTGCCGCATACCCCGACGGGAGAGACTGAAAAGGAAATCCACCTACGTACTGCCGGATAGAGTTTGTCAAGCATATAGGCATATTCTGTCTTATACTGACTTTTAATCAGCCATTCGCGCCGATCGGGCTCCTGTTCACGATCAATAATTCTCAAGATTGCACCTTTATTGCCTTGAAAATTTTTATCATTTACAATCAGACGGCGCAGTTTCTCCCACCCCTCAGGTACGGTACGTATCTTTATCAACTCCGGCAAGTTCGGAATCCCGTCCTTCATCTCCTGCCGGATGATGTTGCCCGCCTCATCCATCTCGATAGCAGCACCGATAGCCAATGAATCATAAAGCTGTTTGAAGTCCTCCACCAAGATATTACGGATTGATTCCGCACGTTTTCGGGCTATTTCTCCATTAACGTGCCAGTTACCTTCGGGTGACGAGGTAGCCAAAAGCGTCAGACTGTCTATGATATATACCGGATCGGTCATTAATGCCAGAGTAAGGTTATGTACCTGCTTCACTCCCTGCCGGTTTATGTCAATAGTTTCATCCATACGAAAACTGTTTTTTGGAAAATAAAAGTTTACACTAGCATTTGCTTCCGCATCACGTGTAACTATTTTTCGAACAAAGCGTGGCGTCCTGTCAACAAACTTAGTCATCGAACTCACCAGATAAGTCAGCGTATCCGAGTACGGAAGGGAAAACCTGCTTCCATTACTATTCAGCACATCACCAACTACATATACCTTCATACGTGCCGAATTTTCATCTGCCGGTACTTTCTGCGAGTAGAGGAAATGTACCTGATCAGTAGCATAAATCACCGTATCGAGCTGCGCTTCAGGATTGAACGGAAAACGAACGATATCACGGTATTTTGTATCTTTCATCGCCTTACGCGCCTCATTACGGGCAATTTTCTGTGTATTATAGAACATCTTTATCAGACTGGTCGAATCAAGAGAATTGATACGTGCCAGTCGCTCTTCATAGCTCGCCTGCCGGGCCGCATGCCGCAGAGCAGGCGGATGTATGTTATACAATTTACGTATCAAACGGTATTGCGGATAAGTTGACCGCAGGAACTCGTAACGACCGATATAACGATTGACCGTAGTAGCTGAATCAAACCGGCTGAGTTCAAAATCCCGCCGTGTTTTACGTCCCGGGACACGCGATACTATAGAATCGGGCAAATCACGATGATAGGTATATAGAGGCAGAAGACCACGAAAAGGTCCTATCATTCCCCTATCAGATACCCCTTGTTGCTGCCGGACATAATATTCGTATATATCTTCTTTTGAAAACTTCGACAGCAATGTATGCCGTGTCTGCATTGTATCTATCCGTGTCCTCGTCTCCCACAAAGGAAATAACGTATCCGGATCCGGACGGCGGAAATGAAACATCGGGAAGAAATTTTTCACCTTCTCGTAGCGACGAATATATTTCTCCGTTAATTGGTTGCGGTTCAGGTACGACGAAGTAGTATCACGTCCCACCATAAAAGCTCGCAGAAATCTTACTCCTTCCCTACTTTCAGCACGCGCGCCTTTGGTACGATAATATCGGTAAAGGGTAGCATCCAGCCGTTCCATTTTATCATTAAAATAGCCAAAGCGAGAAGCATATATTCGTATCGCAGCATCAGGGTCCGCTTTATAGAGTGCGCGCTTTGCCTGCACATAGGGGTACTCAGTGCTTTGTCGCGAAAATAATTCTTGCGGGCTATCAGTCCATCGGATTGGAAAGCGGCATTATCGGCCCATTTATTGTTGAAGAAGCGGAAACGTTCCAGCAGATGCCTACTTTGAAACTGTAAGGTGTCATTCATCCGCTCCCATGCACGACCGTATCGCCACCACTGCCGGGTAATCATTCGTTGAGAGTTATCCAACATACGACTTTTCATCAGGCTGTCCCGCCTGCCTACCTGACGGTTGAACATATCAAAACGCAACAGCAAAGGGTCCGGACGACGTTTCCTGGCATCCTGTATTGCCCAACGTTTCTCTAACCCGCGTTTATACCACTTCAAACGCTCCAGATAGCGCTCGAAAGAGTGATAGTTTACATAAGTCCGGTAAAAATTGACAGAATCCGGGATGATTTTTTCGACAAAACGGTCATAATGCCGATAATCCCGCTCTTGTACCTCCCGAAAACGTTGGCCCGTGAAACGCAATTCTTTTAATGAATCGGGCGTATCCCCCCGCATTAATACCGGACGGATATTAAGCATCCAGTTATCCTTCTGCAGGGCTTGCGGCACCGTTACTACAAATTCTATGTTAACCATCCCGTTGCGCTCCGCCGTGTTACGGTAGAACGGGCCGACACCACAACCTCATCCAGAGCCAGCGTAGTCAGGTTCTCTTTATGGATACTATCCCATTCTACAGACATACCCACAGGAATAGAATCTCCTTTAGAATTGACAAATGTAAAACTTGAAACCGGAGGCAAGCTAACAGAATCACGCTTTACCACATTCATCGGTCCCGTTTCCTGCCTGGCCGGCAATGCCAGTGTCACCCTGGGCTGATCTTTATGGAGAAGACCGAATGGCGTACATGCAGTAATAACCATTATCAGAAATATAATATAGAAACTTTTAGTATTCTTCATACACTCGTGGGTCGAATAAAAAATCAACCTCAGAATAAATAAACAAGATTAAATGCCAATTTAGGAGTCGGTAAAAAGTAAGTTCCCGATTTTACCTTATCTCCACAATGTTCGCAACGGTATTTTGTGTACGGAGCCACAAGCAATCCCAATCCTGCCTCCACTTCCATATTCCAGCGTTTACTCAGCAACCAGGAACGTCCGTAAGTCATTCCGGCACCATACCCCCATCCCTGATAACGGTAGTCACCACCCAACAGACCATCCCAAGCCACATTGTAACGGGCCCCCATGGCATACATACTGATAAAACTACCTGCATAGGTTTGCCAGAACCAGTACCGTGCACCGGGTTCTATCAGAAAGTGTTTTATCTTACGTGTATCGTTGAAGTTCCACGGATTATAAGAAAAACCAAGATTCAACGTCCAATGGGTACTCAAAAGCATACTGCCCTCGGCATTAAAAGTAGTGGTAGCCAATTTAAGCGTATTGGTCTGTACTGAATAAAACTGTGCCTGCAGATTACTCGTAAGACTACCTGCAAACAATAGAAAAAAGAATAATAAACAATATCGTATGATTCGTCTCATTGATGTTTCAATATATGAAGTTTATTTTTGTCAACAAATAGTTTAGTGCACCATTTGTCATAGCCATTTCGATAGCTATAGACCGTAGGTGGAACGCTAACCTGTATATGGGTATCCGAGACCAGGGTATTGTAATAATCTGAGAGGTTTAACAAACAGGGTTCGGTAACGGGAAGGAAAGGCAGACAGTCTCCATCACTCGTAAAAAATGCCTCGGCAAAGTCATCCAACTCAGGATACATGATACTCAAGTAATACGCAGAACAGCCAAATGCACACCACCTATCATCAACATAAAAAAGATAGATGTGATACAGATTGTCAAGTTCCATCGTTTTTGCTAATACCGGAATTTCCATATTACATTTTATTATTGGTTAATAATCACTTACGCATCTCACATTGCTTGAAGTAGTTTTAAGCTGCCAGGAACACTGAGGCACCCCCTGTTTGAAATCGAAATACCATGCATTAGCAGCATCTTCCTCTGTGGCAGCCCAATATATTTTTGACGATACGTTTTCCATCTGTGCTGCCGGATAGATAACTCCCACAGGCTCACGAAACAGCCACATCAATTGCAGCTCGCGCTGGGTAGGAACACGCCATTTACGGTTTGGGTCACCGGCTATTTTGTAACTACGGCAGCCCGTGGCAGCAGTTGATCTAAAATCTGCATTCAGATTTCCATTTCCATCGCCTGCACCTTCTGCCTGCATCCAGGTGACATTAGCTACATCGGTAGGAGCTATAATGAAACGCATCGGAATCCTGTCATTGACAATCGGATTCCCACCATTTCCACGGGATACCTGGTGACGGATGGTTGCGTCGTTTTTCATCATTTTGAACCCGGAGACCCATTGGGCGGACCCTGCCAATCCTTCCGCATAAATCACGGCATAAACCTGGCTGTTGACAGTCTCTTTTTTGATATACTGCCCGAAAGCATCTGAAGGGAAACAGAGGCATACCCAAACAATCGGCAGGAGGATATAATATTTAAAACTCATAATTTTCACTTTTCAATGGGTTATATTATAATGAATGGTGTTAACTGCATCCGGATCCCGAAAGCCCCGTACATAGTGACGATCATCATTACTATTGACAGGTGCGGTTTTCACTTCTCCTTTATTCGTGATGATAAAAGCATTAGGACTACCAAGGGCGGTAGATGACCAGTAGCTGGCACTCAACTGACTTGCCGTACTTGCAGAAGAAATCCATGTTCCGATCAGTTCCGAGACGGAAGGAAGATACCATGAAAATGATGTATCACCTCCATTAACCAGCCCATTCAATCCTCCATAACAGGCCTGCGCCGCCGGATAATGCAGATAAAAAATATCATTTGCCTCCAGTTGTCGGGTATTGCCATAACCGTCTGTCAGGGAGGTGGCTCCACGATTATTATACGAACCTATAACCTGCCATCTCACATCCTGTCTGCCGTTTTCCTCACCCCCCGCCTGTTGTCCCGTATACTTGCTATCCTGAAAGAAAGCCTCCAGTCTTTTGGAATATTCCCATTTAACGGCAGACGGATCGGTTTTTGAAGCCAAGGCGTTGTCATTTGCATCATACGCTTTAAGTTCTCCGGAGAAATAGCCGGGAATAAACCTTATGACATTGGTGTCGTCGTCCGACCTTCCTTCAGGGTGATATTATAGGTCAGGTTATTATTGGAGTACACACTGAAATCAGTAGTCAGGTTCTTTCCCAGATAAATCTGATAGAGAACGAAATCTTTTACTACGGGAAATGAACCCACTCCATCAGGAGACATCTCTCTACCCATAATTTGGAGATAAGTACCTCCGATTGGCGCGTTATCACGCGAGTGCCCGAAGTGGAGATCGCTACTGACTGCTGAAGATTGACAGGGAGATAGGAAGACTTCCCATTCAGAGGAAGAGCCTCGCCTACTGTGGAGGTAAGTGGCTTGAACCAATAAGCCGAAAACTGGTTCAGGGGATCTACAGTGGGGAAAACGGCGAACCGCCCCAATGTGTTAAAGTAACTTTTATTGGGAATACTCATTAATATCAAGTCCCAATTTTTTAAGTTACTAAACGCCGGATTATCTGTCTTAACATTAAAAGTGACCTTCGCTACCGTCCGTTTCAAAGCTATGGATAGCTGTTTGGCTTCACCGGTATTTATGGTGGCATCAACCGAACCAGACATGATTATTGCATCTTTCTTCACTCCGTTTACTGTAACTTTATGCAAAGGGAAGTCTTGGTTTCCTGCTTGCGAAATATGCATATTCTGCAAATCCGAATATGTGGAAGTATTTTCCTGCAAAGTATTAAAATCTGTCCCATCAACGTTCGCTATAACCACGAACCGATGTTTAACGACAGTCCCGCCGGGCCCTGTTGTAGTTGCCTGAAGCTCTACATCCGCTGTTGTGATTACCCCATCCTTACAAGGATAGGTAGCTTTACCGAGTAAAGTGGCAGTTTCCGTTATTCCGGCGAACTGTAATACGGTATAGTTATAGACGGCGTTTTCTTTATCAATGGCTGCGACAGCATCTCTTGTAACGGGTGTTTTCACCAATTCGATGTCCATATCCTGATTGGAAACGGACCAAACAGTACTTCTCCTCCCGAACGCGTGTCGCCCTGAAAGGGGGTATTAAAAGCCTCGGTGCTGAAATTCAACCTGACGGGAACGGTTTCCGAGGATAGAGGCATTTGGGATGAAGGCATCATGTCGTCGTCCGTACACCCCGCCAACAACGGGCATATCATGCATATTGAGAATATTAATTTTCTAATCATAAGAATATTATTCATTCATGAAATTATATGATGTCGTTATTGAAGTTGCCGGATACAACGTACAGAGAGTCTTGTGCTTTTGTCTTGAGCGGATATGTTAGGGCCTCTACCAACAAGAGTGTTATCATCATAATAGAGCATAGCCCAAGCTTTGTCCTCACTTTCTTCGGTTCCTGTCCAGTAAAGTTTCTCCCGGTTTACATCATTCGTTAGTTTCAAATTTATAAATTGTTTAGTACCGGCACCATATATTGCATATACCAATAGTGCCCTGAGCTCGGATGCCCTTGGAAGCCTCCAGTCTTTAAAGCCCCCCCCGTTATATTTCCTGCAAAGTTCTTTTGCAACCAACTGTCCCATTTCATCTTCCCACGGCACCGGTTCAATGGAAACATCTTTTGTAGTCATCTGAAATAGCCTGCAAGCCGGTTCCTGGGTAGCAACATTAGCATCATCCTCTATGATTATACCTTTGGGAGGAGGCGGATCCGTCACCGGTTTGGCCGGCACATATTCTCCGTTGCCACCATACTTCACAGTAGTAAGGTAATTATAATACCGACGGTCACCAGCTGGCAAGTCTTTGTATTTTGGAGGAAATACTTTGCCATTAGCCGTCGTCCAACCACCATTATCCTCGGCATAGTAGAAACTCATCTCTTGATAATTTGTAGGATTAGTTACATTTTGACCAAAATCTCCATCAATACGTGTTGATGTCCAGTTTAAAAGCCGCATATTCAGAGACGAATTATTGAATTCAACGTTATAAGTATTGGCATAACCCTGCTTGAAACCATATGTGTCTCCGTCATTGTTCAGGTGCTCTCTTCCGAGAGAAAAGATTTCTTTCTTTCCGTCAATTATCAATGTGAAAACAAGGTCGTCGTCTTTAACATTTCTATCCATAAATGCAGGAACCAGAAAGTCGTATATTATAGGAGTTGCTGTATCTCCGGAGGGATCCAGTACCTCTGCAGTCCTCACTTCTCCTATCGGTCCCTGAATAGCTCCCTGCATTGCCATACCCGTTGCCGGATTGATCTTTCCTTTGTTTTTAATCCATCCTCCCGATAGGTTGTCTATGGATACGCCGCTCAGCTTGTGACTGCTTTATCAACAGATTTCGTTACCTTGATACTTATCCAGGAGTAGGCATGCTGAAACTTCAGAGGAATAGTCACCTTGTCTGAGCCACCGGATGAAGGTATCGTATATGAAGTGTTGGTATTGTAGAGTATTTCCTTCTGTTGGGGGTTATTGGTCTGTGTAAAATCAAACGGAATTCCATCAGTGAAGTTCTCGGTTCCGGCAATGGCAGGATAATAAGCGATTACCCTTAGCGGCTTTCCTTCCGGTCCCCGGGGAGTTACCACTGTACCACTAGCGTTATTGCTGAATTCCCAGTTCCAAGGCGCATCGCCCGAAGATCTACTCATGGTTGCTTTCAGATTACGGGATCCTTCAAAAATCTCACCCCGTGATGCATTATCTTTGGTGACAGACATGCCAAAAATATATTCGTTTTTGGCAAAACCTTCAATGGGAACAAAACTTCTTGTTTCAGTAGTGGTTGCATCAATCGTCGACGCATTGAAATTCAGGAGCACACCGTTTGCCTGAGTCTCTGTCTCGATCCGGTCACTATTATCACAGGCTCCTGCCAGTAATAAAAAGCACGATACAAGGATGATTGTCCCGGATAAATTATGTTTCTTTTGAGTATCCATATTTATTGTATATGATATTTTTTCATTTACTGCGTTTGTCGTACACACCGGATTTTAAATTTTTTCGTTGTTTTGTCATAGGGTGCCGCATTGCCCGGATTCGTAGCATCAAAGTTGATTCCCCAAGCCTGTTCGGAGTGTCTTTTATCTACCTTCGAATCACTTACCAGATATTCCGAACCGCTCCAGTAAGTTCCGCTTAGTGGAGCAAACCCTCTCATTGCCTCCAGGCTCCCTCTGTTTAAATAGAGCAAAGCCAGCTCGGAAAGCCGCGGAAGCCTCCAGTCGCCAAATCCGTCTCCTTCATAGTTGCGGCAAATGTCAAAAGCCGTAAGGGTTTTACCCGTTTTCCACGGATTGGTATCTCCACCCGTCACGTCAGTGACATCATCGGCCGATACCATAAGGGAGGGGTATACTCCCTCATAATCAAAAGCCACCTCTATGGTGTGATATAGCGATCCGTTTCGAGGTTCTATCGGATAGGTTATAGCATAAGCGTTATTTGTTTCGTCATAAAATCCGTTATAGTTAAAGTTCATTTTAGTCCCCTTCCAGGTATCTCTCTTTTTAGGAATAGTAAGTCCGGTTGCTGTATTCCACAACAACATGCCACCATTCGTGTTTTGGTACACCATACGGTAACCGATTATGGAAGGCACGGAAACCGCAGGAGGGAATGTCCATGGAGTAAGCTCGGCAGTAAAGCTTATATCTTTCGGTATACTTTTATAGGCCAGTTCGGCTGTATCATAACCGTCATCCGTTACCTTCGTTACGGTAAACCGATAAACATGGTTACGCAATATGTTCATCGTTTCAGAGGTCTGGTCGTTGGTTAAATCCACCCGGTAAAATGTCTCTTTCTGCGAACCGTTATATTTACCCCCCACGATGATTGCCAGACGGCTCGTATGCTTGGTATCATATACACTTCCCCATTGCAAATCAACTTCGGAAGATAAATCTTCTCCGCACAGTAAGTGCCGCTTGTTATATATGTATTGTCATAGGCTTTAGTCGCCACAGCACCTACAGGAGAAGGAGCGGTTATGGTCAGTGCACCTCCGGCAGAGGAAAAGCTACCTTCCAAAGGCATGTATGCATACTGTTTTCCCGATTTCCAGATTTGAATCTGGGTCATATTAAATTTTACCCCGTTTTTGCTCCAGGTATTGGTATTGGCATCCTTTTTCCCGATACCGATATCCACACGCGCTACGGCACGCACCAAAGAGACACTCCCCAAATCCAGGGTCTCGTCGATAACTTCAGGAGTTCCGCCTTTAGGTATTCCGAACATCGGAAAACAATTATTTGTATCAAACCCGAGGTTTCCGGTAATCTCCTCGCTCAGGCATGCTTGTTGCACTGCAGCATAGCTTTTGCCTGTCATACCCTGGAAGACACCGTAGCCATTAGGAAAGTTGGCAAGCACAACAAATTTATATTTATCATTTGTATCTACGCTTTGAAGCAGTGTAGCACTGTATTTTCCACCACCTGCCACATTCTCCGTACCGATGCCCACATGCCGCAAGGTTCCGAAATCATTTCCGTTCGCATTAAACTGAAGAATACAAAGGGACTTGATAGCCGAAGCGGGATCATCGGAAACCAATGTCACATCGCTGTTGGAAGCAGAAACAGAAAGGTTTACGAGGGTAGAGCCGAAGGAGTCCGGTTACTGTACGGCTCCTCCTGCTGGCAGGAAGACAAGGACAGCAACACCAACACCGCAGGAATAATCATTGCCAACCGGTTCAACTTCAATATAGGTTTATTCTTCATATTCTTTACTTTATCATCATTCTATAGTTTTACACTCTATGGAAATCAGTTGTATTCTTTCCAGATATACTCCTCTCCCCACCCGGTGAGTGCCAATTCCACATCCACATCGAGTCTGAAGTTCAACAAAACATTCAGCGTTTTACCCACAACTGGCAGGATGGGTTGATTCCCGCTATCAGTACTTATACTTCTGAGCAGGCTGCCGTTACGATAGATATCGATGGATATTCCGCTACCGACCGTAGTAGGAAAAAGGTTGAAAGGAGGTATGATGTAATCTTTTCCGGCTTCAAAACGGGGTGAGAACGCATAAGAAGCAGGATCTCCTCCGTAACGGCCTTCAAAGTCTACACGACTGGCAGTTTCGTGCACCACAATGGAGTAAACGCCTTCATTGCTCTGGCTGAGAAGCTCCAGCCCGCGTATGGTTATATTCATTGACGCCACCATACGGGAAACGGACATTTCCTTTTCCTCAATGCGGTTGGACGTCGAAGTATTGTCTACATTAAGCTCTCCATAGAATAAATCGGTGGGAGAGATGAAAATGCTCTTCTGTGCCCTTGTGACGGCAGAGGGTTTCAAAGAAATGAAACCGGCAGAGAGCGGATCGCCCGTTTTTAGGGACTGACATACATTGTACCATCCTGTGTGTTGCCCCAAGCAATACAATGAAGGCTGGGTATGCCGGATAGCTTAAAATGACAGGCTCTAAACTGCGTATTGGTAGTATGTCCAGCAAGCGGTCGCTACCATCAAATACATAGATGTTTATGTCTTGCATTGTTTCGGATAAAATACCTGCCGGTAATTTCACTTGAAGAGGAACACCTCTGAAACAATCGTCATTATTCTCAGCTATGCATCCCGACAACAGTAGCAGTACGAACATAAAGGATAATATCCCCGGTTGAAACCGGAATTTAATGTTGCCTATCATCATAATAGATATTCTTTCTTGTTACCGATTAAAAGCGGAAGTGCGCCCGAATGCAGATTTACAATCGGGCACATACCGATTTTATTGAATGTTCTTTCCCCATTTTAAAGGAAAAAGCTAGTTGTGAAGTTAGTTAAACTCTTTTGTAATTTCAGCAGTCGTTGTCCATTTTGCAGGATGTACCGTAACGGTAATATTTGCATCTACACTCGGCTTAGACGGATCGTCACTACCACCGCCACCATTGCCGCCCGGTTTAAAATCACCGTTCAGATTTAAACTGATATCATAAGTTTTTCCAGGCTCAAGATACGGCTGATTAGCTGGAGATGATCCTGCTTTCTTTTCACCAAAATAGATTGTAAAATATTTGGTTAAAACATCAGCACTGTTGTACTCTGCATTGTCTTTAGATCTCCATACTACTTCAACTACAAGCCCAGTCGGTTTATCAGAAGAAGCAGGATTTTCAAACAAATACCAAGGATTATCAGCAATGACATTCGCCACTTGATTTCCGGCAGAACTAGCAGCCAGATCTGTCTTTACTAAGTAAGTATCTGTTTGAAGAGGAGTTGGTGTCGGAACTGGTACCCACGGAGTACTCCCCCACGACAAGCCCCTGCAAACGCCAAACCCGTAGCTGGAGCAAACGCACCAGCCCATGTTACCGTCCCTGCCGGAACGATTACGGCATCTGCAGGTAAAAGATGTGAGTTTGTCTGAGACATCATTAAGTAGACTTGTTTGATGGCAAACCATTTAGACTTATCTGTTTTAAAAACAGACAGAGTTGAATAGTTCTGGTTTGTATTATCAGCTTTCCATGAAATAGCTACCTTATTAATTTTAGCCGATATGAAATGCAGATTTACTGTTGCAGTACCAGTCAGCCCATCTGAACCTATTGTCACTTTCCCCATTCCACTCATATACAGACGATCCTTAGTTTGATTAATTGTATGTTTGGTTGTGGGATCTGTGGTAGTAGTAACAGAAGAAAATACTTTTGTTTTCAGCTGGTCAATACTGCTCACACCAGCTAATTTTTTACCTGTAGTTGTTTCGTCACCCCCTAGATTAGCTATTACAACCACTTGAGAAGCATCCGTAGTGGTCGTAATCGGTTTAGCAATATCCGCCGCGACACCTATGTATTTGGGAGTACCCACAATAAACCCTGTCGTATTAAAAAAGAATACAGTAATATCCTTAATTTTGGCACCTTCTTCAGTAGCTGACACATCGGCTCTTGTATCCACAGCGTCTCCCTCCAGCTTAAGGACAACCCTTGCTTCTTCACCGCCCGCCCCAGCAGGAACCACGTCATCATTCTGCGAACAACTTGCCAATGCCGCTATCGCACACATTGATAATAAGATTTTTTTAACTTTCATTCTGTGATTTTTTTAATGAATAAAATTGATAATGTTTATTTGTTTCAAGCTTAAATATTGTTTTTTACTGCATCTCTATTCTATAATAGAGATTGAAAGGAGAGTAAGCAAATCATAAAACTCTAGTTATCAACAAATTAGTATCACACAACCGACATAATACCTTATGAAAAGAACAATTAATATAATAAGCTAAGGTTTAATTCACAGTATTTTAGTACAATACGAAAAGCTATCAGAACAAGATACTGAAATAATACTGAAGTAAAATGAATAAGCCACCAAACTCAATATGATATGAATAAGAAATCTTCACTTAACAATTTGCTCTATATACAAGAGCATCGTTCATGCAGAAATTACCTGGAAAAGGTAGAAAACGGATTCAAATATATTGAATTCTCACATGAAGAAGTTATTCTGGAAAAAGAAATTTCATGGAACTATCTTTTATTTGTTCTCGAAGGAGAATGTGTCATCAATTGTAATCAGTTTAGAGAACGTTTGTTTCAGGCTAACTGTATGGTGCTACTCCCCAAAACGGCTATGGTTGAAATTAAAGTCATAGCCGGTACCCGGTTACTCTCCTTATCCTTTGATGTTCCCTTAAACGTATGTGATAAGTTCATATTACAATCGTTAACAGGACTATGCAGGAAACTGGATTATAATTTCCAGTCACTCGCTATCCGTTATCCCCTTCCTCCTTATTTGGAGATTGTTACGTATTGCCTGACCAATAAGATGGATTGCGGACATTTTCACACTTTGTTGCAACAGGAATTATTTTTTTTACTCCGGGTTTTTATCTGAAAGAAGAATTAGCCTTATTGTTCCACCCGATCATCTCAGCAGAATTATCTTTCAAAGATTTTGTCATTGGCAATTATTTTAAAGTAAGCAATGTAAATGATCTCATCTCCCTCTCCAATATGTGTAAAAGCAGCTTTTACTGTAAATTTAAAGAAGTATTCGGAATGACGGCCAAGCAATGGTTGCTGAAACAACGGAACACACATATATTAAATAAAGTGATGACCTCAGAGACTACAGTCGGAGAGTTGATGGAGGAGTTTAGATTTGAGTCACAAGCTCATTTCACCCACTATTGCAAGCAGCATTTTAATTGTACACCACGGGAGTTGATTATGAAATATCAGGTTGTAAATCAGTAGTTTTTAACTACTTTGTGAAGTTTTGTACGAAATATCAAAATTATTGTTCTTTTTGGCAATAATGGCAAACTGACAATGTCGTACTTTTGTAGCGAGAAAGATAGATTGATGAAAAATATGAAGTATTAATCTCTATTATAGAATAGAGAAATACAGAGGAACTCATTTTCTCTCCAGAAGATTATTTACCATCTTATTGATCCGGTGAAGAGGAGCCAAATCCAATTCCTTAAGATAGACAAGTGTCATTTCTTCTTTGGTATGCCCTAATCCCGCACTGATTGCCGAAACCGGGCCCCGTATTCTCTGGCCAGTGTTGCCCATGTATGGCGCGCGGTGTACGTAGTCAACGGAGGATCAATCTTCAGTTTCGCAGAGATTATTTTTAAGTGCCTGTTGGTACGTCCTAAAGCTGTACGATACTGAGTATATTCATTTGCATTGTTTTTGATAACCGAGAATACATACTCTTCTGCATTGTTCGTATTATTCCCATGCTCGTCTATAATGGATTTGATCTGGGGTGTAATGACTATTTGTATCAATTGTTTTGATTTATGTCTTCTATAGATAATCCGATTACCACTTATATTTTTCCACTTCAGATATGCAATGTCAACAAAAGCCATTCCCTGGGCATAGAAACCAAAAAGAAAAAGATCCAATGAACGTTTTAACTCTGCATCGGAATGCAATGACAGACAAGCCAATTTAACCATCTGTTCCCGATCTAATGCACGTTTTACTGTTTTACAGGCTTGGTACATATTTCCTTGAACGGATAATCGCATGGAGAACCAAGCCGTCCTTTACCGCGAGATTATACAATGCCCTGAAGTTCCTTAAATAGTATCCGATCGTATTTTCCGTAGCCCCATTTTTGGATAAAAAGTCTCTGTAGCAAGTTACAAAGCGGTGGTTCACTTGCGATATTTTCACCTCTTTCTTACCGATATATTTGGCAAGTGAAGCATAGGTACTTTGATAAGCAGCGGCGGTTCCGTTTTTCATTATTGATTTTTTCCATTCTATTTGTGTATCAATGTAAGGCAGTAATAAGAATTTCCCGGTCACTTTTGAAAACATGACAGTAGTGATATCATTTATTGTATATTCCTCACCACGGCTTTCCAGTCTGCGAACTCGTGCGGTCAGTTGCTTATAGATCCTCAACAATTCGCGACTGATTTTGCAACCGGTATGGCAACCCGAAACAACATTTCCGGCAATAATTATAAAGTCCTCTTCTTTCATACGGTATTTCGTATAAATTATTTTTTTGCGCTTTTGGTGGATTAGCTGGAATACCACCGGATAATTCCCATCTTTCAATGCACGGGTCTTGTTCAATTTTAATTTTACTGATGTCATAAGTTTTAATTTAATATAACAAAATTATCTTTTCGGGTTGCAAATAAAAGATTCCTCCAGCAATTGCGCAAAAGATCGATACCAAATCCTTTATTGAACTTTTGTATTCCGAAATAATTTTGTTAACGAGCCTCCTGTTTACATCAGGAGGCTACAGTATACCGGACGTCAAGTGACTTTCGCAGTTATTTTATTTGTGTGCTTTAAATTCATTTTTTTAAGAAGTTATACTGCATAATCCAGCGACAGAACTATGTGTGTGCTACTTGTCCTAATGCCTATCATATAAGATCTGCGTCTTTATTAATTCTCTTTTCTTCATTACCATAAATACTGAATATGAGTGCAGGTTATGTCTTCTTATTTCTTGAATACAAAATTATGCAATAAAAAGAAGAAGCTTATTACCAATTTGCGTATAAAATCTACCAATTAAGGCAAGGTACTCATATTATCATCCTTATTGCTGTTTCTTATTTGCATCGGAGCGGCACCCAAATGTTGCTTACAATAAAAATTAAAATGCGAAGAGGTTGCAAATTTAAATTCATACATGATCTGCTTCAATGAGATAGCGGGATTCATCAATCTTTGTTGTATCTGCAAAGCCTTCCGTTTCTGCATCCATTTATAAGGAGATTCATCAAAATTCTCTCTGAAAAGCTTTTCAAACGTCTTTATGCCATAGCCTAAAAGACCGGCTAACTCTTTAACGGTTTTCACTTTTAAATAATTATCCAACACCCGTTCGTTAAAGAGCGGATTGCTGCCTAATATAAGATAAAATATCTGTATTATCTCCTCATACGTATAGAAGTGCTTGAACATGAGATACAGTTCTTTATGTTTCAAAATGTACATATGATGACAGTTTATTCCGGACTCAAGATAATGCTTCATTTGATTCACTACTACTTTGACTTCGTCCTTCATCACTACTCCACGGCAATCGAACTTCACGCCGGCCTTTATTTATTATAAATTCTTGCCTGACACTCGTACATGGGAAAATGGTGGCGTTGTATCCTGTAAGAATCAACACTGTTTGCGTAACAGCTTTCCATTTAAAACAGTTGTTTTTAGGCAGAAAAAACATTTCATTTTCCAACACGGACCGATTAGTGTACTGCTCAAAACTAATTGTAATTTCACCTGAAAGAATAAAAATAAAAAACTGGTAGTTCTATTATTCAATTCCATGCACTCTCCCTCTTTCATTATAATATACTGAGGTATCACTTAAATTCCGGAGAGAAATAAGGACAAATATCCGGTTGTTGGTTTAATTTTTGCATGATTGTTTGTATGCGATTAAGTTTTAAAACTAATAAAAGATAGAAAAGCACCAACTTATAAGATCTTTTTTTGTTTTTAATATCAGCTATCATCATTGAAATGAACACCGTGTATAAAGAAAATACTTTATCTTCGGAATGATGATTTTGCCATATGAACCGATACGGAATGGATTACTATAGAATATTTTGTATCTTTGACGAGAATAACAGAGAAAAAAGAACCCAATGATCATTCGTACCATACTCGATACAGACCTTTATAAATTCACTACTTCGTATGCTTATATCAAACTATTCCCGTACGCAATAGGCACTTTCAGCTTCAAAGACAGGGACGGGACTGAATATAGCGACGAGTTTGTGGAAAGATTGAGAACGGAAATCAGTCAGCTATCACACGTGGCACTGACCGAAAAAGAACTGGAATATATGATAAAGAACTGCCGCTTCCTGCCCAGGGTCTATTGGGAGTGGCTCTCTTCTTTCCGTTTCCAACCCGAGAAAATAGAAATCCGTCTGGACGAGAATCGGCAGCTTCACATCGAAGTGAACGACTATCTTTACAAAGCAACGCTTTATGAAGTACCTCTACTCGCCATCGTTTCGGAGATAAAGAACCAATCGTCCGGCAATGTTGCAACCTGGAAGACATCCTGTACAAACTGTCCGAAAAGACAGAACTGTCCAATAAGCATCAGCTACTTTTCTCTGAATTCGGAACCCGAAGGCGCTTTTCGTTCGATGTGCAGAATCAAGTCATCGGGCACCTGAAACAGACAGCCCATTACTGTATCGGCACTTCCAATTGCCATTTCGCCATGAAATACGGCATGAAGCCCATGGGTACGCATCCCCATGAATGGTTCATGTTTCACGGAGCGCAATTCGGCTATAAACATGCCAACTATATGGCCCTTGAAAATTGGGTAAATGTATACGATGGCGACCTTGGCATCGCCTTGTCCGACACTTATACATCTGCCATCTTTCTAAGCAATCTAAGCCGCAAACAGGCTAAGTTGTTTGATGGCGTGAGGTGTGATTCCGGTGATGAATTCCGGTTCATCGATCAGCTGACCGCACGTTATAAAGAGTTGGGCATCGACCCGACCACCAAGACAATCGTATTCAGTAACGCACTCGACTTTGGCAAAGCACTGGATATCCAGAAGTATTGCCGGGGAAAGATCCGTTGCTCTTTCGGCATCGGGACAAACCTGACCAACGATACGGGATTCAAGCCATCAAACATTGTCATGAAGCTATCGCAATGCAAGATGAACATGAACCAGGAGTGGCGCGAATGTGTGAAATTATCAGACGACATAGGGAAACATATCGGCAGCCCGGAAGAGGTGCGTGCCTGTCTATACGACTTGCGGTTGGAGTAACCTCCAACCGCAAATACATTTTATCATAACAGTGCTTTGATGGCATCTGTGATTTCTTCATCGGTCCGCCCCATTCGATACCCCCGGATGACCTTTCTGATCACCCGATCCTGATCTAATATAAAGAATAAAGGTGCCGCGCCATAAGTCCGGTATGACTTGACAATACCTTCATCACCGCACAAAAAACTATAATTTATTTGATTCTTATCCGCATAAGTTCGCAGCGAATGGGGTTCACGTCCCCAGGTTTCTATAGAAACCACTTCAAATTCACCGGCATTGAACTTCCCTTTCAATCCGTTCAGAAAAGGAATGGATGCATGGCAAGCACCACAACCGATACCGGTGAGGTTCACCAATAACACTTACTTTTAAATTCGGATAACGCCACCGGTTTCTCATACATATCTTTCAACATCCAGTCGGGAGCTTTCTGTCCTATAAGATCTGTCGCCGCAGGCTGAGTGTTCTTTTTTTGCTCGCCATACTTGCGGATCTCATAGTCTTGGGGCACATAATCATATAAGTTTAAACCGGCTATCGACAATTGATTCAAGACTACATCCGAACAAGTAGTAGCAGAAATCTGATGCGACATTTCCCTGCGCATTTTATAAGGCAGACCGTCCGCTTTGCTAATCCACAATTCGTAAATCGAGGTCGGGTCTCCCAAATCAAAAGGAGGCTTCGGTATGTAGTACGCTTTTCCAAAAAATTCAACCTGCCTGTCTTCATGTATCACCAACTTGAAGTAATACGCTTCTCCTAAATCCTTCCATTCGGTGGTGATGCTATCTCCCGTACTCAAAGCATATCCGATGATATTCCGGGTATAACAAAAAAACGGAGGAGCCACCAACCTGAAAGGAAGGGATCTGGTCGTGAAATCATCGATCATAATCCTTTATGCTCATGATAACTTATCATCCTCACGTTTCCATCATAACCAAATTCAAATCGCGTCGTATCCTTGGCGTCAAGACACACATAGCTCGCGCCGATGGTTGAATCAGAAGGATTGGTGTATTCTTTAATAAAACGATGAAAATTGGTAATGGCAACGGTATCGCCGGGTTGCCAGGACTGAGATTGCTCATGATAGGAAGCTGATTCTATCTTACCAAGATTACCGAGAACTTTTTTCAAATAAGTTCTCATATCCACATCATTCTTACCACAGACATTCATGACTAACAAGAATGAAATAACAGATAACAAAATGGACTTCATAGTATTTTATATTTTAGACACACGCAAATATAGCCAATGAAAACAGAAATCGACAAGACGGTATCCCAACTTTTATTACTTAATAATAATATTATAATATCTACTAACTTTTCATAGAAAAGAGACACTTTAATGGCCCGAACACAAATAGACGAAGATATTCCTATTTTAAGATCAGAAAGAAACGATTTCTCTCTTTTTAATAACACACCGTCTATTCAAAACTTATGTAATAGAAAGATACAACGCATAGATATGACATTTACATACAGAAATCTACATTATATTGAGTAAATATACCATTTTACGTACCCAAAGACTTAACTCTTTCCGAAAAAGAAGTTAATGTTTTCCCGGTAAGAAGTTAGTCTTTTCTTCAGAAGAAGTTAGTCTTTTGTCCGGAAGAAATTAATAAAGCAAAAGAAGAGGTAAAATGCATGCTTTCTGAAGTTATCAGAGAGCTCAGAGGGAGCATTTACCAACTATCATTTTAGAGAACGGAATTGAGTTACATCAACAGAATGCTTCTATACCGGAAGATTATCAATCCATAATATCAGATAAAGAGCCCCAATCACATCATTTTAATTTTGACTAATGGCAAAACAACAGCTTTTCGGGAGCAATCGCAAAGAAGCCCGGAAAGAAACGAATACAGCCCGTATTAAAAATACAGAATGACAGTTCGACGTGCTTCTGTCAAAATGAAAATTTTCATCTGAATCGTTTGTCTTTCCTCCTCTCTTTACTTACACATGCTTTTTCCGCATCAGGAGTTGTCTGATCTTCTCCCTGTCACCCACTATCCATACCAGATCTCCCAAACGAAAACCGTACTTTGATTCATGGAAATCAACTCGTCTTCCCGCTCAATGGCAACGATAAGGCTGTCATACTGTTTTCCCAACCGTGACTGGGCAATACTTTTATTCAGGAGCGGAGATTCTTCATCTACCGTGAAAGAGTGAAGCGTCACCTCTTGTCGCACATTCTTTTCGTCCGGAAAATCCTGCCGGATGTCGAGTTCCGAACGAAACTTCTGTAACTGGCCGTCTGTACCGACCACGATCAACTTATCCTGCGGATAAATGCACTCGTCACTTTGCGGAATGTATATCCTCCGTTCTCCCCTGACAATCCCCACTACATTGACACCAAACTCACGCCTGAAAGGAAGTTCCTCCAGCGACTTCCCTATATAAGATGAATAAGGAGATACCCAAACGGAGGTCAACTCGATATCTTTATCACTAAACTCACTGTTGAAACGGCTCTTCAGCGGATAGCGATTCCGGGCTGCTTCCTCCCTTCCGTTCAGATTGGTCAGGAAGTGGTTCTCCAAATGCGAATATTGGGTGAGGTTCTCCCTGAGAAGAAGTATCAGTCCCAACACGGCAACAGCTATGACAATACCTATCCCGTAATTAAGACTAAAATAACTGATGACAACTCCCGCTATGAAAAAAACAGCCACCGAAACACGGAACAGAATCAACGCTACCAGCCTCCCGTGATTGTAATTGTCGTCATTCCACAACTTCAGAAACACGTCCGGAGAATTGTACTTATCTGAAACAAGGGCCCACAAGAAAGGAGTCATCAGCAAAAGGGTGAGCAGGCACATCACTACACTCAGCCATCGTCCCGGGGAATCAAACATTCCGTTTATCGTCGGGTATACGGTCTGAACGGACAACAGCCAAATAGCAGTAAGGAGGACACTGTAAATAATCACTCTTCCGACAATCGTTTTCAGTAACCGCTTCCAGTCACTATCATGATTGACGGTCTTCTTGCCGGAAGCGTAACGGTCCAGGAATTCACGGGTCCGAGGGGAAAGTACTTTATAAAGCCATTCGGAAAACGGATTTGCCAACCGGATAAAATAGGGAGTGGTAAAGGTAGTGATAACGGATACCGCAACGATAATCGGGGGAACAAACGGGTCCAGCACCTTGAGCGAGGCTCCCAATCCCGCGATAATAAAAGCAAACTCTCCTATCTGGGCCAGACTGAACCCGGACTTGACGGAAACCTTCAGTGGTTCGCCGGATAGCAAGACCCCCAATGAAGAGAAAATCGATTTACCCACAAGAGTCACCAATGTAATGATAACCACCGGCCAGGCATACTGAAGCAGGACAGACGGATTGACCAGCATACCGACGGATACAAAGAAAATAGCTCCGAAAAGATCTTTCACCGGCTGTATGATGTGTTCTATATGTTCGGCCTCAACCGTCTCAGCAAGAATAGATCCCATAATGAAAGCACCCAGCGCAGCCGAAAAACCGGTACGGGTAGCCAGCACGACCATTGCCAGGCAAAGCCCGAGAGAGACAATCAACAGAGTTTCATTATTCATCAACCGCTTTGCTTTTTTCAGGAAGAACGGAAGGATGAATATACCGACCAGAAACCACAAAATCAGGAAAAAGGCAACTTTCAGGACACTCATCAAGAGTTCCTCACCCACAAACTCTTTGCTCACCGCCATAGTAGAAAGGATGACCATCATCAGGATAGCGATCAGTCTTCGACCACCAAGGTTCCGAACACAATGCCTGTAAACCGTTGGCTGCGCAAACCAAGATCATCAAAGGCTTTAATAATAATCGTGGTAGACGACATGGACAACATTCCACCCAGAAACACAGAATTCATCGTACTCCACCCCAACAGATGCCCCACCATAAAACCGATCAGTAACATACTGATCACTTCGGTTGTTGCCGTAATAAACGCTGCCGATCCGACATTCATCAATTTTTTAAAGCTAAACTCGAGTCCGAGAGCAAAAAGTAAAAAGACGACTCCTATCTCAGCCCAGGTATTGATGTTCTCCATATCGCCAACAGTCGGGAAGATGCGGACATAAGGCCCGGCCAGCAATCCGGCAACGATATATCCCAGGACCAGGGGTTGCTTCAGCCATTTAAATAAAAGAGTAATGATACTTGCGGACATCAGTATTAAGGCAAGGTCAGCAATCAAGGTAGGTAAATGTGACATAGTATGGTATGTATATTTCGTTAGTACTTCATTCCGTTTTATGCTCGTTTATTGTACCCAAAGAACAATCGGTAGTCCGTTTGTGTTCCGTATATATGACATTTATTTTGAAAAAAAGCTGCGGGGGCATTGCACAAAACTGAACTTTTCGTGCAAAAAGTATCCATCCTATTCAATATTTCTCTATATTTGTCGCCGAATTGGTTCGGAATCCGTGGTCAACGGACGAAGATTAAAAGGGAATCGGGTGTAAATCCCGGACAGTCCCGCTGCTGTGAAACTCTGTATAGCATCTTATCAATCAGCCAATTTCGTACCACTGACAGAAAAAGCAAACTCTGTCGGGAAGGTCCCGGTAAGATGTAGAGTCAGTCAGAAGACCTGCCATTCGTGAATAAGAGCATTCTCTCCTCGTGGGTTAGGAAAGAAAGCATCGTTGTTAAGCCCCAAATCGTAGAAATACTGTGTTTTCATCGGGTGGACGTATGTCCGCAGGGTGGAAAAGCGCGAATATGTATATGCATTTAATTGAGAAATGAATATGATTAAAAGAATCTTAGTCGCCAACCGCGGTGAAATTGCCGTGAGGGTGATGCGCTCCTGTCGGGAGATGGAAATAACGAGCATTGCCGTTTTCTCGGAAGCGGACCGAACAGCGAAACATGTGCTTTACGCCGATGAAGCTATTGCATCGGACCGGCAGCATCGAAAGAGAGTTATCTGAATATAGAAAAAATCATTGAAGTGGCAAAGTCATGCCACGCAGACGCCATTCACCCGGGATACGGGTTCTTATCGGAAAATGCAACCTTTGCCCGCCGTTGCCGGGAAGAAGGCATCACCTTTATCGGTCCTGACCCTGAAACAATGGAAGCCATGGGAGATAAAATCTCGGCACGCATCAAGATGATCGAAGCCGGGGTACCGGTAGTTCCGGGCACTCAAGACAACCTGAAAAGTGTTGAGGAAGCAGTAGAACTCTGCAACCAAATCGGCTATCCGGTAATGCTGAAAGCCTCGATGGGCGGTGGCGGAAAAGGAATGCGACTGATTCATCATGCAGACGAAGTGGCCGAAGCCTATACAACAGCCAAGAGCGAATCGCTTTCCTCGTTCGGAGACGACACGGTCTATCTGGAGAAGTTTGTGGAAGAACCCCATCACATCGAGTTCCAGATACTGGGCGACAAGCATGGCAACGTAATTCACTTGTGCGAACGTGAATGCTCGGTGCAGCGCCGCAACCAAAAGATCGTAGAAGAGAGCCCTTCAGTTTTTATCACACCGGAACTGCGCCGGGACATGGGCGAAAAGGCAGTAGCTGCTGCCAAGGCCGTGAACTACATCGGCGCGGGAACCATTGAATTCCTGGTGGACAAGCACCGCAATTATTACTTTCTGGAAATGAACACCCGCCTGCAAGTGGAACATCCCATCACAGAAGAAGTAGTCGGCGTAGATCTGGTAAAAGAACAAATTAAGGTAGCCGACGGACAGGTACTGCAACTGAGACAAGAGGACATCCAGCAACGGGGACACGCCATCGAATGCCGCATCTGTGCGGAAGATACGGAAATGAACTTCATGCCCAGCCCGGGTGTCATCAAGCAAATCACAGAACCCAACGGTATCGGAGTACGCATCGACAGCTATGTATACGAAGGATACGAGATTCCGATTTATTACGATCCGATGATCGGCAAACTGATCGTGTGGGCCACCACACGGGAATATGCCATCGAACGGATGCGCCGCGTGCTTCACGAATATAAGTTGACGGGCGTAAAGAACAACATCAGTTACCTGCGCGCCATCATGGATACACCCGACTTTGTGGAAGGACACTATGACACAGGCTTCATCGCCAAAAACGGTGAAGTGCTTCAGCAATGCATCACGCGCACCAGCGAGCGTGCGGAAAACATTGCGCTGATTGCCGCCTACATGGACTACCTGATGAACCTGGAAGAAAACAACAGCGGACTGGCAGCGGATAACCGCCCGATCAGCAAGTGGAAAGAATTTGGATTGCACAAAGGGGTATTAAGAATATAAAAGTATGGAAATACATATAGGAAATCGCGTGGCCGAAATAGAATTGGTCAGCAGGAAGACAACAAAGTGGTTCTCACCATCGACGGAAAAACGTTCGAAGCGGACGTTGTCATGGCAGAGAACGGGAATTGCAACATCCTGATGGACGGACGCAGCTCCAACGCCCAACTGATTCGCAAAGAGAACGGAAAGAGCTACAAAGTGAATACACACTACAGCAGCTTCAATGTCGAGATTATAGACAGCCAGGCGAAATACCTGCGCATGCGCAAGAAAGGTGAAGAGGAGCAGAACGACCGTATCACTTCGCCCATGCCGGGCAAGGTGGTGAAAATCCCCGTCAGTGTGGACAAGAGATGAAGGCCGGAGAAACGGTCATCGTCATCGAAGCCATGAAGATGCAGAGCAACTACAAGGTGACTTCGGACTGCCGGATTAAAGAGATTTTGGTGCAGGAGGGCGATAACATTGCCGGAGAGCAGACGCTGATAACGTTAGAATAAAATTAAAGCAAGAATAACAATGGAAGATATAAATAAAGCTTATGCCACGTTCGCCGAACGTGACCGCATCGCTTCTTTGGGTGGAGGCGCAACCAAGATTGATATACAGCACGAAAGCGGAAAAATGACCGCCCGCGAACGCATCGACATGTTGCTGGATAAGGGTACATTTGTAGAGCTGGACAAGCTGATGGTGCACCGTTGCACCAACTACGGCATGGACGGAACAAGATTCCGGGAGACGGCGTCGTGTCGGGTTACGGAAAGATCGACGGACGGCAAGTATTTGTCTATGCCTATGACTTCACCGTTTACGGCGGTTCGCTATCGGCATCGAATGCCAAGAAGATAGTCAAGGTGCAGCAACTGGCTTTAAAGAACGGTGCTCCGATCATTGCACTGAACGATTCGGGCGGTGCACGTATCCAGGAGGGAATCGAAAGCTTGTCGGGTTACGCTGACATCTTCTACCAGAATACGATGGCAAGCGGAGTGATTCCCCAGATCTCGGCCATTCTGGGTCCTTGTGCCGGAGGAGCCTGCTACTCTCCCGCACTGACGGATTTCATCTTTATGGTGAAAGAGAAAAGCCACATGTTCGTTACCGGGCCGGACGTCGTGAAAACGGTGATCCACGAAGAAGTCAGCAAAGAAGAGCTGGGCGGCGCCATGACACACAGCAGCAAGAGCGGTGTGACACACTTCATGGCCAACACCGAAGAAGAGCTGTTGATGTCGATCCGCGAGCTCCTCTCATTCCTCCCGCAAAACAACATGGACGAGGCACGCAAGCAGAATTGCACCGACGACGTCAACCGTGAAGACGCCTCACTGAACAGCATTGTCCCTGCCGACCCCAACGTACCGTATGACATGAAGGAGATCATCGAAAGAGTAGTCGATGGAGGCTATTTCTTTGAGGTGATGCAGAACTTTGCCAAGAACATTATTATCGGTTTTGCACGCATGGGCGGACGCTCGGTAGGCATCGTAGCTAACCAACCGGCTTATCTGGCCGGAGTGCTCGACATCGACGCCAGCGATAAAGCAAGCCGCTTCATCCGCTTCTGCGACTGCTTCAACATTCCGCTGATTACATTCGAAGACGTACCGGGTTTCCTGCCGGGGTACACCCAAGAGAACAACGGCATCATCCGCCACGGAGCCAAAATTGTGTATGCTTTTGCTGAAGCAACAGTACCCAAGCTGACCGTAATCACCCGGAAGGCTTACGGCGGTGCTTACATCGTAATGAACTCCAAACAGACGGGAGCAGACGTGAACTTTGCCTATCCGAGTGCAGAGATCGCTGTAATGGGTGCCGAAGGTGCGGTGAACATTCTGTTCCGCAAGGCGGACGCAGAGACGAAAGCCCAAGAGCTGAATGCTACAAAGAAAAGTTTGCCACCCCCTATCAGGCTGCCGAACTGGGATTCATTGACGAAATCATCCTGCCGAAGCAGACCCGCAAACGCCTGATACAGGCATTGGAGATGACGGAGAACAAGATGCAGACCAATCCGCCCAAGAAGCACGGAAACATGCCACTTTAAACAGCTGGCGGATGGAGTAATCATAAGAGAGAGGAGGGTGAATACCAGTTTCAAACCTCCTCTCTCTCTTTTTGACCTGACTACTTTAAAAAAACGCTTTCACTTATCGCTGCCGCATCTCGTTTACAAATTCATCCGTTGTATACACCTTTTCCGCCAACAACGTGAAGTTGATAAACGCTGCCGTATCGGCATCCATCCCCGGAAGTTTGGCAGAAGCCGTAGCATCAAACACCACCGCTGCCTCAAATCCCCGTTCCTGCAACTCGCGCAAATGGGATTCTGCACAGAGATTGCCGGACATGCCGCACACCACTACTTTATTGACCCCGCGCTTACGGAGTTGCAGAATCAGATCATTGTTTTCCGGACCGTAAAGTTTGTGCGGAGCTGTAACGATGATATTCGTGCCTTCGTTGATATAAGGCTTGTAGAGATCCAGCCAGTCGGCACCCGAACCTTCAAATCCCTCACCGGTCAGTTGTCCCCGGCGCTCAAACATACCCGTGTCATGCATCAGTTTCTCGATAGGCCCCTCAAAAAGCCATTGGTGATCGTGTTTGTAATAATAATGTGGAGAGATGAATACCAGCATACCTTTCGCTGCCGCTACCTCAAAGATGCGGCGGAGGTTCTCTACCGTACCGTTCTTCTGTATATTCTCTCCAAAAGCTCCCCAACCTAAACCGTTCTCACTCAGAAAATCGTTTTGTGGGTCTGTCATTACAATCGCTGTATGTTCGTCAATAACGAACGGGGTATTGATACCTTCCATAATCTTTTTCTGTTTTTAGATGTTTATATTCTTTTTCAACCGGGTGCTGCCGTATCGGCAGCCTCCGTTTTTTTCGACTTTGCAAAGGTCGGTATTCGGTACGGTACGGGAAATGGCCATTCAACCGGATAATTTGGCAATTCTTCCCGATTACACAAAAGCATCTATTTTCATCCCGGAAAGGGACCGGTATAGGAAGGAAGCCGGAGCAGGAACACCTATTTATATATAAAACACTTATGTTATAAACCATTAGACAGTAACTCCCGAGAGTTCTTTTTTGTATTCGGGAATAATTGCCTATTCAATATGTGATATCGCTATTTCCCGTGAATTAAAAGCCGCCTATCTTTGCAACATCAGATTGAGACAACTAAAAGAAGACCCAAAACGTTATGAAAAAGAATTTATTAATTTTAGTCGCACTGCTGACATCGGCAACGATATCGGCACAGAACGGAGGAACCATTATGAAGAAGTATGAGAACCAACTACCGCAAGCCGGCAGAGGAAACGTACATGTTGCCTACCAAGCAAAGCCATCGACCAAATGATTTACGATTTTATGGAAGAACAGGGAATACCGGGCATGACACTTGCCATCGTACAGGCACCTTATATTCCGCGTGTAGCAGGCTACGGAGTGACGGACCTTGAAAAAGGAAACCTTGCCGCTGCCAAGACTCTTTGGCCCATCGGTCCCATCTCACAAGGATATGCAGCCGTGGCAGTGATGCAGCTCTACGAAAAAGGAAAACTAGACCTGAACGACCCGATCGGCAAGTACCTGAAAGATATACCCGAAAACTGGAAACCGATCAGTATCCTTCAGTTGATGCAACACAGTTCGGGCATTGCGGACTATCGTAATGAAAAGGGATTCGATGTATCGGCCGATTATCGCCCGGAACAACTGATCGAAACGGTAGCCGCCATTCCGCTCGCCTTCGAACCGGGGACAGACGTGAAACAGAGCGCCACAAACTTTCTGCTACTGACTTCTATCATCGAAAAGACCGGCAAGATGCCGTATCACGACTTTGTGAAAAAGTATCAGATCGACTACCTGGGACTGAAACAGACATTCTTCGGCGAAGACCTGGCGAAAGTAAAACAGGAGGACGTGACCCTCACCGGCAACGTGCATCAGACATTCAAAAAAAATAAAGACTACATCAATCCCTCGGAAACGACTACCGGATATGTGGAAAAAGAGGGTCGCCTTATCGCCGCACCGGCTGTCAGCCCGACGGCACTGAAGGATTCTCCGACATCTGGGCATCAGCGAGAATGTGAGCCACTGGGACATCGGACTGGCGGGAAGTGCATTGATCGAAAAGCCCGAAAACCGTGACATGGTGTACAAGCCAACCCGGCTGACCAACGGCAAGGTAGTACCTGCCATGGCAGGATGGCAGTTCTATAACCACAACGGCCTGATGGACATCAAAGGCAACGTATCGGCCATTCGGCTTTCCTGAGTCGATTTACGGACGCCTCGGAGCTAGTGTGCGTTACCCTACTGGCCAATAAAGAGGGGGTAGACCTGACAAATCTGGGACGCCGTATCGCAGCCGCTTTCGACAGTGATAAGATGGGTACGGGAGCCAACGACAACCTGCTCTATACTTATGAAAGCCAGTTCAGCGTGCCCGAAACCATGACGCGCATCGAGCAGACCCTCCACACGATGGGCGTTCCCGTCTTTGCCAAGTTCGATCACGGGAAAAACGCCGAAGAAGTGGGATTACAACTCCGCCCCAACCAGGTCATCGTTTTCGGTTCACCGAAAGTTGGCACAAAACTGATGCAGGACAACCCGAGTATCTCGATCGAACTTCCGCTGAAGATCTCCGTTTGGGAGGACAAGAACGGAAGCGTATGGGCCACTTTCCCACAGATGAGGACGATGGCGGCCGAATACGGGCTGGAAGCCGAACCGGTAATCGGAAAGATGCAAGAACTACTGGAGAAAATCGTAATTAAAGGGGCAAGCGTATACTAACTTCCTACTGTAGGGATAAACGCTTTTCCTGCAGAAAATTATTTATAAAATATTTGGAAGAAACACACGGGAAAAGTCACAAGCGGCTATAGAACAACGCAGCATGACTTCTCCCGTATTTTTTTACTGTACTCAGGCATGCAAAACAGGTTTCATTCTTTTGAGTAGGTTTGTTTATCCGAAAAGATAATATTTTTGTCTTCCGGGAACAATCGTTGAGAAATAAAACAACCGACATTTTGCGTTCAGTGAACATCTGATACGGAACAGGCGGACTGAAACGGACCTCCGGAGGTATGTACCCCACCTGGAATCCACATCAGTCCGCCTGTTCTACATTTATCTGTATATCCGTATTCTTAACTCGCTATTGCGAGAAACGGAATGACCGTTATTATCCTTTTTCTTTCAGGATCACATCGTGTGCACCACCCTCTACGATACTTGTGGATGAAACCAGCGTGATCTTGGCATTTTGTTGCAAATCGGGAATGGTAACAGCACCGCAACTGCACATCGTAGCCTTGATCTTACTCAGAGTGGCCGCCAGGTTGTCTTTCATCTTGCCGGCATAAGGCACGTAACTGTCTACACCTTCTTCAAACTTAAGCGATTCAGTTCCACCCATATCGTAACGTTGCCAGTTCTGGGCACGATTTGAACCTTCGCCCCAATACTCTTTCACGTAGTTGTTCTTGATGCAGAGTTTCTTGGTAGGCGATTCGTCAAAACGTGCGAAATAACGACCCATCATCAGGAAATCGGCTCCCATGGCAAGGGCAAGCACCATGTGATAGTCGTGCACCAATCCGCCATCACTACAAATAGGTACATAAATACCCGTCCGTGCCTGATATTCGTCGCGGGCACGAGCCACATCTTGCAGGGCAGTCGCCTGTCCACGTCCGATACCTTTCTGCTCACGGGTGATACAGATAGATCCACCTCCGATACCCACCTTCACAAAGTCGGCACCAGCCTCTGCCAGATAGAAGAAACCTTCTTTATCTACACATTACCGGCACCTACCAGCACTTTATCTCCATATTGTTGCTTGATCCATTGCAGGGTCTCATACTGCCATTCCGAATAACCATCCGAAGAATCGATACAGAGCACATCTACTCCGGCTTCTACCAAGGCAGGGACACGCTCCTGATAGTCACGGGTATTGATACCGGCACCTACCAACAATTTCTTGTCGGGACTCGACACCTCGTTCGGATTCTCCTTGTGGCTGTCGTAGTCCTTGCGGAAAACAAAGTAAGCCAGACGTCCTTCTTTGTCGATAATAGGAAGTGTATTGAGTTTATGATCCCAGATAATCTGGTTGGCCTCGCTCAGTGTCAATCCCACTTCACCCACAATCAGCTTCTCAAAAGGAGTCATGAATCTTTGATCTTTTTATCCAGCGGGTCTCTGGAGATACGATAGTCACGGCTGGTTACCAATCCCAGAAGATGTCCGTTTGGCGAACCGTCATCCGTTATTCCGATAGTAGAGTGACCGGTCTGGCGCAACAGGCGGAGTACGTCTTCCAACGTATGTTCCGGAGTCAGATTCGAATCACTGGTCACAAAACCGGCTTTAAATTTCTTCACTTTCCGCACCATTTCCGCCTGACTGGCGATGGGTTGCGAACCGAAGATAAACGAGAGTCCTCCGTTACGCGCCAACTCGATGGCCAGTTCGGGACCGGAAACCGATTGCATGATTGCCGAAACGAAAGGGATGTTCAATTCGATTGCTGCTTGTGTGCCTGCCGCATGTTTCACCAGCGGGGTGCGCAAAGAGACATTGGAGGGTACACACTGTTTGGTGGTAAGACCGGGAATAAGTAGATATTCACCGAAAGTTCTTGAAACTTCTTCTACGTAAACTGCCATTAAGATAAGTTATTTTTTGGCATGCAAAATTACATCTTTCTTTTTAATTATGTGACTGGGGAAGGGAGATTTTTTCAATAATGCTTGTTTTTAATCACATCGGGGCAATAAAGAGGAGACTCACTCCTGAAAGCACGCCATGTAAACCACCTTCTTACAATATCACATTCTCCTGATGTCTGTCCATTCAACTACGGATATTATTGAACACAATCTTCATATCAACCTATTTTTAAAAGTTCCTTGAATCCTTCTACCGACTTATTCGGTTCAAACTCTATCACCCGATAGTCTGCCACAGCATTAAAAGGGTCCTCACCGATTATCTTTCTACTTCTGCACGGCTCTGAGCACGGCAAAGAATAACTCCCCCGTCCGGGGCACCTGCGGCCCGGAAGCAAGAAAGATTCCGGCAGCATAATACTTATCCAGATAGCAACAGTGTGCTTCCAGCAATTCGATCACCTTTTCGATAGGTGCTTTATAAGTCAATATTAATACGAACATGGCCCGATTTATTTTAGTTCTCCCGCAAAGGTAACACAAATCGGCCTACGTTAGGCTTTTCTTATAAATTTAATCTGAATCCGGAATATTTCTTTTAAATTAACAGGAAACAACACTACTTGGCAAACACTTTCATACCTCCGGTGTTATACATCAACATACAAAAAACAACCGCCTATGTCACAAGAAATGAAAGCATTCCCAGGAATGAAAGCTTCACAGAAACTCAACTTCAACCATTCCGAAGTTATTATCAACAGCGCACCGGACCGGAAGGTTATCTTGGAATCGACTCTGTTAGAGCAGTCATTCGTGGAAAAAGGATGTGGGGAAACCACTCCGCATGCTTGGAAAACAACATCGAAAGAGTCTCTGAAAAGACCCGTGTTTAACGAGATATGGTACACATAATGCCAGCTTGACCTGACAGAAACCTTATCCTGCCAATTCCGCCCTGTACTCCATCGGCGAAACCCCTTCGTGTCGCTTAAAATACCTACCCAGATACGACTGGTCGGGAAAATTCAGCCTGTCTGCTATCTCCTGAATACTGAGATCGGTCGATTGGAGGAGTACCTTTATTTCAAGTGCCGTAAAATCATCAATCACTTTTTTGGCCGAATGACCTGTCAGCGAACGACAGATGCTCGTCAGGTACTTAGTAGAAATACAGAGTTTGCCTGCATAGAAAACGACATCCCGTTGCGAACAGCAATATTCGTGCACCAGAGCAACGAACTTATGAAAAAGTTCGTTCGGACGACTGCCGCCCTCAATCTCTTTATGGGTGAAAAGGCGGTGTACTTTGTCGTATACATCAAGCAGGAAACTTTGCAGGTGATTACGCGCTATCTGGTTGCGGAAACGATGATCGGTATCGGCATAAATAGCAGACGTAGCATGCAGGAGACCGTTTATGGGGGCGGTAAATTCGGAAGGAAGTGTATAACAGGGCTTCTCTTTTATAAAATGAAAAAAGGAGGGTTCAAAACGGATACAAGCCTCACGAAACATTTCAATATGTGAAGCGAAAAAGGAGACCCGAAAATCATCGCTCTTCTCATCAAGGCTGATAACAGCACCCGGAAGGAGTACAACCTGGTATTTACCGTTATCTCGTATTTCTTCAGATCGATGGCCATTGTACCACGGCCGGCACGGCAATAAAGGATAATGGCACAATTGAGTTTATGCAAACGGTTGTAAAAGGGAGAAAAATCATCGGTCCCTGCCACAAACGGCTGGTCGAGCGTGAGGGTAAGCGGGTTTCTTTTTTCCATATCATGTTCTTTATTTTGCCTACAAAAGTAGGTCTTTTTAGTGAATTAGCCGCATACTGTTCCGATAATGAACAATACTGGGGCGGGTATGAAAAGCAGTCGACAGTGAAAACGCTCTACCTTTGCCACGACAAAATTAAATAGGAATTATGATTGAAAAGGTTAGTAAAGTAAAGCAGGCTATATTATTCGCCTGCTGTTTGGCCGCCACCGGATGCAAGCAAGCACCGCAGGCAACTGTAGAATCGGGATACAAAGTAATAACCCTTGCGCCTACCGACCGGACGCTATCGAGTACGTACTCGGCAACAATACGCGGACGCCAGGACATCGAAATCTATCCGCAAGTGAGCGGTACACTGACACAGGTGTGTGTCAGCGAAGGAGAACGGGTAAAACGGGGACAGTCGTTGTTCATCATCGACCAAGTGCCTTACGAAGCTGCCCTGCAGACAGCATTGGCAAACGTGGAAGCAGCCAAAGCCTCACTGGCTACAGCACAACTGACGTATGACAGCAAACAGGAATTATATAAGCAGAATGTGGTTTCGGCCTTCGACCTGAGTACGGCCAAAAACTCTCTTTTGGCAGCACAAGCGCAATTGGCACAGATGAAGGCTCAGGAGGTGAACGCCCGGAACAACTTATCGTACACATTGGTAAAAAGTCCGGCGGACGGAGTGGTGGGAACACTGCCCTACCGGGTAGGAACGTTGGTGAGTGCCAGTCTGCCTGAACCGCTGACTACCGTTTCGGACAACTCGGACATGTACGTCTACTTCTCGATGACGGAAAACCAACTCTTAGGACTGATCCGACGCTACGGATCGAAGGAAGAAGCACTGAAACAAATGCCGGAAATCGGCCTCCAACTGAATGACCGATCGGACTATCCGCAACAAGGACGAATCGAGACAATCAGCGGAGTGATAGACCGGAACACCGGAACAGTCAGCCTGCGGGCAGTATTTCCCAACCGGGAAGGATTGTTGCACAGCGGCGGCGCGGGCAATGTGATTGTACCGACAGAAAAAGCGGGTGCATTGGTCATTCCGCAAGCTGCCACATTTGAGGTACAGGATAAAGTATTTGCATATAAGGTTGTGGACGGAAAAGCGCAATCCACTCCGGTACAGGTGACACGTGTGAACGGCGGGCAGGAGTACATTGTGGAGAGCGGTTTGCAGCCCGGCGACGTAATTGTGGCAGAAGGTGTAGGATTGCTTCGCGAAGGAACAGAGATAAAAACAATAAATGGTGAATGATGAACCGAACTGCCACAGCCGCCCATCCAAGTAAGCCGGCTTTTAATATCCACTTATTAAACGTATTACTAACAAGAATATTATGAATTTACGAACTTTCATTGAACGGCCTGTCCTATCGGCTGTTATATCCATAACCATTGTCGTGGTCGGGATTATCGGATTGTTTACGCTACCCGTAGAACAATATCCGGACATTGCCCCGCCCACCATCATGGTGAGCACCAGTTACTTCGGTGCCAGCGCAGAAACTCTGCAAAAGAGTGTTATCGCACCACTCGAAGAGGCCATCAACGGTGTGGAAGACATGACCTACATGACCTCCAGCGCTACCAATGCCGGAACAGTCTCTATCACCGTCTACTTTAAACAGGGGACTGACCCGGACATGGCGGCGGTGAATGTACAGAACCGAGTTTCCAAAGCTACCGGACAGCTCCCCTCGGAGGTAAACCAAGTAGGTGTCACCACTTCGAAGCGGCAGACGAGTATCCTGCAAATGTTCTCGCTCCACAGCCCGGACGACTCGTACGACGAAGCCTTCCTGGCCAACTATATCAGCATCAACCTCAAACCTGAGATTCTCCGTATCTCGGGCGTCGGAGACATGATGATTATGGGAGGAGATTATAGCTTGCGTATCTGGATGAAACCGGACGTAATGGCACAATACCGGCTGATCCCTTCGGACGTATCGACTGTCCTGGCGGAACAGAACATTGAGTCGGCCACCGGATCGTTCGGTGAAAATTCCGATGAAACGTATCAATATACCATGAAATACAAAGGACGCCGAATCACACCGGAAGAATTCGGTGAGATCGTGATCCGTTCCACCGACGACGGACAGGTGCTGAAACTAAAAGATATCGCCACAATCGAACTGGGACAGGAAAGTTATGCTTACAGTGGTACGACGGACGGGCACAACGGTGTCTCGTGTATGCTCTTCCAGACAGCCGGCTCCAATGCCACAGAGGTGAACAACCAAATCAACCGATTCCTTGAAGAGGCAAGGAAAGAACTTCCCCAAGGAGTGGAACTGACACAACTGATGTCGTCCAACGACTTCCTGTATGCCTCCATCCACGAAGTGGTGAAGACACTGTTGGAAGCCATTCTGTTGGTTATCCTTGTCGTGTATGTCTTTTTGCAGGATATCCGCTCAACACTGATTCCACTGGTGGGGATCATTGTATCACTTATCGGTACGTTCGCTTTCATGGCGATAGCCGGATTCAGTATCAACCTGATTACGTTGTTTGCCCTGGTACTGGTCATCGGTACGGTAGTGGACGATGCCATTGTGGTGGTCGAAGCCGTGCAAGCACGGTTTGACGTGGGATACAAATCATCCTATATGGCAAGTGTCGATGCCATGAAAGGAATCAGCAATGCCGTCATCACCTCCTCATTGGTGTTCATGGCAGTTTTTATCCCCGTATCGTTCATGTCCGGCACATCGGGTACGTTCTATACTCAATTCGGACTGACAATGGCCGTTGCGGTAGGTATCTCGCAGTAAACGCCCTGACACTGAGTCCGGCACTTTGCGCCCTGCTACTGAAACCGTACATCAATGAAGACGGTACCCAGAAACAGAACTTCGCCGCCCGTTTCCGTAAAGCATTCAATGCAGCTTTCGATGTTGTGGTAGAAAAATACAAAGGCATCGTTCTCTTCTTCATCAAGCGCCGGTGGCTGACAGGATCACTCCTGATAGCTTCCATCGCCTTACTGGTAGTACTGATGAATACAACAAAAACCAGTCTTGTGCCCGATGAAGACCAGGCGTCGTATTCGTCAACGTCAGTACGGCCGCAGGCAGTTCGCTACGGACGACAGACGATGTAATGAAACGTATCGAGGAACGCATGGAACAGATTCCACAAGTGAAGCATGTGCAAAAGGTGGCAGGATACGGATTGCTGGCCGGACAAGGAAGCTCCTTCGGTATGCTGATCTTGAAACTGAAACCATGGGACGAACGCCCCGGAAAAGAAGATGATGTGCAGGCAGTGATCGGACAAGTGTATGGACGGACAGCAGACATCAAGGATGCCAGTGTATTCGCCATCTCACCGGGTATGATTCCGGGCTACGGAATGGGTAACGCACTTGAACTTCACATGCAGGATAAGACCGGAGGAGACGTCAATGAATTCTTCCAGACCACACAGCAGTATCTGGGAGCCCTCAACCAACGTCCGGAAATCGCCATGGCCTACTCTACATTCGACGTGCGCTATCCGCAGTGGCTGGTCGAAGTCGATCCGTCGAAATGCAAGCGTGCCGGTATCACACCGGACCAGGTATTGAGTACTCTTTCCGGATACTATGGCGGACAGTATGTGTCCAACTTCAACCGATTCTCAAAGGTGTACAAGGTGATGATCCAGTCCGACCCGCAGTACCGGCTTGACGAAGCGTCACTGAACAATACATTCGTACGCATGTCTAACGGAGAGATGGCTCCCCTCAGCCAATTCCTCACACTGACCCGTACGTATGGCGCCGAATCACTGAGCCGTTTCAATATGTACAACTCTATTGCCGTAAATGCCATGCCGGCCGATGGTTACAGTACGGGTGACGCCATCCGTGCCGTTCAGGAGACAGCTTCCACTTCCCTGCCCAAAGGTTATGGATACGATTACGGAGGCATCACCCGCGAAGAGAATCAGCAAAGCGGTACGACGGCCATCATCTTCGGCATCTGTTTTCTGATGATCTACCTGATCCTGAGTGCACTCTACGAAAGCTTCCTGATCCCGTTTGCCGTCCTCCTGAGCGTACCCTGCGGTCTGATGGTTCATTCCTCTTCGCACGCATGTTCGGGCTGGAGAATAACATCTACCTGCAAACCGGACTGATCATGCTCATTGGATTGCTTGCCAAAACCGCCATCTTGCTGACGGAATATGCCGCCGAACGCCGTAAGGCAGGCATGGGACTGATTGCTTCTGCATTGAGTGCCGCCAAAGCCCGCCTGCGCCCGATATTAATGACGGCATTGACCATGATCTTCGGTCTGCTCCCGCTGATGGTAGCCAGCGGCGTAGGTGCAAACGGTAACCGCTCGCTGGGAACAGGTGCTGTAGGTGGCATGGTCATCGGTACACTGGCACTGCTGTTCATCGTACCGTCGCTGTTCATTGCCTTCCAATGGCTACAGGAACGGATACGTCCCGTACAGATAGAACCAAGTCATGACTGGCAGATTCAGACAGAGCAGGAAGTGAGTGAACACGAAAAAGAAGAAGCTAAGAATCGCCTCTAAAATAAATAAACAAGCATGAAAAAGTTAATCATATCCCTTGCCGCTATCCTCGCCCTAAGCAGTTGCGGCATCTACTCCAAATACAAACCCGTCACGGAGATTCCCGACGGACTTACGGACACGGAGGAACAGACACCCCCGGGTTGACTTCCGCCGATCCGGAAATCCAACGAAGTGATACTGCCGCCAACTTCGGCAACCTCAGCTGGCGGGAGGTTTTCACCGACCCGTATCTGCGCGTACTGATCGACTCTGCCTCGTGCGCAACACCGATCTGCGCACTGCCCACTTACGGGTGAAAGAGGCTGAAGCTACCTTGCTTTCCGCACGCCTCTCCTATCTGCCGGCTTTTTCACTTTCTCCGCAAGGTACGGCAAGCAGCTTCGATGGCGGAAAAGCTACTCAGACCTATTCACTGCCCGTCAGTGCCAGTTGGGAGATCGATATCTTTGGCCGACTGACCAATGCCAAACGTCGTGCCCAAGCTGTCGTGGCCCAAAGCCGAGATTATGAACAGGCGGTGCAGACCCAACTGATTGCCGCCGTGGCCAACAACTATTTTACTTTGTTGATGCTCGACGCCCAGATCGAAATCTCCACCGCTACGGAAGCTGCCTGGAAAGAGAGCGTCGCCACCACCCGTGCCATGAAAGCAGCGGGAATGGTGACCGAAGCTGCCTTGTCGCAAACCGAAGCTACCTATTATAATATATGTACGACTCTGCTCGATCTGCAAGAACAGCTCAACCAAGCCGAGAACGCCCTTTCTTTGCTGCTGGCGGATGTCCCCCACCGTATCCCCCGCGGACGTCTGGCCGACCAACAGCTCCCGGAGAATCTATCGGTAGGCGTACCCCTGCAGATACTCTCCAACCGGCCCGACGTACGCAGTGCCGAACAGTCGCTGGCACAGGCATTCTACACTACCAATGCTGCCCGTTCCGCCTTTTACCCCTCAATCACACTGAGTGGCAGTGCGGGATGGACCAATTCGGCAGGTGCCATGATTGTCAACCCCGGTAAGTTTCTTGCCACAGCAGTAGCCTCTCTTACCCAGCCCTTGTTTAACCGCGGAGCAAACATCGCCCAACTCCGCATAGCCAAGGCGCAGCAGGAAGAGGCACGCCTCAGCTTTGAGCAGACCTTACTCAATGCCGGGAGTGAAGTCAACAATGCTCTGGTACAATATCAGACGGCACGAGACAAATCGGCCTATTTCAACCGTCAGGTAGCCTCTCTGGAGAATGCTGCACGCAGCACGCAACTACTGATGAAGCATGGTAACACGACTTACCTGGAAGTGCTCACCGCACAGCAGACACTGCTTAATGCGCAACTCTCCCAGGTGGCCAACCGCTTTACCGAAATCCAGGGAGTCATCACCTTGTATCAGGCATTGGGAGGGGGCAGGGAAACTGCCTCCGGAGAAAGAAATTCTTAACAGAAGAATACAGCCTAACTTTTCAACCTTTCTTAAATGATGACGACTGTCTGTCCGGTACCTTGTGTACCGGGCTGCACAGAAAAAGCCCGTACTACCTCTTCTCTAACAAAAAGGATGTACGGGCTTTCCTGTTTTAAACGGTATCTTATGCGTTCAGCGCCTGTTCGATGTCCGCGATAATATCATCCGCATTTTCGATTCCCACCGACAAGCGGATCAGATCCGGACGAACACCGGCTTCTATCAATTGTTCGTCTGTCAGCTGACGATGCGTATGACTGGCGGGATGAAGCACACATGTGCGTGCATCGGCTACATGGGTAACGATGGCCGCCAGCTTCAGCGAATCCATAAATTTGATGGACAACTCACGACCGCCTTTCAAGCCGAAAGAGATCACACCGCACGAGCCATTCGGCATATACTTCTGCGCCAGTTCGTAGTATTTGTTGCCCGGCAGACCGCAATAGTTTACCCATGCCACCTTGTCGTTCTGCGCAAGATATTCGGCTACCTTCTGTGCATTGCCACAGTGCTGAGGCATGCGCAAATGCAACGTCTCCAAGCCAGATTCAACAAGAAAGCGTTTTGCGGACTTTGAATACTGCCCAGGTCACGCATCAATTGCGCGGTTGCCTTTGTCATATAAGCGCCCTTGCCGAAAGCCTTGGTATAGGTCAGTCCGTGATACGATTCATCCGGTGTGCAGAGTCCCGGGAACTTGTCCGCATGGGCTTCCCAATCGAAGTTTCCGCTGTCTACGATGCAGCCGCCTACACTGGTGGCATGCCCGTCCATGTATTTAGTAGTGGAGTGAACCACGATATCGGCTCCCCACTCAAACGGACGACAGTTGATCGGTGTCGGAAATGTATTATCAACAATCAAAGGCACACCGTGACTATGGGCAATGCGGGCGAATTTCTCAATGTCGAGCACTTCAAGTGACGGATTGGAGATGGTCTCGCCGAACAGTGCTTTCGTATTCGGACGGAAAGCCGCCGAAATCTCTTCTTCACCGGCATCGGGGCTGACGAAAGTGACATCGATACCCAATTTCTTCATCGTCACGCCAAAGAGGTTAAACGTTCCGCCGTAGATGGCCGACGAACAAACAAAATGATCGCCCGCCTGGCAAATGTTGAATATGGCATAGAAATTGGCAGCCTGTCCACTGGAAGTCAACATAGCTCCCACTCCTCCTTCGAGAGCGGCAATCTTGGCGGCTACAGCGTCGTTCGTCGGATTTTGCAGACGGGTATAAAAGTAACCGCTGTCTTCAAGATCGAACAAGCGGGCCATCTGCTCACTGGTTTCGTATTTAAAAGTAGTACTTTGATAGATGGGCAGCACGCGCGGCTCGCCCTTTTTCGGAGTCCATCCTGCTTGTACGCACAGGGTTTCGGGCTTGAATTGTTTTGCCATAATGATATTGAGTTTACGATTATATTGCCTTAAAAAAGTTATATCGACGCAAAAGTAGAGAAAATTATTGGTTTAAAAGGCTATCTTTGCGAGCGAAAAAGCAAAAATTCACCTTAGAAGTCAAACAATAGCACAGCAGCCCGAGCCTGCATCTTTTATACGTAGCGATATGAAAAGAAAACTCTGTCTTCTCCTGTTCTTCTGTCTTTTATTGACTGCCCCGGCTTTGCGGGCACAGCAGAAAGCCACTCCCAGATCCGGTGAAGGTATCTCTACCTTCCTCCTGCGCCACAACCGCGCCCCGAAGAAATACTACAATGATTTCATCGAACTCAACAAAGCCAAACTAGGGAAGAGCAGAACTCTTAAAATGGGTGTCACTTACCTGATTCCCCCTGTCAAGAAAGCGTCGGCCGCCACTTCCGGAAAAACGACGGAGGCAGCAGCCGAAAAGACATCCGCACATCACCCGCGCCGTACGGAAGTCAACGAGCCGCTCTTCGGGAAGTGGCTTTCAAATGTCAAGGTCACTTCCAATCGCCTTGCCGGTACCTGCTTCTATGTTGTCAGCGGACATGGCGGTCCCGATCCGGCGCCATCGGACGCGTTGGCAAACACGAACTCCACGAAGACGAATATGCCTACGACATCGCCCTTCGCCTTGCCCGCAATCTGATGCAGGAGGGTGCCGAAGTCCGTATCATCATTCAAGATGCCAAAGACGGCATCCGTGACGAGGCTTATCTCTCGAACAGTAAACGTGAAACCTGCATGGGCTCTCCCATCCCGCTGAACCAGGTACAGCGCCTTCAGCAGCGTTGCGACAAAATCAATGCCCTTTATCGTAAAGACCGCAAGAAGTATAAATACTGCCGCGCCATCTTCATTCATGTGGACAGTCGCAGCAAAGGTACCCAGACCGACGTCTTCTTTTACCACTCCAACCGCAAAGCCGAGAGTAAGCGCCTCGCCAAAAACATGAAGGAAACCTTCGAGTCCAAATACGGCAAGCATCAACCTAACCGGGGTTTTCGGGCACTGTAAGCGGACGCAACCTCTATGTTCTGGCCCACACCACGCCCGCCTCTGTTTTTGTCGAGTTGGGCAACATCCAGAATACCTTCGACCAGCGTCGCCTGGTGATCCCCTCCAACCGGCAGGCACTCGCCAAATGGTTAATGGAAGGGTTTATAAAAGACTATAAATAAACAGAACCTCTTGTTTTTCTGAAAGATTACAAAAGGATGTGAATGTACTGAGAGCAGATGACCGGAGTGAGCCGATAAATCCTATATTTGCTGCCGGATGTAAAGTAAAACTTTTAAAGTCATTTTTATGGAACAGTTATCTTTTATAGAATCATTCCGGACTTCTCCTTTCATTCTCACCGAAGGCGCTATCGTAGAACGTTTGCGTCACGAGTTTCACATTTCACCGGACAAACACATTGCACATGCCGCACTGATCTACCATGACTCCCATCGTGAGATTCTGGCATCCATCTACCGGCAATACCTGCAGATAGCCACTGAGTTCCGCCTGCCACTGATGCTGATGACTCCCACCCGCAGAGCGAACATCGAGCAAATAGCCGCGTCCGATTACCGGCATAAAAATGTACTGGCGGATACTATGGCCTTTCTCTCCCGCTTCCGTGACGAAGCTTCCACTCCCGTATATATCGGCGGACTGGCCGGATGCCGCGGCAATGCGTACGACGGCCGCTACTATCTGTCGGTAGAAGAAGCCATGGAGTTTCATTTCCCGACAGTCCGCACGCTGGCACAGTCGGGGGCGGACTATCTGTTTGCCGGCATCATGCCGCAACTGACAGAAGCCATCGGAATGGCCAATGCCATGGCTGCAACAGGACTGCCTTACATCATCAGCTTCATGATATGTCGTGACGGACGCCTGATAGACGGTACTTTCATTCATGACGCCATCGATGCCATCGAAAAGGAAACTTCCACCCGCCCACTATGCTATATGGCCAACTGCGTACATCCCGATGTGTTGCATCAGGCGCTGCTGCATCCCCGGAACGATACGCCTTTGGTGCGTCAGCGCTTTCAGGGTGTTCAGGCCAATGCCGCCAACCTCAGCCCGGAGGAACTGGACGGATGCGATCATCTGATTTCTTCTTCACCGGAAGAACTGGCAGACAGACTGATGACACTGCTGTGGGACTTTCCGCTAAAAATCTGCGGAGGCTGTTGCGGAACCAATCAACAGCACATGCACCGTTTCGCAGAGATGCTGCTTACCGCCGTGACAATAAAGCGTGGTAACTGTCTGCTCCGGTAAACGGGACCGCCCGTGCCGGCAATGCAAACTCTCACTCCTTCCTCCTGCGGTTCAGATATCTGCGCAACAATGTGGGAGTAAAGCAGAAGATCAACTGGGCTTTACTCCACTTGTAGCATTGCTGGAACACAAGCATACCGATAGCGATGAACAGGGCAGCGCCCGCAGCAGCTTGCAGAGGCAGCCAATGCACACCCTCTTGCGGGACTATCAGAGGGATCAACGCCAATGCTCCGGCGGGAGCAAAGTACTTTCCGGTCCACTCGAAGACAGCAAACAAGCAGCAGATGATGAGCAAGGCGACCACCGTCTCGGGCAAATGCAAAAAGGTATGCCCGATGATCTGAAAAGCGGTCCCCAAGGCAGCCCCGGTAACCAAAAACAGAAACACCTGCATGGGGCGGTTTCTGAATCCGGCTTTCGAATTGACAATCTCCGTGAATGTCACGATCAACGGAGGAATAATGAAATAACTGCATCCGCAGGAGATAGAAAGGGCAGCTACCAGTGAAACCCAAAAGAGCAGAGCTGCCCAACGGAAAATCTCCTTTTTCCACTCACGCCCGGGCAGGATGTAATCCGTCTCCCGGCGCAAACCTCCTTTTTCCATCAGCCTCTGTCCGGCAACAAGCACGGCGGAAAGCAGGAAAACGGCCGACGGATAGATCCAGGTCTCAGTGTACAGCAGCACCGGCAGCATACAAGCCGAAATCAGTGGAATCAGAGTAGCCCGGCTGAACAGCAGGCAGCAGGCGGCAAAGGCAAATGCCAGGCATAAATTGCAGAGCAAAGGCAGCGTGGAGTAGCGCACGATACAAACTCCGGCAACAGCCCCTGCTGTCATCAGCCCAATCAGCTGCCAACGCCCGACTTTCCAAACCCGCTTATCGATCACCCACAAGCCGACGGCGAGCGCCGCCATCTCCGGAAAGATAATCTCTTTCTCGCCTGTCCATTCGGCTATGCCCACCATCAGCATCACCATGAAAACAGAGAATACATATCTGACTTTTTTCGTTTTGTCCATCATGAAGTCCAATAAAGATCCGCAAAGATAGTCATTTATCAGGAGGCATCCCTCCCGAATGGCTACCGGATGGAAATTTAACCGTAAAAATTCGACGATCGCCCGATCATAACCGTCCCGGATTTGTTACTACACCAAGTGTAACATCAAATTCTTATGACCATGTCCGATTTCAACCCCAGACCGTCCGACAAACTGACGGCAAGCGAACGTAAAGAACTGGATACCTCCGAGTTCGGCATACCCCAATTAAGAGAATTCCCCATCCATGACGCCGCCCATGTACGCGCGGCAGAAGCCTACTTCAGGTATGCGCCCGAAGAGTATAAAGCGCAGTTGGCACGGAATATCCTGGCCAAAGCACATCTGCTGGGAGTGAACGTAAAAAGCCCCGCCATCCTGGAGTGGGCGGAGAAATAACCGGAAATAAAAGCAATAAGGCAGGCGCACGAAGAAAGATTCCCGGATTATTTCCTACTTTTGTACCCATATACCCCCTCACTTTATAAAAACTGTTGTATATGAGTTTCTCAGGATTCGTTTTTGATATGATCAGGCGCAATAAGGAAAACAGAGACCTGCTTACTCTGCGCCGGGAACGGATGAAGGACCTTCAAGGTAAAATGTACCGGAAAGGGACGCTTCAAAATCCGAATGTAACCCTGGAAGAGCTGGAGAAGATAGAAAAGGCCACCCGTGAAAAGGAAAAAGCGGAAACACAATATTATCTGCGCGCCACGCTGATCTTCCTGACCGTGACAGCCATACTGGCACTCATACTCTGGTGGATATTGTAGCATCGCCCCCGTTTTGGAGAACCGTCGGTTCCACATCCGTTACCGTTCACCTCCTTATACCTTTATTCAACCGATTATGAACACAAAGACATCCCCTTGGCTGCGTACGGCCGCATCGATGAAACGATAAAAGAGAACGCTCAGGACTACGGACGGTATCTGCCCTTCTGAAAACGAACGGGACTTATTTGTAACCGGTATGAAAATATTCTTTCATGCGGGATGATATTCGTCGGATAAACACTACCTTTGTTGGAATACAACGTTTCCAACCTAATATCAATCCATATAACATGACTCCAGATTTCGATTACAGTGAAGTGCCTTTCGGATTCAACTATTGCCTCAACAAATCATGTAAGCAAGCCTCCACGTGCCTGCGCTACCGGTTGTACACTCATATTCCGGCAGCTTGCCAGACCATAAGAATAATCAACCCGTTTACGCCGCCACCATCGACGACGTGTGCCCTTTCTTCATGCCCGACAAGAAAGTGCGGTATGCCTTAGGCATCACCCACTTGCTGGATCATGTGCCTTACAGTGACGCAGTCAGCATCAAAAGACAAATGCTGCACACTTCAAGCAGGCCACTTATTATCGTTGTCGCCGCAAAGAACGGATGCTCGATCCTCCGAACAGGAATACATCCGTAAATTATTTGTCAGTAAAGGGATCAAAGAACTACCGGTATATGATGAATACATAGAAAAGTACGACTGGTAGCACAAGCATTTATAAAGAAACCGGCAACTTCGGTAAAGGGAAAGGATTGCTTCATAAAAGAGAAACGAATGCTTTGTCAAAGGGGAGAAAACGCCTTGTTGAAAGGGAATGGCAGACCTCTCCCAAAGGAAAAATCGCACGACCCAAAGAAGGCAGTCAGCCTGCCGAAGAGAAAAAACCTACTATCTGAAAGGGAGCAATCACTTCAACAAAAGAAATAATCACTTCAATAAAAGGGGAATAGTGCCCTCTTCAAAGAAAAATAATCGATCTGTCATAGAAAAGCAGTTGCCTCACCACAGAAAAAGAGCTGCTTCACCACCCAAGAACAGTTGCTTCACCACAGAAAAACAGACATTTAACCGATAACAAACAGATATTGCTTCCATGGCAAATCATCATTTAAATGAAGAGAAACCTTCCACTAAAGTGTCACAATCTTTACTTCTAGGCGACAACTTTTTGTCGCCCGAGAGAAAAAAGTTTTTCACCTACACGACACAAAGTGAAACAATAGAGAAAGGAATAAATACATCTCCATCTACCGGATTCTTCCACTGAATTCTTCTAATAAACTTATCGGATTCTATATTCAAAATAAGATTGCGAATGTACCGTTTTTTACAGAAGCTCCGATTCAATATCCAAGGGTAGCCGGATGTAATTGTGCGATAGTGAACTGCCTTTGTGCGTGTCCGCACAATAGCAAAAGAGTGTTCAGGAATATATTGTATTATATAATAGCCATTTAGCGATATGGCATGATTCTTGCGATCATAAAGAAAAAACAGTAATAGAACCATGATCAAGCATTACTTGAAAGTAGCATTACGCAATTTGATGAACTTTAAAGTTCATAGTCTTATTTCGGCTATTTGTTTAGCGATAGGTATCACCTGCTTCAGTATGATGAATTATTTTATTGATGCCATAACGGGTAAAGTAGAACTGTCCGATAATAATAAATACAGCATCCGGTTGTCCGGAGCATCTTCCCAGACAGCCGCCGATATCTATTTGTTTAAGGAGGATTTTGATTATCTGAAAGAGTTGCCGATAGCGGGCATAGATACCCTTGTGGCTTCTTCCTCTTATAGCAATGGAAAAGAGATTACGGCCATCGACAAAAAACAACGGGAACTGCCGTTTTTGGTGTCGTTCCAAAATGTATCATCCAATTATTTCACCTATAATTCGCTCCAATTGAAGTATGGCAATCAAGAGATAACAGCTCCCGACGAGGTGATCGTCTCCCGATCGTTTGCCCGGAAAGCATTTGGAGAAGAGAATCCGATAGGCCAGGTCATCCGTCAGGAAACAGAGGCTGCCAACCCGTCTGATCTTATGGTGTATAAAATTGTCAATGTTGCTTTGACAGAAGAAAAAGATTCTCATGGGAAAACGATCGATTGTTATTTTCCCTTGTCCGCAAAATCCCGTACTCCGCTCTGCATCAGATCACGTCTCACCGGACAAACCACGACCGAAAGCCTGAATAAGCAGTTAAAAGGCCTGACCTGGAAGCATGGAGACCAGGATATCTATTTATATGCCTCCCTGGAGTCGGAACAGAATAGCAGTGTTCAAAGAACGATAAGCATTCTGCTTGCCCGGTTTATAGCTTCGCTGATTTTATTGTCTGGTTTGATCAATTTTCTGAAATTCATTATCCAGATGTTCTATAACCGGCAACGAGACTGGTGCTTCGCAAATGTATCGGTTCGGACATCAAAGGATTGTTTGCCTTGCTTTTCGCCGAGATCTTCTGGATGCTATCTGTCGCTTTCTT
>ENA-OQIG01000090-OQIG01000090.1-human-gut-metagenome-genome-assembly--contig:-NODE-90-length-51860-cov-6.558502_pt1 | contig 51860 bp, 47 predicted proteins | sample MGYA00242576_ERZ504741 | MGnify/ENA primary metagenome ERZ504741 (study PRJEB26092, sample SAMD00036436) | human gut metagenome | host: Homo sapiens | study: EMG produced TPA metagenomics assembly of... | reverse complement strand
CTCTACCACACCGCCCAGTGTGTGTTGATCATTTTTTTACGTGTTTCCTTTGGTCCGATTACCGTCTTTCCAGTGGTATTCATCTGCGAAACATCCACCCGGCCAGCGAAGTACCGGAATCCTGATATGCTTCAGTGCTTCTACTACGTCTGTACGCATTCCGTTCTTGTTCGGAATCGGGGAATCCTCACCTACATAGATTCCTTCGTAGATACATCTTCCCAGATGCTCTGAGAAATGCCCATAGATCTCTTTGTTGATTTTGCTCTGTTTCTTTGATGGATTAATTACAAGCTTAGTCATTTTTACCTCCACAGTTTATGATTTCAGGTTTTTATTTTACCTTTTTCTAAAATAATATACTTTATTTTGCTTTTTCATTATACACAACTTCTGTCTGATATTCAATATATTTTCTGCAAAATTGCTATGATAATTTTGTATAAGAGTTACTGTTCACATACCACTATCCCAAGACATACAAGCCAAAATTCCATTGCCGCAGGCAATCTGGAATGAATTTTGGCTAAGTTACTGTGAACGGAGTGAACAGTAACGTATAAGAAGGAGTCCTGCCCATAGAACTTATTCTGTTACAGAAACATCACGGAGTAATTTCCTGCAACAGAAATAAAAAGAGCCACAACAGATTTCATATCCATCTGTTGCGACTCTCTCTTTTACAGTCCTACAGTCCTACATTCCCGCTGTTCAGCCCTTCTTTACTGTCCTTATCAAGTGGCAGCCAGTCCAGTACTTTCTTAATATAACGGTTCCAGAAATCCCACTCATGTGCTCCCGGACCTTCCTCGTAAGTTACATCCACACCCAGTTTCTGCATGGTATCTCTGAACTTACGGTTCGGAGGAAGAAGCGGATCATCCAGTCCACAGGCAAGGTACATATGCGGAAATGGGATTCCATCTTTTTTCATATTTTCGGCAATCCATTCCGGATTGATCTCACAGTCTTTGATCCGGGACAGATCTCCAAATACACTCTCCAGAAAACTTTTTTTCTCAAAGAACATAGGAGAACTGTCATCTGCTGTCCCCATTTTTTCAAGTATCATGGCTGACGAAAGGCCTGCGATATATCCGAATGTATCATGGTATTTCAGACCATTTCGGATTGCACCGTATCCTCCCATAGATAACCCGGCGATAAATGTATCTTCTTTTTTGTGGGATAACGGAAACATTCTTCGTGTGATCTTTACAAGTTCTTTTCCGATAAATTCACTGTAGTTTTCATTTGCATTCGGATGATCCATATAGAACATATTTGCTCCGGAAGGCATAACTACTGCCAGATTCTTTTCTTCTGCCCATCGCTTAATACATGTTCCTGTTACCCAGTCTGTGTAATTTCCCATTACTCCGTGAAGCAGATACAAAGTCTTAAACGGTTTGTTCTCTTCTTCTGTTTCTTCTCCAAAAAACACTTTATCAGCCGGCAGGATTACATTCATCGTTACCGGACGCATCAGTGCTTTTGAAAAGAAGTTCACTTCCATTAATGCCATCTTCTTGTTCTCCTTATGTATATACAAAATATCCTGAAATATCTGGATTTATTATACAGAAAATGTATCAAAAAAGCTACTGTCATATCCGACAGCAGCCATTTTTGTTAATGCTGATGTAAATATTTCTCTCTGGTAGCGAGCCCACCTCTGATATGCCGCTCCTGCTTGTTCACATCCAGAACCTGTCTCACTTCACATGCCAGTCCCGGATTGAGCTGACTGAGACGGTCAGTGCAATCCTTATGTACAGTGCTCTTACTAATCCCGAATTTCTTTGCCGCCTGACGCACCGTTGCCTTTGTATCAATAATATAATTTGCAATTTCCACTGCCCGCTCCTCGATATAATCTTTCACGGATAAGCCTCCGAAGACGCTGTTTTTACAGTGTATGCACAGAAATTCCCGAATATGTAGCAATCATTTTTATAGTTGTGCCTTATAAAAGAACGGCCGTCCATACCGGACGACCGTTTCGCTCATTGCAATCTTATTTAAATTTAATCTCTTTCCCTTCCAGTCTCCACTGTCTGAATTCTGCGGAAGCAGATAACAGAAGATCTGAAGAAGAGTTCAGAGCTGTTTCTACAGAATCCTGAACTACGCCAATGATAAATCCTACTGCAACAACCTGCATGGAAATGTCATCTGAAATTCCGAACAGAGAGCATGCCATCGGAATCAGAAGAAGTGATCCGCCGGCTACACCGGAAGCGCCACATGCTGACAGAGCTGCAAGAAGACTCAGGATAATTGCTGTCGGAATATCTACATGAATACCAAGAGTAAATGCAGTTGCCATTGTCATAACCGTAATAGTGATAGCCGCACCATCCATATTAATAGTTGCACCAAGCGGAATGGTTACAGAATAAGTATCTCTGTCCAGTCCCATCTCTTCACAGACTTTCATGTTTACCGGAATATTAGCTGCGGAACTTCTTGTAAAGAAAGCTGTCAGCGCACTTCTCTTCAGGCAGTGGAAAATCAGCGGATATGGATTCTGGCGGATGCACCAGTAAACCAGAAGCGGATTGGTCACAAAATAGATAAACAGCATACATCCTACAAGAAGAAGCAACAGTTTTCCATAAGTCGTAAAGATATCCAGACCGTTTGTAGATACTGTGTTAAATACCAGACCAAAAATTCCAAAAGGTGCAAGATTAATGATCCAGGTTACTACCATGGAAATACCATCTGCAACATCAGCCAGAACCTTCTTTGTCATCTTATCAGCTGCACGAAAAGCAAGCCCAAGAAGAACAGCCCACATCAGGATCCCTACATAGTTTGCATTTACCAGTGAAGATACCGGGTTGGCAACTACGTTCAGAAGCAGGTTATTTAATACCTCAACGATACCCTGTGGTGCACTTGTATCTGTTGCTGCATTTGCAAGTGTCATCTTTACAGGAAATGCCATACTCGCAAATACCGCAATCACTGCTGCCAGAACTGTACTGAACATATAAAGAATGATAACTGTCTTAATAACTCCTCCATGAGATTTTCCTGCATTACACAGGGAACTGACAACCAGGAAGAATACCAGCAAAGGTGCGATTGCCTTTAATGCACTTACAAAGACATCACCCAGAATTGCGATTCCTGTTGCCTGCGGTACAGCAATTCCCAGAATCGCACCCAGAATCAGGCCAACCAGGATTCTCTTTACCAACGCAATCCTGGTCCATTTGTCCCAAATTTTTTTCATTTCTTTAATCCTCTTTCCCTTTAATTTGATAAAACAATGATACGTTACATTATAAAGGAAGCACATAGAATATGCAAGAACATCTTTATAAGTGTATTGTATTTCTGTTTTTAAATTATTCAAAAAAGCAGATGTCGTTCAATCATTTATATCTGATTGAACAACACCTGCTTTCTCTCCGGCGCAGTGCGATTCTGTCCGGAGGACCTTTTTATGTTATAGGTATATTACGAAATAATTTCCTATAACATGAAAAGTCTCAGCAACTCTGCCTCCGGAAGTGGTCTTGAGAAGTAATATCCCTGGACCATGTCCACACCCCACTCTCTCAGCAGACTCACCTCTTCTTCTGTTTCTGCTCCTTCTGCTACAATTATATATCCCATATTCTGCATAACCGTCACAATACTGTGGTAAAAAACAGCAGCCTGTTTATCACAGGTAATTCCTGTTAACAAAGATCTGTCCATTTTCACCACATCAAACGGAAGTCTCAATACTGTATTCAGATTTGCATACCCTGAACCAAAATCATCCAGACATAATCCGATTCCCGCATTCGTAAAATCCTCCACAGCTTTGCAGAAACTTTCACTGTATTCAGTTGCCACTGTCTCAGTAATCTCAAACTGAAAATATTTCGGTGAAAGTTCATACTCCTTCACTATATTGATCAGAAGCTGACTGTGTCCCGGTTTTAGCAGTTCGGAAGGTGAAAGATTGAACTTTACATTCTTAATCCGTTTCATCATATATTCATTCTCTTTAATAAAACGGCACACCCTTCTGAACTGAAGCAGTCCGATCTGTGCGATGAGACCCTGCCTTTCTGCAATACCGATAAACACATCTGGCGGAATCATTCCCATACAGGGATGCTTCAGCCTGCTCAAAGCTTCCAGAGTAATATAACGATCTTCCTTTATCCAGAATACCGGCTGATAGTACACTTCAAACAGGTCTTTATCCACTGCTGTTTTCAGGAAATGCTCCACCTCTTTTTCATAACGGAAGCCCTCCAGAATCCTGTCATCTGACTGGATCACTACCGTTTCATCTGCACGTTTTACCAAAGATATCAGATACTCGATGTATGCCAGCAGTACATCTTCCTTCTCCATCTTTTCACCGTTGATAATCCCGCAGATGATTGCCGGAAAAGTAATTTTTTCCCCGTCAGTTTCAAAAGGTTCTTTGAAATAGTTCTCAATCTCCTGTCTTTTTTTCTCATATTCTGTCAATGAATCTGTAATGATCAGAAAACAGTTTCCTGTGGTTCGGAACACCTGTACAGAACCTGTAATGTTTTGCAGTTCTCTTGCAATCTGTACCAGAAGCAGATCACCTGTACTGCTTCCGTAAACCTTATTAATCTGTTTCAGCATAAACAGCTCTACAGCAATCACATGAAACTCGATTCCTTTGGTAAATTTCTCCTGTATCCAGTTATCAAAATATCTTTTATCAAATGCTCCTGTTGTACTGTCTATATAATCACCTGGATTGTTCATCATAAGATAGAGAAATATGAGACCAAGTGCCAATCCAAAATCTGACAGAAATATGTATCCTGTGTACAGTTCCACTCCTATACATACGCCTTCGATCACAAGAAATTCGCCTGCAATACTCATCTTTTCCGGCGTATAGTCCTCCCTGCTTCTGATCATACGCAGCATTATCAGAACGATATAAACCAGGGCATAGAGATAAAGAAACACGTACCCTGTTCCTTTTTGAAAAACGCCATTACTGTCAAAACAGAAGAATCCCCCGCTTCCAAGGTTTCCAAGCATAGCTATCGTCATAGCCACCGTAATCCCGGCACAGATCACAGACAGTGCACCGCTCTTTTTCTCATTTTCACGCGAATCAGGAATACATGAATACAAAATATAAGGAATCAGAATATCAAACAAATAGATTCCTGTCAGAATACCCATGACAGTTCCTTCATCTTCCACTGTGTAATTCATAATTGTCAGCGTACCCAACAGGTCAGACAAAATATATAAACCGCTCAGGACAAGTATATATGTAAATGTTTTCACATTTGCATTATGCAGTTTCTTCTGCGTCAGAAAATGATATAAGAGTAACGCAATAATAATAACTGCCGCTACCTGAAAGTTTATATTATAATTCATGTGTCTTTCTCTCTTTCATTTTATTCTGATACATATTCGTATCTGCCTCATACTTCCATTCACCGGTTGTCTTCAGCTTTCCCCTGTCATCCCGAATTGAACTGAAACCTCTTGAAATAGACAGTCGATATCTGCTGTTTCTGTTATAACGCCTTATTTCTTTATCCAGTTTCTCAGACAATGTATTCCTGTCTTCCTCCGGATCAAATACAACTACCGCAAACTCATCTCCTCCTGTGCAATAACATTTTCCGATTGCTCCAAAAACATTCTCAATGCATCTGGCAGCCGCCACAATAACCTCATCTCCTGCCGCTCTGCCAAAGTCATTATTGATTCTGCGCAGATAATCAATATCCATAAAAACCAGCAGGATATCCTTATGCTCATTCATGGTTTTCGGCATTTCCGCCAGCAGATTTTCAAAAGGTTCCCTGCTCTGCATTCCGGTCATCCAGTCCTCTTTCATCAGTCGTTCATATGCCTGCATTTCTGTCCGGTAACGGACCTTTCCAACAAGACTGATCACAGTGTCTGCAATGATCATAACCAGAAATACCAGTATTCCAAACTCAAATATTGCTCCATAATAGGATATTTCAAACAGCCAGTACAATGACAATGACAAAAGCCCACTGAACAATAATATCATATAAGCGATCAATATGATCTGCACACTTCGATCCGGCTTCTTTCTATATTCTTTCCAGAGCAGTACCGCTACGATCAGTACCCACGTTATCAGCAGAACATGTGTTACAAACAGCATATCTGCAAACGTGAATACCCCGAAATAGGCCAGAAGTCCTGAATAAATGCATTCAGATAAAACACAGCAATTCCTGCATCCAGAATGCGTTCCTTTTTCAGTCCACCTATTTTCTGGGCAAAATGCAGCATCGGTACCGAATGTAACATAAACATATAAAAAGAAATCGTACAAAGCATATCCGGATGACTGCTATAGGTCTGGATCGCAGAAGAATCTGTAATCAGCCAGACTGCACATATCATAAGGAACAATGCTACATCGCGAAATCTGGCATCCGGCATCTGACGGTATTTCAGATAAACTGTAATCAACAGAGAAATAACGCTCAAAACAAGAAAACACAAAGCAATACCTATAACTATTCCTGAATTCTGTAAATGTAAAGCAATGACTGCACTTCCGGTTCCAATATAAACAGAAGTCAAAACATACTTTCCGTGATGTGGATTTGAATAAACCAGCTTCAGCGGCTCATTCTGCATGTCTGTAGGGATTTCCCCTACACATTCCAGTTTTGATTTCATCTGCGTATTTCTTACAAAGGTTGTATCCTGATATTCATAAATGGGACGGTCACCCAGCCAGATTTTCAGGTCATACTGTGCACCTCTGGTTGTAACTACCTTACCGGCATCCAGATCAGTAATCCCGTCATTATATAATATCAGTTCTTCCCCTTCCTCTGCCTGTATTGTATCCGGAAGAGTAACTTCTGTTCTTTTTCCATTGTCATAATAGTACCAGCCAGAAGATATCTTCCTGATCTGGTTCACCGGCTGCATCTTTTCGCCCAGTGACATAACTCCCAGAACAGCAGCAAAAACAGCCATTACCATGATAAACAGAAATATCTCTACGTTTTCTTTTTTCTTCTTCTGATTATATTTCACACGCTTCTCCTTCTCTTATTTCCAGAATCATAACTGTTTATAGCAGTCCTCGTAAGTAATGCATTTAAGACAGTTCAGCAGAATTTCACACTCTGATGGGCTGGATTAAGATGCACTATTTTAGAGGATTGCTATAGTACCTCAGCAGGATAATAAACTGCCGAATAGTTACCTTTATATATTTCTGAAGGTGCTATCAGAAAATAATATAAAGGTACTATAAACCAATGTTATACTAACATCCCACTATAAAAAATACAAGACACAAAAACAGCCACCTTTTACAGTGACTGTTTTACTTCTGCTGTTCTTTTTTCCTGTTGATGATCCGTCTCATTATACTGCTCAAAACGGCTCTCAATCTCTACCAGCATATTCGCATATTCTCTTAATTCCTCTTTTAGCTGTTCTTTATCTGTGCGTTCCTTTTTGTAGGAAATCCGATGCTCCATACTGGCCCAGAAATCCATGGACATAGTACGAAACTGTATCTCCACCGGGAAGTATTCCATTCCATCCAGACAATATACCGGCACTCCTACGATCACATGATAGCTCCGATATCCATTTGGCTTCGGGTTTCCAATGTAATCCCGTTCTTTGATTACTATCAGATCACTCTGACTCTTCAGAAGTTCTGTCAGATTATAGATATCATCTACAAAATAGCAGATTACCCTGACACCTGCAATATCCTGAAGATAATCCTTCGCATTCATCACAGTAGGTTCTTTTTCCTTTCGCTGCAGTTTTTCTTCAATACTCTGTTTCTTCTTAATCCTGCATTGGATGTTGTGGATCGGTCTTGCAGATGCCTCACCGTACAGGTTGTGATTCAACACATCAAGACGTGTGAGAAGCATCTGTTTAGCATCTTCATATGGTTGTATAAATTCATAGTATTCTTCATCTGTCATAACTTATTTCTCCTGTAAAAACCTCTGCAGTTATTCTTCTGCCTTTCATATTTCTTATTCTGTACTTCTTTGCAGAACTTGGCATTTTTCCACATTTGTACTGCAAAATAACCATTTTTTCCCCATTACGTCTCCATCATACAAAAGAAATGTGTTTAATCAGTGTTCCAATTCTAATCATTTTATAAACAAAATTCTCGTCTGTTTACACTTACATACGGCACTGCTTCTCATGCACAATCCCGCCACACTCAGAGCCTCAGCAGACTTATGGGAAATAAAAAAGCCCTGACTGTAACAGTACTCCATTACAGCCGGTGCTTTTTTTATTTCATCTTATAACCATTATTATTTACATAATCTTACGGAACAAGTCTTTCAGATCTTCTACGCTTGCATCTTTCGGGTTTCCCGGTGCGCATGCGTCTGCATGTGCGGATTCTGCCAGGAACTGGAGATCTTCTTCTTTGATTGCTTCCAGTTTAGTCGGGATTCCTACATCAACAGAGAGTTTCTTAACAGCTTCGATTGCTGCTTTTCTGTATTCATCCTGAGACATTTCATCTACGCCTTTGACACCCATTGCTCTGGCGATCTCACGATATTTCTCACCTGTGCATTCCTGATTGTATTCCATAACAATTGGAAGCATCATTGCGCAGGCAACACCGTGTGGTGTGTCATAAACAGCACCAAGTGTATGAGCCATGGAATGAGCGATTCCAAGACCTACGTTAGAGAATCCCATACCAGCGATATACTGTCCAAGAGCCATTCCTTCACGACCTTCTTTTGTGTTTTCAACAGCACCGCGGAGAGATTTGGAGATCAGCTCGATTGCTTTTAAATGGAACATATCTGTCATTTCCCACGCAGCTTTTGTTGTATATCCTTCGATTGCATGAGTGAGGGCATCCATACCTGTGGAAGCTGTCAGTCCCTTTGGCATGGAGGACATCATTTCAGGATCAATAACTGCGATGATCGGCATGTCATGTGGGTCAACGCATACAAATTTACGTTTTCTTTCTACATCTGTGATAACGTAATTGATAGTTACCTCTGCTGCTGTACCTGCTGTTGTCGGAACTGCAATGATCGGTACACAGGGTTTCTTAGTTGGAGCTGTACCTTCAAGACTTCTTACGTCTTCAAATTCAGGGTTTGCAATGATGATACCGATTGCTTTGGAAGTGTCCATGGAAGAACCGCCGCCGATTGCAATCAGATAATCTGCGCCTGAATTCTTAAATGCCTGAACACCATGCTGTACGTTCTCGATTGTCGGGTTCGGTTTGATGTCTGAATACAGTTCATATGCAAGTCCGTTTTTCTCAAGAATGTCTGTAACTTTGCTTGTTACATGGAATTTTACAAGATCAGGGTCAGAGCATACGAAAGCTTTTTTAAAGCCATGTGCTTTTGCTTCGTTTGCGATTTCCTCGATTGCTCCTGCTCCGTGATAAGAGGTCTGATTTAAGTTAATTCTGTTTGCCATAATGATTTCCATTCCTTTCAGTATTAGGTAAGCTTCCGCAGCGCTTATCTTTGTTATTATATTAACAATGTGAAGCAAAAAAAGAAAGTTACATTTTCGCCCAAATGTAACTTTCTCACAATGTTTGTGCAATAGTGCCGAAAAACTGGGTGCAAAATTATGCACTAATATTGTTATATTTATGACAATATTTCCAGCTTTTCAAACAATTCCGAGAGTTTTCCCGGCATCCCGTCAACTAAAATTTTCGCCAGTCCCTCCGGTGCACATTCCAACTCTCCCAGTACCCATTTTACAGTCATATAAATAGAACTCTGGCAGTACATTTCCAGAATACAATGTATAGTCTCATCCGGGATTCTTCCTGTTTTCTCACGGATCAGATTTTCATAGAAGTCCAGGATCAGTTCAAAATCATGTTGACGCAGACTATTTTGGCTGTCGTATTTAAATGCTGCTGCAAAGAAAACATGCTCTTCCTGAATATAGGTAAATTTCTTTACCAGAGCATCATAAACAGTTTTCCCCATTCCCATATGCTCAAAGGATTTCGCCAGAAGCTTATCAAAATACCAGTTGATCAAGTCAAATTTGTCCATAAAATTCCGATAGAAAGTCTGCCTCGTAACACCACAATTCTCTGTAATCTGTTTTACCGTGATGTTATCTACAGACATCGTTTTCATACATTCCTTCATTGACCGCGCAAGACGGTATTTCGTTTTCTCACCCTTACCTGCTTCATTTATCATATCCATACAAATTCCTCTCACAGATAAAACTTAGTGTGTTCATTATATCAATTTCTTCCCTGTATTTCCAGATAGTTTCTTCCTGAAATTCGTATTTTAAGAAACATATTTTATTTTGATTTTTCTGTTTTTATTTACTTCAAAATGTTATAATCGTAAAAGATAAAAAGTAAATAATCCGCTTTAAGAAGGGAGACATTCTTATGGATTTAATAAAAGAAGCACTTTCCATGGGTTTCGCAGATGCGGCGATCATGGATACAAAGGATCTGGTATTTGTGCCGGAATACAGACAGTTCTGCGAGGACAATCTCTGTGGAAATTACAACCTGGTTCCTGCATGTCCACCTGCCTGCGGTACTGTAGAAGAAATGCAGGCAAAAGCATTGAAATATGAAAAGGCACTGGTTCTCCAGACTGTTCTGAAAGATCCGATCATGGATCCGGTTCTTTTCAAACAGGCAAAGCATGCACAGAATATTCTTACAGAACAGCTTGCCAGACAGATGCAGGAAGCGGGAAAAGAAGATATCCTGATCATGAGCGCAGGACCGTATAAGAATTGTTCCTGTATGTCCGCCTACAGTGTAGATGCACAGAAAATGGCTGATGCAGTAGGTATGGTCTGCTGGGCAGATGACTCAGATGTAAGATTCTTTACACAGATTCTGTTTCACGAAGATTATAGCAAGCCTCATAAATAATGCATATTGATTAAGAGGCTTGCTATAGTATAAAATACGGCTGCACTATATCCGCATTTAACCCGGATATAGTCAGCCGTATTTTTATACCCTGTTTTTATATTTATGTCGAACCGATAAGCTCATTTGCTTTGCTGTTCACTTGAGTTGGTCGAACCCATTTCTGTCTTACTTAAGTATTTATTTATCCTCATGATGCTTATGATGTTCATGCCGTTTATGATGTTTTTCCTCTGATTTATGATGATGGTGTCCATGCTTATGTTTCTCATTTCCGCACACTTCACATCCTACTTCAATCTTACCCTGTGTATCCTCATCCCAGGTACCATAAGAAACCATCGGCGTATCCTTCATAATGCACAGACTGATGGTCTGATAAAGAATAATACCACCCATTTTGGCTCTGTATACAAACAGTTCACGTCCAAAATAATCGCAGATTCTTCCAGTACTTCGCCTTCTTTAAAGGTCTCACCGGGCTGTTTCGCCGGATACCAGCAGCCTGATACCGGGGCATCTTCATAGATCACAGGACTTACTTCTATCGGTGGTTTGCCATGAATATGGGACTTCCCGCGAAGGATTCTCAGATGTCTGAGGATATTCTTCACATCATGAACATCCTCCGCTACCAGATCTTCGCACCAGCGGGAACTGTGTCCACGTTCCAGCAGGATACTCGGGATTCCCATGCTTCCGGCATAGTTATAAGCTCCGCCTGTTCCACACATGGAAGTTACCAGATAGTCCACATGTGCGATTTCCGCCATCTCCCGGCTTTTTGCAGCTACTTCCGGAATTGCTGCACCTGTACAGTATACATAAGATACCAGTCCCTCAAATCCATCACCGCAGTGCAGATCCACATAGTAATCTGCCTTCGGGAAAAATTCTGTCACAACAGTATAAGCGATCCTGTCACTAAGTGTACCATTCGGATTTCCAGGGAAAACTCTGTTCAGGTTTTTTCCATCCTCATAAGTAAGACTCATGGTACGGTGTTCGAATCCAGTTCGGTTCATCAGACGGATCACTATGATATTTCCTGCGATCTTCTTCGGATCCAGCTCATCTGCAAGCTGCATAGCTGCCTGAATTCCTACATATTCTGCATTATGTACCCACCGGAGATCAGAACAGTCTCCCCCTCTTTTTCTCCACAGATCAGTGTTACCGGAATTCCGAATTCTGCCCCGATGATGTGCACAAATCCTGATACTTTCTCACCCGGTTTTGCTTCCAGGTCTGCTACTCGTAATGTTCGCATCAAATCTTCTCCTTCCACTCATTCCATCTCTGCCAGATCTTATCATCCACTGGCAGGCTCTTATTTCATTCTGTAAATTCCACTTTCAATAGTTAGTTCTATAAAACTTTTATATTTTCAAACAGGGAGCCAATACTTGAAATATCAACTCCCTGCTTTTTACTTTTACCATACGTTCACATCGGATTAATTTTCTTCTATATGCTCTCTTCCCTGATTGATAATCGTCCGCACATGATCATCTGCCAGAGAATAAAAAATGGACTTTCCCTCTCGTCGGTTCTTCACCAGTTTGTTTTGCTTCAGGATTCTAAGCTGATGGGAAATTGCAGACTGTGTCATATTCAGTGCTTTCGCAAGGTCGCATACACATACCTCTGTTTCGAAAAGCACAAACAGAATACGGATTCTTGTAGAATCTCCGAAAATCTTAAACAAATCTGCCAAATCCTCAAGTTCCGTCTCTTCTGGCATTGTTTTATTTATAATTTCCATTGAATCTTCATGAATTTCATAATAGTCACAAGCCTCGTCTTTATGTTTTTCCACGCTTTCACCATTTTCCTTCCTGTCTGCAACTGTCTGTTATTCTATAAATTTTTGTAACTGTTCAGTACCTTCACAGTTACAGTTTTTTTACAAATAAAGTACGGATTGCGTTTAATACCGCAATGATCATAACACCTACATCTGCAAAAATAGCCATCCACATATTGGCAATTCCCAGCGCACCAAGTATCAGACACAAAATCTTAATGCCAATTGCAAAATAAATATTCTCATATACAATATGAATACACTTTCTTGCAATCTTAATCGCTTTGGAAATTTTCAGCGGATCATCATCCATCAGTACGATATCTGCCGCTTCAATCGCTGCATCAGAACCCAGTGCACCCATAGCAATACCAATATCTGCTCTGGACAGTACCGGCGCATCATTGATACCGTCACCCACAAATGCAAGCTTCTCTTTTTCGGATTTCTGATGAAGTAATTCTTCTACTTTACTTACTTTATCAGCCGGAAGAAGTTCACTGTAAACTTCCTCAATTCCCAGTTCTTTTGCTACCTGATCTGCAACACGTTTAGAATCTCCGGTAAGCATAACTGTTTTCTTGATACCAGCTTTCTTCAATTCAGCAATTGCTTCTTTTGCATGAGGTTTCAGAATATCAGAAATAAGAATATGACCTTCATATCTTCCATCTACAGCCATATGAATTACTGTACCAACATGATGACATTCCTGATAGGAAATTCCAAGGCGTTTCATTAATTTTGCATTTCCTGCTGCTACAGATATACCATCCACTTTTGCAGTCACACCGTTACCACTGATTTCCTCAATATCAGTGACTCTGTTTCTGTCAATTGGTTTTCCATATGCTTTCTGAAGACTCTTACTGATCGGGTGGGAAGAAGAACATTCTGCAAGAGCTGCATATTCCAGCAGTTTTTCATCTGAAATCTCATTATGATGAACTCCGCTTACTTCAAAAACACCCTGTGTCATTGTACCGGTTTTATCAAATACCACATAGCTGGTCTGTGCAAGTGTTTCCAGATAGTTGGAACCTTTAACCAGAACGCCCTGATTACTTGCTCCACCGATTCCTGCAAAGAAGCTTAAAGGAATACTGATCACCAGTGCGCATGGACAGCTGATTACCAGGAAAGTAAGTGCTCGGTAAATCCAATCACCCCACATAGTCGTTTTTCCCATGATCAAAAGTACGATCGGGGGAATAAAAGCAAGTGCAAGTGCTCCGTAGCATACAACCGGAGTATAATATTTGGCAAACTTTGAAATAAAATTCTCTGATTTTGATTTTCTGGAACTGGAATTCTCCACAAGTTCCAGAATCTTGGATACGGTAGATTCTCCGAATTCTCTGATCGTACGGATTTTCAGAACACCTGTCATATTGATACATCCGCTGATTACTTCATCCCCGGCTTTTGCATCTCTTGGAAGGCTTTCTCCGGTCAGAGCGCTGGTATTTAAAGTAGAAACACCATCAATGATCACACCATCAATCGGAACTTTTTCTCCTGGCTGTACAACAATTACAGTACCAATTTCAACTTCATCCGGGTCTACCTGTTCAAGTTTTCCATCTACTTCAATATTGGCATAATCCGGACGGATATCCATCAGTTCACTGATGTTACGTCTGCTCTTTCCTACTGCATAACTCTGGAAAAGTTCTCCAATCTGGTAGAACAGCATAACCGCAACACCTTCAGAATAATCTCCGAGCAGAATTGCTCCCACAGTAGCTACTGCCATCAGGAAATTCTCATCGAATACCTGTTTATTTCTGATACCTTTAAATGCCTTCTGAAGAATATCATAGCCAATTACCAGATATGGAATCATAAACAGTCCAAATCTGACATATCCATCTATCGGTAATTTAGAAAAAAGCACGATCAATACCGCCGCTACGATGATTCTGATCAGCATCTTCTTTTGCTTCTTATTCATCTTAATACCTCACTTCTTATAAAACAGGACCGCCGCCAGAACATATATCAGTGGATAACCATAACCGTCTGACATATCTCTGTGCTGCAGTCCCTCTCTGCTAATTTACGACAATTCCCGTAAATATATCATCAACAGGAATCGCTCCTGAATTAAAGATAGATTTCGCAGTCGTCTTCTACCTTCTTGCAGTTTGCCAGAACGTCTTTCATAACTGCTTTCGGATCCTGTCCTTCTTCAAATTCAACGATCATTTTCAGCATCATGAAGTTTACTGTTGCATCCTTAACACCAGCTGTATTCTTAGCAGCTTCCTCCATTTTGTTTGCACAGTTTGCGCAGTCTACGTCGATTTTGTAAGTCTTTTTCATTGTATTTTTTCCTTTCCGGCTCATGAATAGATTTTCACATCATCATATGAGCACTTGTTCATTTGTTAATTTTATTATAACAGCTTTTTATTCTCTGTCAATAACTTATTGTTAAAAAAATTGCAAATATCAAATTCTTATATCATAGGAACATTACGGAATCATTTCCTATGATATAAAAACAGAGGATACCGTCTGATTCTTCTTCCTGCTGCACCCTCTGTCTCATCTATCATTTGCGAAATGATTATAATCTTTTTATTTACTTTTCTTATGGTAGAATTTTTCGACCTTTGCCAGATATAAAATAGTAAAAGTGACACCTGACACTATCCATGATCCAATATAAATCCATACAATACATTCCATTGTTTCAAATGATGGTAAAACAACCAGAATGCAGACTACTCGAAACAGGCAGATTGTAAGTAATGTAGTAACCATTGACACCAATGTTTCTCCAAGGCCGCTGCATGCTCCTGAAAGAGCTGCTGCAACAGCATAGAATACAAAGAACGGTGCCATCATCTGCATATATCTTATAACCAGCGGTATCAATGTCGGAACGTCTTTCTGATCGATAAACAACGGTCCGATCAGTCCGGAACCGAAATAAAGGACAATACTGATAATTCCTACCGCGATCACAGATAAGCCCGTACCGATCAGGGCTCCCTTCTTTACTCTTTTCGCCTTACCGGCGCCCAGATTTTGCGCGGTATATGTAGTCAGTACAGGTCCCATGGAATCCGCTATCAGCCAGATCAGTAAATCCAGTTTATCACAGATTCCCCATGCTGCAATACTGTCAGTTCCCATTGTGTTAATACTTGCCTGAACAATAGAATTGGCAATTGGAAACAGCATGGACTGAAGAGCTAACGGGAAACCTTTGTTTATCATCATTCCCATATGCTCTTTGCAGATTCTCATAGTTCTGATTCCTATCTTTTCTTCCAGGAAATCAGATTTCACAAGAAAATATGCGGTAAGTACAACACTTACAATCTGAGAAAGTACAGTAGCTGCTGCCGCTCCTCCAACACCAGTATGCAGAAGTCCTACCAGTATGAGATCTGCAACAATATTGACCACACTGCATACGACCAGTACATATAATGGCTTTTTAGAATCTCCAAACGCACGCAAGACTCCTGCCATCATGTTATAAAGGATCATTGCCCATATTCCGCCAAAATAAATTCGGCAGTAGATCAGTGATCCTGCACGGACTTCTTCCGGAACAGACATGATATCAAGCAGCCATGGAGAAAAAATTACACCGGCTACAGCACAGACAATTCCCAGAATACCGGCGAGTAAAAGAGCTGTCCGCACTGCACAATGCAGTCCTTCTTTATCTTTTGCTCCAAAATATCTGGAGATCATAATCGTTGCACCTGTTGCAAGTCCGTTCATAAAGTTAAGCGGAAACTTAAAAAGTGTATGCACAGAGTCAATTGCTGCAAGTCCGATTTTTCCGGTAAACTGACCAACAATAACCGCATCAACCGTTGTGTACAACTGCTGAATCAAACTTCCCGCAATCAGTGGAAGTACAAAAAGTAATAATGCTTTTCCTATATTTCCAGAAATCAGACTATCTTTTTTCATTATCTGCCACCTTTTTTGAACAAATGGCAGGCAACACTGTGACCGTCTTCTACTTCTATAAGATGTGGATTCTCCTTTTTACAGATATCCATGCAATGTTCACATCTTCCCTGGAACGGGCATCCCTGTGGAAGATCCAACGGGCTCGGAGCTTCACTTTCAATACTCTCAATTGGTTTGGAAAAGTCCATATTAATATCAAATACTGCACCCATCAGTGCTCTTGTATATGGATGCATCGCTTTCATATCGAGGTCTTTTCCAGGAAGAACCTCTACGAGGTTTCCAAGATACATAACAGCCACCTGATGTGCCACCAGCTGAACCAGTGCAATATCATGACAGATAAAACCAAATGTAATATTCTTTTCTCTCTGAAGCTTTGTAATCAGTTCAATTACGGTTTTCTGAACAGAAACATCGAGAGCTGAAGTTGCTTCATCCAGAACAACGATCTCCGGTTCCAGTGCCAGTGCTCTCGCGATCGCAACACGCTGACGCTGTCCACCACTCATATTGTGAGGATAACGATCTGCAAAATCTCCTGGTAATTCTACCATTTCAAGAAGTTTTCTGCAGACAGCATCCTTCTCCGATTTCTTAATCTTTTTGAAATTCATCAAAGGCTCACACACAATATCACGAATGTTCATTTTCGGATTAAAAGATAAGGTCGGGTCCTGAAATACCATCTGAATGTTCTGACGGTTATTTCTCAGTTCTTCTCCCTTTAATTTCGTGATATCTGTACCGCGGTACAGAATCTCACCCTCTGAAGGTGTATCAAGAGAAACCAGAAATCTCATAAATGTACTCTTACCACATCCGGATTCTCCTACCAGACCCAGTGTTTCACCTTTATACATTTTCAGATTAATATCATTGTTCGCCAGCAGAGTACGTCCATGTGATGCCGCAAATCTTCTGGTTACATGTTTCGCTTCCAGTATTACTTCTCTTTTTTCAGACATATCGTTCACCTCCCCGGGATGGAACTGCCTCCAGAAGTTTTCTGGTATATTCATTCTTTGATTCTTTCAGAATATACTCTCTTGTTCCCTGGTCTTCCATTTTTCCGTTCTTCATTACAACAATATAATCTGACATGTAGGCAGCTACACCCAGATTATGGGTTACTACAATAATGCCTGTATGATAATCATCTCTGAGCTTCATCATCTGACGCACGATCTGTGCCTGCGTTGTTACATCCAGTGCAGAAGTCGGTTCATCTGCAAGAAGAAGCTTCGGCTGATAAGTCATTCCCATCGCAATACCAACTCGCTGTCTCATACCACCGGATAACTGGAAAGGATAAGATTCCATAATATTATCCGGAGACGGAAGTCTCATTCGCTCCAGCATTGCGATTCCCTTACTCCATGCCTCTTTTTTGGAAATTTTCTCATGAGTAAGAATATATTCTGTGAATACTTTTCCGACTTTACGTGTCGGATTCATCATTGCACCACTGTCCTGAAAAATCATGGAAATATCAGAACCACGAAGTTTTCTCCACTGTTCCGGTGTATAGGATAAGAGGTCTTCTCCTTCAAATGTAATACTTCCTTCTGTGACCTTACCGCCACCTGCAAGAAGTCCCAGAACAGCACGGATAACAGTGGTTTTTCCACTTCCGGATTCTCCTACCAGAGAAACGATCTGTCCCTCTTTCATATCCAGATTAAAATTCTGAACAGTTGGAACATTTTTGTAGGAGATTGTCACATTATCTAATTTCAGCATGTTTATTCCTCCTACTCATTTCTTGGATCGAGGATATCACGGATGGAATCCCCAAGCATATTAAATACAACAACTACTACAAAAATAGCAAGACCCGGGAAGATCATCAGCCACGGAGCGGACTGCATACACGCTCTTCCTTCATTCAGCATATAACCCCATTCCGGTGCCGGCGGCTTCGCGCCAAATCCCAGGAAGGACATTGCTGCCAGTTCCAGCATCATGGAACCTATATCTGTCGCAGCAGTAATGATCAGTGTAGGAAGTGCATTTGGAAGCATATATCGAAACAGCATATACGGTGTTTTGGAACCGGTAACGATCGCTGCTGATACATAATCCCTGTCACGGATCTTCATAACCAGGCTTCGTGCCAGACGCGCATATTTGGTCCAGCTTACTACTACAATAGCGATGATCGCATTTTTGATACTTGCGCCCATAATACCTGCAACAGCAAGAGCAAGTACCAGTCCTGGGAAAGCAAGCATCATATCTGCAATTCGCATAATAACAGCATCAATGACACCTCCGAAATATCCTGCAAGGACTCCGGTAACAGTTCCCACCAGAAAGATCAGGGCAACAACACCAAAGGTTGCTGACAGAGATGCACGTGCTCCATAAATAACTCTTGAAAAAATATCCCTGCCCATTTTGTCGGTTCCAAAAATATGTTCCTTGCATGGCGGAAGCAGTGCATCTACCAGAGAACCTTTTAACGGGTCAACCCCTCTGGTTACCACCGGTGCAAATACTGCTGTCAGAATAATACAGACTGCAAGAATAGAAAACACGACAAAAGTTTTATTTGCTAAAAATCTGTTTTTCTTTTTCATGATTCTACTCCTTTAAACGCATACGTGGATCAATATAAACATAAGATGCATCAACGATCAGGTTAATGACCATATAAATCAGGGCAAGCCATAATACATATCCCTGGATCAGATTGTAATCACTGGATGTGATTGCTGAAACTGCAAGGTTTCCAAGACCCGGATAAGAGAAGATTACTTCTACAACACTGGTTCCTCCAAGAAGTGATCCTATGGAAAGACCAAACATTGTGATCAGCGGAAGCAATGAATTTGGAAATACATTGCCCCAGATAATCTTTGATTTCTTTACTCCTCTTGCCTGTGCACCGATCACATAATCCTGACTCAGTTCATCCAGCACCGCTGTTCTTACCTGTCTGGTATATTTGGAAGACATTGCAATCGCAAGTGTCAAAGCCGGAAGAAACAGACTCTTAAAGTCTCCCGCAGAACTGATAACCGGAAATGCATTGATATAAACACAGAATGCCAGCATTAACAGAAGTCCAACCCAGAAGTTAGGCATCGCACATCCGAGGAATGTAATTCCCCGGACGAGATAATCGATCCATTTATCTTTATATATGGCAGACAACATACCTAAAGGTACAGAAATAACCAGCATAAGGATCATGGCCATTAATGTAAGTTTCAAAGTCGGCCATAATCTGGCTGCAAGAAGTTCTGTAACTGGTTTATTTAAGCTGTATGATTTGCCAAAGTCACCTTTCAGACAGTTCTTAAGCCATCTGGTATACTGCACCAGAAACGGATCATTCAGACCAAGTTCCTCGCGTGTCTCCTGAACCATTTCTTCAGTAGGCATTACACCGGTTGCCGTGTACATGTTTCGTACAGGGTCACCTGGTGACATAAAGGTCAGTGCAAATGTAATAAAGCTGATACCGATCAATACGATCACAATCTGTAATAAACGCTTGATTATTTGCTTTTTACTCAAAAAAGACACCTCTTTTTATTTCTGTTTGTAACTATTCAGTAACTTCACAATTCGCAGACTTTTCTTATTCTGCAGGAGTAATTTCTGTTGACAGCCAGTAGTAATCTGCTGTATGGATATGTGCAGAACCAACTTTCTTACTGTAGATCATAGATGAGTTGTAGTATCCATCAATCAGAACCGCTGCATCATCTACCAGGATCTGCTGCATCTGGAAGATCAGATCTTTTCTCTTTTCCGGATCCATTTCACCTTTTAATTCTTCATATAACTTATCATAGTCCGGGTTGGAGTATGCGCAGTAGCTGGTATCAGTTGCCCAGTTAGCCATATATGCCAGAGGATCTCCGGTACCAACAGTGATCCAGTTATTGTTATTAAAGTCATAATCCAGTGCTGCAAGTTTACTCCACTGATCATCTGAGCTTCCGTATTCAGGAACAACACCGATGCCGATTTCTGCAAGATACTGTGCGTGAGCATCTGCAAAGTCATTCAGAAGACGGTTTTCATAAGAAATATATCTAAGGTTGATATTCTGGCCATCCAGTTCACGGATTCCATCTCCATCTGTGTCAACGATTCCTGCATCATCCAGAATCTGTTTTGCTTTTTCCGGATCATAGGTATATGGATTCTCAAGTTTGTCGTAATCATAGTTCAGAGTAGATGGCAGTACGGAAAATCCTGGTGTATAAAGTCCACCGATTGTTCTGGAATTACAGATTGTATCATAGTCAATTGCCATCAGGATTGCCTGACGAAGTGTTTTGTTTCCAAGAACACCATCAAAGTTCATCCATGCAAATCCGCAGCGTACACCGGATGCAATATCAACAGTAAAGTCATCACTGTCCTGGAAATCCTGAATATCTGCTACATTTGTGATATTCTCAACCAAGTCTACCTGACCACTCTGGAGAGCCATTGTTTTTGCGGAGTTATCTCCCATGAACAGCAGATTGATCTTATCGTATGGAACATCTTCACGATAATACTCATTTGCAGCTAATGTATAACCAACACCTACACCATTGAATTCTTCAATCTTGTATGGACCTGTTCCAATAATTCCATTATCGTAGTTTTCAATATGTTCTACATCTGTGATTCCCATAGTTGGGTGGCAGAGCTGTCCTACAAGGTTTGCATATGGTTTGCTTGTTTTGATGTTAATAGTATTTGCATCATCATCTACAGTAACTTCTGCTTCAAATTCCAGATATTTCTCCGGTTTGGCAGATCCGGAAGGTCCTACCTCTTTCATGTGATCAAAATACTCTTTTACCTTTGTCGGAGTTAAATCACATCCGTCAGAGAATTTAATTCCGTCTTTCAGCTTGATCGTCCATTCTGTATGCTCGTCATTTACTTCATAACTCTCAGCAAGCCACGGGATAACTTCCATATTGTCATCGAATTTAAATAATGCTTCAGCAATACCATATCTCATAGCATTCCATCCACTGTTTTCATCATTTGCACTGTTTACACATCCATCTGTGTACATCTGACATCCGAAGTTTAAAACCTTCTCATCACCCTTCGCCTGTACAGTAACTCCCATTAATAATGCAACTGTTGTTGCCGCTGCTAACACAAGTAATTCTCTTTTTGTTTTTTTCATCCTTTACTTCCTTTCTTTTTTTGTTTCTTCGTTGTTTTTCTTCCTTCTCATACTGTCCATTCCTGTGATTTTGAACGAAAAAAAAGACAGATGCTCCCACATCCGTCACGAAATCTTACCATTAAAGAATCAAACATATATATGCAACACATGAAGTTGTAACTCTTAATCAGGATTTCTCGTCGTCCGCAAGAATCTCTTTTACCAGAAATAAGCAGGTCTCCTGACTTAAGCTTACCCATTTTCAGCACCTTCCCAGAAAAATATCTTCCAGTGGCATTCAGCTGAAAACCCACTATCACAGTGACGGGATCGTACCGGATTTACACCGGTTTCCCTTTTAATCAGACCAGCAGGACGCTTCTGCTGGTCTGAACTTATCTCTAAAATCATTAAATGACCGTATGAATACTCATCTATCATAACATACCATCATGTATACGTCAATTATTTTAGACTCTTATTTTCTATCTATTTTTCCGTAAATTTCCGGAATTTCTCAAAATTTGTTTCCGGTGTATAGGATTTCAGAACTTCCATCATGTCCTCTACACTATATGTATTATCATACATTCCAATAGATAACGCATACTGCTTATTAAACTCATCTACTGAATCCGCTGTCCAGAATGACTGCTGCAGCCGGAAAGCACTTCCATCTTCACGGTAATCTTCTGCAAAGCCTTCCAGAGCATTTTTCATGGCAACAAATGATGGTGCAACGATAGCACCGTATTTTCCTACAAGATAGTCGATTCTTTCCTTGCCGTTATATCCCTTTTTATTAAACATTTCGTATGTATCTTCTGTAAAACAGTCAATGGAACCCAACAATACATCTGTACTGTTCTCTTCTTCATAAGCATCAATTATCTTGATAAAATCACTTGCGCTCACTACACTCAGAATAACATTATACTCTCCTGTATTCAGCGAATCAGCCAGCTTTTCATCCAGGTGATCTTTTGGATACCCCGGAACCAGAGTAATCTTAATGTCACTGCCTGTTTCAATTTCTTCAGTATCCTGCGTATTCACCAGTTCTTCTACAGACTTCTCATATGACAGGCCATATGCTTCCTGAAGCTTATTCAGAATACCAATCGTTCTCAGACGATGCATCTCATTACCGATAGCAGATCCTCCACATGCTATTATGTAATGATTCTGGTTATTCTGATCCTCTGAAACAAAATACTCCGCCATATTGGCAGCCGCATCCATTTCTGTTTCAACAGATGTTCCTATTGTTCCCAGAAAATAAGGATTATCCTTTACTTTCTCATACATTTCATCACTGATCGTTCCTGAGCCACGTACATAATACATACCATATTCTTCACATACCGGAAGAACTTCTTCAAGATCTGAGGAAAGGAAAGAAATAATTCCCTTTACATTTCTTTCATGAAGCTCGTTGATAAAGCTGATTTCTTCTTCTGCTGTACTTATACTGGAAGAATATAAAAACTCGACATCAAAAGCCATGCCGACATAATTTTCAAAATAATTTCTAAATGCTCTTACTTCTGCATCATTCAGATTATATACGGACACTCCTATTGTCATTTTTCCGTCCTGATTTGTTGTATCACTCTGAGTGTCAGCTGCCATAACTGAAATACTGGTGCAGGTAAGCAGCATAATCATTGTCAATATAAAACTTATTATCTTTTTCATTCCTTTTTTACCTTTCTGTCGTATTTGTATAAAAATTCAAGTTTTCTTTTCTCACATCCTTTCCTGAAATAAAAAAGATCCTTTTCTTAAAATGTATTTTAGGTATAAAAATAAAGCCTTTCTTATACACCGTAAGAAATAACCTTTTTTAATGCAAGCAGGTCTCCTGACTTAAGTTCATCGCATTTTATCGTCTTCCCGCCTCTTAAGCAGTGACATATATGATAAAAAGCTCCCTTTTACAGTGGCGGGACCGTACCGGACTTGCACCGGTTTCCCTTTTAATTCCATATTACTGGAAACATGCATTATTTTTATAATATGATATCAGGGGCTAAAAAGTCAAAAACTATTTTTACTCCGCGCTAAGGCTTTTCCCCAACTTCATTATATTTTTATTATATAATTCCATTTGGTTAACGTCAATAATTTACATCTAATATTTATATGTTTTTTTATTCACTTTTACTATGGTCTTGAATATTCAGATTCCAGTATCTATTCCATAATAAGGGTCTCTTTGCAGCACTACCTTCTCTTGTGGCATTTCTTTGTTTATGCTAAAATATTTTTACTACTATAAATGAGCAAGTTCGTGATTTTGCATAAAAGAAAGACACCTCGATTCCGTGTGTTGTATAATGAAAGTGCCTAAACAAACATTTGCAACATTTACGAAAGAAGGTGTCTCTCGCAAATACTATACATCATTCCGCATTCATATACAACCAGCTTAAGAAATTAAATTTATGCAAATTTTATTCGAACCGGGTGATAAACCACCTTATAAGTATCCTGATCAGCATTTTCATTTCAGGATATCATGGAAAAACCACGGATTTTGCTAAAAACAGTTCCTGTCACAGAACTACGATTGCACATTTCCTTAATTCAGGGAAATGGATGATTCTCTACTTTCAGATACGTTAAAACGTTCTGTTATAGAGATTATTTATTCAGAAGCAGCACGCACCGGAAAGCCTGTTTTCTGCATTGTAGACGATACGATAGCTTCAAAGACAAAGCCTTCGTCACAGGCTCTGCATCCGATTGAAGATGCGTACTTTCACCAATCCCATTTAAAGGGGAAACAGGACTACGGACATCAGGCAGTAGCTGTTATGCTTTCCTGTAACGGCATTGTCCTGAACTATGCTTTTGTAATGTACAATAAATCAATTTCCAAGATTGATATTGTACAAAATATTGCAAAGGAACTGCCTGTTCCACCAGTAATGTCTTATTTCCTTTGTGACTGCTGGTATGTTTCTGAAAAATAATCAATACTTTTGTACAGAAAGGGTTCCATACCATTGGTGCTTTGAAAACAAACCGTCTGCTGTATCCATCAGGAATGAAAAAGAAACTCAGTGAACTGGCTGCTGAACGATCCACAACACATAAAGGATTTGACCTCGTCACAGTCAAAAAACGCAACTATTATGTGTACCGGTATGAGGGAAACCTCAGCGGCATAGAAAATGCAGTTGTTCTTTTAAGCTATCCTGAAAAAGCATTTGGTAATCCTAAAGCACTACGTGCTTTCATTAGCACAAATGTATCCTTATCTACACAGGAGATCCTTTCCTGTTATGTTTGTCGATGGCCGATTGAGATATTTTTCAGGCAATGCAAAAACCATCTGGCCCTGGATACATACCAGATACGCTCCTCAAAGGGAATACAGAGGTACTGGCTGTTGATGTCACTGACACATTATATTTGTGTCACAGGAACTGGCGGATATCGGTCTTTTCAAGATGGATATCATCGAATCTGTAGTGCCGTTCATCAGGAAAAGTATCAGTATCTATTCCTATGTGCAAAAGCAAGTGATGATTTTGAAGCATTTATGAAATTAGCAGGATAATTTTGTGCATTTTTTCAAATTTGCTCATTTATAGTAATTAAATAAGGTAATTTTAGTTTCTAAATATCAAAACGTAACTCTTTCAGTTTACTGAAAAAGATAATTTTTCCCTTCATTATAAGTTCCTTTCATTGAAAATCGAACAGCTAATTTCCCAGTCATCGGATCTTCAATACCTATACTGATCTTATATTTCTTTCCGGCCAGTGAGATCATCTTTTTTACCTGCATTCTTGTTTTTGTCTGTAAAGTTTCTTCCGGCAGAAGTGATTTTAACGAAATGTCAACCGCTTCTTTTTCAAGACTATTTCCATCCTCATCTTCTACCAGAACCCATACAGGCCAGTCTTCATAAAATGGTGCAACTCCATCATTCTTCCATTTAAGATTCAGGCTGACATACCCCGGCATCTGAATAAGGCTTGCTTGCGAAATCCACAAACGATATCCCATGCTTCCTAAAACTTTCCTATAACCGTTTTCATAAGTTTTATCCGCTACTTTCGGTCCAAGAAAAGTAGTATGTGCTTTCTTTATCAGATTTATTGTCTGATTCAGATTTGTGTCAAGCAGCGCTTTCATTGTAATTGAACTTGTAAACTCACCTCCGGAAGGAAATTTTTTCCAGAAATCTTTCATTGCGGATAACCCTTTTTTCTCATGAGTCTGGTCAAACTCACCGCCTTCATTGATCCAGCGAAACCATTCCTCTGTGCTCTCTGGCTGTCCGGTCATATCGTTGTAGAGACCTGTTCCATAATGTTCTCCCTCACTAAAAGGTCTTCTCATCAGTATCATGGAATCAGGGAATGCCTCTGTCCATGGAATCATATAACGTTCTCTTACAGATTCTTCTGGCAGACTCTGTATTCCTGCGGAAATATTTACATGCCATTCTCCCCAGTGCCCCACGACTTCCAAGTTCGATATAACTGACCAGTCCATCTCTGCTAAAATGCTCTCCAAGTGCATTAACTGCCCTTTTGTGATATTGTATCATCTGTTCATTATTATAATCAGGAGCATATCCCTTTCCATACTCCATATCATACCAGGTTCCCGCATGATCAGTTTTGTCATATAGCCATTGTGGAATGTCCATATGCTCTTTCTCCCCGGGAATGTCACACACAACCCTCAATACCAGGTGTTTCCCTTCTTCTCTCCATCTGTCAGTCTGATTTTCTCTTTCGATTTTCTCCCAGTCATATTTTCCTTCCTCCGGTTCCAGTTCAGCCCAGGTAATATCCATATACAGTAAAGATATATCCTCTCCTACTGTTTCTTCCCAGGCACAAGGTGCATATCCCATTAATGGATTTCCAAAAACTTCTTCTGTTTTTTCATATATCTGAGTTTTTCTTCCAAATACCATCCATACTCCTGCTGCTATAATAACTAAAAGTCCAAAACCCACCAGAACCAGATATCGTTTCTGACATTTAGCCATGATATTCTCCATTATACTGAATCAATGTAACATCTTCCACTCCACCGATATCCCGGATTTTTCCATAAACTCCATATCATTCTGTCTGCAATATATTTCAACTGCCATTTCTGTTTTTTCATTGCGCATAGTTTTTGATTTTACAAAATATTTTCTTTTTCCAAAACAGCGGATAATTTCATCTCCCGCCTGAGTTCCCTGATAATGAATCACTGCAATATAAATTCTGCCATTTTGTTGTTTGTGATAAAACAGGGTGATCATCAGAATGATAATCACAGCTGTCAACAGAGTTAATGCATACATACCTGCGCCGGCCGTAATCCCCGATGTAATTGCCCAGAACAGATACAGAAGATCCATCGGATCTTTAATTGCTGTACGAAAACGTACAATAGACAATGCACCAACCATACCAAGAGAAATCACAATATTGCTGCTGATTGCAAGTGTTACCATACAGGTAAGCACTGTCATTCCCACAAGTGTAACTGCAAAACTTCTGGAGAAAATAACTCCAACATAAAATTTCTGATAAACCAGATAAATCACACTTCCCAAAATCAAAGCCACTGCCAGAGCAGCCAATATCTTAGGTATATCATACTGACTGAACATTCCTGATTCCAGTACAGATTTTTTATCATATCCTGTACACTCATCTTATCATCCTCCCCTGTGTATCATACCAATACTCAAATCCATTCATGTACCGCGTTTTTTCATAACACAGTACATATTTGGAAACTGCTGTAAATTCTGCTGCCTGCGGCGGCAGAAGATTTCTCAGAATCTGAGGCAGCATCTCTGTAAATTTCACTTCCATGATCAGTTTTCCCGGTTCCAGTACAGATAAAGCCGGAAGCGTACTGTCGAAAATGTCATAGCTTCCAACAGCAGCTCTGACATCTGTATCAAATGTAATCCTGACTGTTCCCTCATCCATGATCCATGGTTCTCTCTCGTAATCTACGATTGTTCTCGGCCGCATCATATTACTCATACATTCTATGTAAAATTCCCTGCAAAGATTATACGGGCTTTTCAGAAGAAATTCATACTCGCCGGAAAGAATTTTTTGCACCTCATCTTTTGTCAGTGGGGCATCTTCTTTATAAATATAACTGCCGAACTTCTTTTTTCTTTCCAGCTTGATACTTTCAGCACTATAATTATAAATTCGTATCCTGTATTTCTTCCTCATAAGAACGCCGCTTTCCTTTTCTTCATATGCACTGTTCCAGTAATCATCAAAATACAGGCTCCGTATCAGATATCCTCCATTTTCTGCATGAGGATCCAGTTTCATAAGTGGCTTCATCCGAAGATTCAGGACTTCTTTCTCACTGGTACTGATAAGATATTTCCATTCATTACGAAAATGTTCTTCCTTTCTGTCAGCCTTCCTCATAAATATCTTCCTCTACCGTATTATCTTCTGTTATGTAAAAACACTTCATACCATAATGTTTTCCTTCATCTGTTACATAATAATCAAATGCATCCTGCGTTTTTCCAGATGTATTTGTTGCTCTTACTCTCACAAAATACTGTCCTGCTTCCGGAAGGTCCATCTCAGCTTCCGGAACAGTCAGTGTTGTGTTCTGATAGATCACATCCCGGAATAGATAATCTCTTGCAACCTCTACAGAATACGTAATGTCCTCTGCGTCCAGATCATAAGATACATCCCAGTTAAATTTCAGCTTATCACCGTCTATTGTCGGAACACCTATATAAAATGGCATTGGTGTTTCCAGACTTTCCAGATATAACTGATAGTTCTTCTCTATCTCATCAGGAAGTGATGCTGCAATCTGATCGTATTGTTCAGATGTAAGCGGTTCATACTCTGCATCAGGCATCAAATATAAATAGGGCTTCAGTACATTCTTATAGCTCTCTATCTTTGATGTGAGCATATCTTTGTTCAGATATTCCCTCAGATCCAGAATGGCATCATTTAATTTTTCCCGGAAAGACCGTGACTTCAGACACCTTTGAAACAAAATATTTCCCCAGTAATTGCTGATTCCCTTTTCCCAGCTGTTCTGATCCGAAAAATTCCTTAATTCATATTCCGGTCTCATCAGACAGCCATCGTTATCCCAGGCAATAAAGTACCAGATATCTGAATTCAGAGGACTGTATAAATAAACATTTCTGTTCTGTGTGTCTACGTTTCCCATCAGAATCTGAAATGCCATCCAGTAAACAATATTTTCTTCATCAAAATGTTCTTTCAGTACATCTTCAATCCCTATAGAATAATCATTCAGATCTGTCAGCATATCGATCAATTTGGTATGATCTGAATCCCCTTTTATTTCCAACATTTTTTCAAAGGCTGTCTTATCATATCCTGCATCATCTTCTTTTTTTATAATATCCTCGTAGCGATAAAATTCAAAAGAATTAATCTTATATAATTGTCCGTTTGAATCCAGTCCATGACTCTTTAATGCCGTCTTATTCAGTTGTTCAACCTGTGTATAAATTCCATAATCCTCAAATTTTCCACCTGATTCTTCTGTATTATCCTTTACATACAAATGCACAAACTGTGTACGTAAACCAACCATCTGAGGGATTCCCCTGATCAGATCATATGCCAGCTTATTTCGAAAGCGCATTCCTTCTGTCATATGTTTATTCAGGTTAATGGTTCTCTGGCCTCTCCACGTTCCTTTATTCTTTTTTAACTCAATTTTATAATTTTTTTGTGCATTCTGGCTGGATGTCTGGCCTCTGATCTGAACAGTTGCATTAGGCACGCTTTCTCCATATCCGACTTCCCCTTGTGTCGGTCCATTCTCATCTCCCACCTGCAAAGTCCTGCCACCTGATATCTCTCCACTCCCATATCTTCGTAGTCATAAACAGAATAGCTGTTGATTTCCTTCCATGTATGATATGTATTTTCGGATGAATTTCCCTTAGATACAGTAAGATACATGGTAACAACACTGGTATCATCATCATTTTCATACAAAGAATCCTTATCTCTTAAATGAATCTCATTGATTTCTTCTTTCTCTGCTTTTTCTGCCTTTACCTGTTCTGTTTTGTTATCTTCCTGTACTGTCTGATCCTGTGAAGAGTTTCCCACTTTTTCCAGAGTGCAGCCTCCACAGAGAGAAAGACTGACTAATACTGCACTTATCAGACTTATTTTTTTAATTCCTGTCAACGCTCGTTCTCCTTTCCAGTTTCTCATCCATAAAACATCCGATTCTGGTAAATACCCCCGATTTGTCTTCTGCTACGATCGGCTGTATGCTGAGAATATAATATGGCAGACGTCTGGTATAACGTTCCAGACGGATCATAACTATAAAATAAAACAGTACACATCCTGCAAGAAACCCAAAGCCATAATATACCTGCGGACAAAACAGAGAAGTCACAGTAAACACAGAAGTTCCCACGGCAAAAATTACAGAAGCAGCCAATGCTCCCCTGTAATCTGTAAAATATAAAAGAAGCAGAAGCATCGTATTTGCAACTGCATAAATGCCGTAACCAACACAAAGTGTCCGGAAATATCCATACATCAGATCATTAAATCCCAAAGGAAGGTACTTCAAAAGACTCTCACCCATTGAAATCGCCAGCGCAGTAGTCAGTAACTGCTTCAAAGCGGTATACTTCAATTCTCTGTTCAGTACATCCAGCATTTCTGTACCGGCCTGCATAATATCCTTAATGGTTCCCCCATCATTGAATAAACTGTAATAATTCCTGTATTTCGGATAAAAATTAACTTCTACAGAAACCACAAAATTACAGTGGTGATCAGAATTGTCAGAAATGCGATCAATGCCGGTACGTCATGAGACGGTGCCCCATAAAAAAGCCCTTTTACCTGTTTCCCCAGCGGTCCGGCCCACATGATCACAAGATGGGCAAACAGCCCGATATTAATGCAGAGTCCTGTAAATGCCAGAGGCAGAAACTCATCTGCCCATCTTAAAAATAAGAATGCACTGATATCACTTTGCGGAAAATACTCATACAGCAAAACAACATCCCATAAAAGCATGATCCATATCCAATGCATACCGCAGCCATCAATGCCTCCACATGAGAAATTCCCAGAAACAGCAATAAGGCTCCCGAGAGAAAAGTAACAGCGATTGCAGCAAGAAAGGATAACATAATTCCTCTGTAATCTTTAATTGCAGTAAGATAACTCATTGCATTCCATGTAACGATCAGTTCTCCAAACAGCCCAAAACATAAAAACTTATCTATAAGCCCAACTCCGGAAAATATCAGAAAAATCCCATATAGAATTCCTCCTGCAATGAGCATTAAGCCTGTCGAACCCCAGAAAGATGACAGAACAGCCTCATTTTTTTCTTCATAAAGCATATCTGCAATAAATCTTGTTACTACCATTGATAAGAAACTGGTTACCGTCAATGATGCAAGAAGTGTATATGTGATCATGCAGACCAGTAATTCTCTGCTCTGTTTCGAAGCGCCTGTCCTGTCACACAAAAACATAACCCCCAGCAGAAGTACGATACCAAGCAGCATGGGACCGGTACAGATAATCCCTGCATATCCATAGGCGCGGAAAGAAGCAAACAGCCCTCTTCTGCTGAACAGTTTTTTGAGTTCAAATCCAATCCCTGCCATATGCTTCCTCTACCTCCCTGTAAAGTTTTCTGTATTCACTGATCATGCGTCATGCCTGTAATATGCCTTAGTTCTTGCCTGTCCGCTTTTTCCCATCCTGATCCGCCTTCTCCTGGATTCACACATTTTTTCCATAGCGGCAGCAAGTCCATCCCTGTACATGGGCGGAACACAATAACCGGCACATCCAAAATTATCTCCTTCTTTTCCATTCAGAAGTTCCCGGCAGCACCCTACATCAGTCGTTACACATGGGCGTCTGGCTGCAAATGACTCCAGCACTGATAAGGGTTGTCCTTCTGATATACTGGTAAGGATCGTAAAATCCAGTTTTCTCATATACTGTACAATATCTACCCTTCCGGTAAAGACAAGGTTCCTGATATCCAGCTGCTTCACCAGAGCATAACACTCATCTGCATATTCCTCGTCATCTACCCCTCCCAGAATATGAAGTCTCACATTCTCCATTCTGGATGAAAGTTCATAAAATGCATATATCATAGTCTTTATATCTTTAATGGGTGCGAGACGGACTACCGCACCTATGTCTACCCATCCATCTTCCTCTTTCAAAGGAATCTGTGACAACCTGTCATAATTAATACCATTTTCAATTACTCTGCATTTCTCTGCATCACAGCCAATCTGTATTTGCGTAAGCATCGCATTCGTAAATAAACTGGTTACCCGAAAAGCCCTTTTATAAATTGCTTCTGATAACATATAAAAGAAAGAAATCCACTGTTTTTTAAATGATGGGATTACCCATTTTGCCTGATGATCTCTTCCTCTCTTTCTCTTGTGTATATCCCATGCTCTGTAAGTAATACCGGTCTCCTGTAAACATATCCTCCAAGGCAGGCAAGAAGTCCCCCATATCCTGTTGAAATGGCATGATAGGTATCTGCCAGAGGAACCTCTGAACCCAGAAGATATAAACCGGAAGCAGCATGGAACGCATTGTATGAAACGCATCCGCAAATGCAATATACGGATATTTTTCCAGACAGCTCTCTGTTAATATATTTAAAAACTGCTCACTTTTCAGAAATGACATCGGATTCATTTTCCGGTCGTGATATAAATGAAACAATACTTCCCAGTCAGGATGACTGCATTCCATCAATTCTCTTAGACTCTTTGTTTCTTCTTCCGAAAAACGATTGATTCTGTGCAGCTGTCCTTTTTGATTTCCATGTTCCTTCAGTTTTAATGCATCATCCAGAAATACCTCATGGACTTCCACCACATTATCCGGCAGTTCATAGACAAATTTTCCACGGTCACATGCATGTGCTCCTATTACCCACAGCACAAACTCATGCTCTTTCATAACAGTGATATACTGATGCATCCATGTAGAAACTCCACCATGTACATACGGATAACAGCCTTCTAAAACCAGACAGATTCTCAATTCTCTCACCTTATTTCTATTTTCACTGATTTCTCTTTTGCCCGAAGCAGATAGAGATTTCCGGTAATATGCGTCAATTCTCCACCTTCTATATTACCCGGAGTCCCTTCATTCATTCTTATCATAATATAAGCTTCATCATAAAAATTATCTAATTTAAGATTAAGTTCCTGATCTGATACATCCTTATCGATCACCAGTGCCCCATACCGCTGTATTGCACCTGATAGTTCGGAAGCAGTAAGATTTCTCAGACATGGAGCTGAAGTATACAGCCAGTCCATATATTCATCCAGCCGTTTTTTCAGTTTCTTCCATCCCAGTCTGGCACCTCTGTCTTCGTCCAGCAGATCATCCGGATGTATAAAATGTGTATTGACAAAATGCATATTCAGTTCAGATACAGCCGCAAGTTCCATATAATCATCAATCACTGCACCGGAAATAATACGGGGCTGTTCCACAATTCCATCTTCTGCGGCTTCAAACTCCTGTGTATATGCCATATCTCCGACAAAATAATTACTTGCAATTGTACGTATCTCCGGAAATTCTTTTACGATCATTTCCCGCCCTTCATCTGACAGCACATTAGACGGCGGTACATAAACAGACAATTCTGTCCCCGGAAACATCTCTTTTCCAAACCGTATCAGCTCTGTCATGGCTTTTTTCATTGCATCATAGCTTTCCCATGTTTTATATGGAAGGATATTTGCATAATCCACATTTGACAGGCTCAATGGCTGATGATTATATCCATGATATCCCAGTTCTCCTCCCTGATGAAGCAGCATATTCCCAAAATACTGAAATCTCTGCACATCTTCCTGTTCCACAACATCTCCGGACACATCATCCTCATAATTATCAATAATAACACCTGTATATTTCACACCGTGTTCCTCTGCCATATCCAGCATATCCGGCCACCAGATATTTGTATAAAACTCTTTGATGCTGAGACCATAATCACGTTTGATATATGTTCCGTCTCCACTCGGTACAGGAGATGGAAAATCATCCAGATAGAATACAGATCCATTAAGCACCGGGTAAACCATCACATCTGTCAGCAGGCTATAGGATGCCGCAAAAAATCCTCTTGTGGCTTTTTCACATAATCCAAAATTGTCAACTACAAATTTACCTTTTCCATAACTGTTTTCCCAGATAAGCGGAACCTTCTTTTCATCATCTGCCATGCATAAACCTTCGCCGTTTCTCCAACACTTACTTCCCATGCTGAATCATATGCGTCCGGAATCTGGTAAGATCTTCCCCCTCCAATCATGAAATCATCATCAATATAGATTTTATCTACCAGAACATTTCCATAATCAGAGTCTGTAATTCCCAATTTCTGCTCAATGATCGAAACATATGTATCCTTCTGAAGTGTTAACGCAAAAAGAACACTACCTCCACTTTCTACCCAGTTTCCAATCTTTATAACTGTATCCTTTAACGGATTCAGATCCGACATCAGTACTACTATTGTTTCATAACCTGAAAAATCAGGAACTTCATTTTTTCTGACATCTATCATATCCGCTCCTGTTTTCATATCCATAAAAATTCTTTCAAATTGTTCCCATGCTTCCACACTGTATGCCTGACTGCTGTCCATCAGCACCAGACAACTGCTCTCAATATTTTTGACTGCCTGTGTTTCAGTTACAACCGTATCCCTGTCCAGATATGCATTCTTCTTAACATCTGCCTGATACTGAATTCCTGAACGCTCTGTCCAAAGCACCACACTGATTGCCAGAAAAACTCCCAGAATAACAGTCATACCCTTAAATCGAAAAGACTGTAAATATTTTATCATTCCTGCCAAAAAGCCAATGCCTCCTTTCCTTTCGCCGACAGATAAATATGCTCCTGCTGAATCTGCTCTAATGTTTCCTTTAATTCTTTTCCCTGTTTCAGTTCTACGTAATATCTGATCCTGAGTATCCAGTATTCTTCATTTCTGTGCCACTTCTTATCCATTCTTTCCAGACTTTTAAGAACCTGTTCATACTCCTTCATCTGCATTTGATTCTCAATCAGACATACATATGTATGAAGATCTTCTTTAAATTTCAGTTTTTTCTTCAGGAGTTTTATATATTGATTTCTTTGCACCAGTTCCATCTGTCCTTCCAGAAGTCCCTGAGATAAATACTCCTGAAGAAAATCACAATACTCTGAAATAAGCTGTTGATTTTCCGGTTCTTTTGCATATCTGTATTCTATCTTCTGCAGTCTGCTTTCATATTCCTTAGACAGCTCTACCATTCCTGTGATCGCATAATGCACAACCTCTACATCGTCATTCATCCTTGCCTGTTTAAGCATATCGATGTAATTCTCCGGATCATCATTCAATATATTCATAATCAGATCACGCCTCATATCGGCTCATCAATAAGAAGCACTTCCTCCAGTGGCACAATATTTCTGTCACTTTCTTCTTTCGGTGCTATAATGCTCCTGTAAATTTCTTCATTGACCTTCATTTTTTCTATTCCGATTTCACGCTTTTTATCCTGGTGAAAAAATATCTGGAAATGCAGAAGCAATACACAGATCGTTCCCCATACCGGTACAAAGATTACAGGTAATATGAGATATCTCTTCACCTTCAGTAAATGGGAGTTTATTCCTGTCCATACCAGGACACAACAGATAATATGAAATATAATAAAAACAACTCCTGTTATATTCTGTATCATTCTTCAGCTACCCTGCTTTCGTTACGGGTGTCAATCACTCTGCAATGAAATCCGTTCTTTTCAATCCTTTCAATTACTATCGGTAACATGGCATCATCCACCTGTGACAGGATCAGATAAAGTTGTCCATCCTCCGATATTCCCAGTATGTCATTCTCTCTGATTTTATTTCTTAATATCCTGTCTGTTTCCTCCAGTGTCATTTCCGGATTTTCAATCTGCAACAGAGCATATGATCCTATTTTCTGCTCTTTTATGGAATGAAATAATTTCAGTCTTTCCATAAAATACTCTGTTTTTAATATATGAGTTCCTTCCACATATTCCCTGTCTCTGACTGCTTCCTGATATTCCAGTGCACGCAGCAGAGAGACTTCTACCAGACCACATAAAATTTTGATAAGATTCAGATAATACAATGTCATCTGATTACTGGCTGCATCCTGAATAAATACCAGCATTACAAGTTCTCCATTTCTCTTTATCCCTGCAATATATGCCGGATATCCAGCAAGCAGTTCCCTGTTCCTCCAGACCTCACCCTTTTCCAGCGTTTCTATCGCATTCTGATACTCTTCAACCTTATAGAATTTGGCATTTTTCTGCGAATTTCAGGTGATGACATTTCCATCCTTCCAAAACGTTTCCATGAATCCAGTGAATAAAGTACAATTGTATGATTTTCCAGAATATCTTCCATTACCCTTATGGTTTCCATAAACAGTTTCTGTGGCTGTATCACATCCAGCTTTCTTGTTATATCAAAAATTTTTCCAAAGCTGTCCCTGCTTCCGAGAATCTGCTTCTTATATTGTCTTTTATCCTGAAGCGTCTCCTGATACATTTCCTGCATAAAGAAAATTTTCTGATTCAGTCTGTTTTCTTTTGTTACAAATTCTATATCCTCTTTATTCTTCAGCCTTATATAACCACAGACAGCACCTGCTGCAAAATAAAAAATAATGGAATCCAGTTGGAAGCCTCATAAAACAAAGTATATATGTTTACATTCTCCTGCCTGTATGCTGCAATCAAAGAACAAGTTTCCAACGCAGCTGCTGATATTCCATAATTAATTCCATAAAGACTTCCCATGAATACAATAAATACAAGTCTCAGGTCAATCATTTTAAACTGAGCATAAGTTCCTGTATATTTGTTTAGAAATTCAAATAAAATAAATCCTGAGATTAATTCCAGAATGTGGACCAGCAAAGTATTTTTCGATATCCAATTCCTGATATTTGCAAAATGTCCGGAATCTGAATCTGATAATTTTTTATACTCCTGATACATCCCGGGAATATCTTCAAAAACAGATATCTTTGGAAACCACCCATATTCATGTCTTATAATCTGATCATCCGGCTGTACCTTATAAATCTGGCCGCTGTTCTGGTAGCTTACATCCAGCCTACCGGGAATTGTTTTTCTGATTTCTTTTTCCAGATCACTGAAACTCTGCCCGAAACAATCCGGAACATTTAGACAGCATTCTTTTCCCCAATTATCATATACTTTATAAAGCAGTTCTGCCAGATCATCCATACATAGGAAATAAATATTTTGTTCCGGCGATTCCTCAAAAACAATTTTTCCGCTTTGTTCTGCCGCTGTAAACAGCTTATAAAAAAAATCATGTGTGTATACCGCTGAATATAAATGAGGAATTCTCAGAATCTTGGTGTTTATCTGATACATATTTCCATATTCCATAACTACATTTTCTGCTGCGGATACCAGAAGTGTTTTTCCACTTGTAATATTATAAATGCTCTCCTGCCCGGTCAGATACAACATTCTTATTTCCTTATTCTTTTTGCATAACTGAAGTATCTGTCTCAGTTGTTCCAGTTCTCCGGTCATCCTTCCATGCATGGTCAGATAATTTGAAAAATAAACAATTCTTTCAAACTCATATGTTTCGAAAATCTCTTTCAGTTCTTTCTCATCTTTTATGAACGGACGAGATAATATATTCTTTTTTCGATTTGATTTCAGCATCTCATTTCCCAGTACAACTACATCACATTCAGGAAATGATTCTTCTATAAAAGTTTCTGTTACATATCCTGTATTTCCTGCCAACAATACTTCCATATTTATTCACCTCAATAAAGTGAAGTATAACAAAGTTATTTTTTCTTTTCAATATCAGCATCTTTACAGAAAATAGCTTTTTTCTCAACAACTGTTGTCTTGTTCCTGCTGCTGTTCTATGCTAAAATATTTCCAGTATAAAATCATAAACCACAGACAGATCAGTACCCTGACATTTCCAGTACTGATCATATCTGATCATATTATACAAACTGTCAGGAAAGAGGCGATTACATTGAACATTGAAGATTCCTGTATTTCCTGCATTGACACAGACTGGTCCTACCAGCTTGCCAGACGCATGGAAAAAGAGAAAACAAACCCTGTTCTGGGCTATCGTACTGCAGGTTCCGCTGCTGAAACAGCTACAGGAGATATGTTATACAGGGAAATGAAAGCTATCGGACTTACCGATGTAACCAGAGATACATTCTCACTGGACGGATGGGAATTCGAGAAAGCAGTCCTGAAATTTACAGATGATAGCGGGCAGGAACACACCTTTCAGATGGGCGGATATCAGACAAATTTCGAGACAGACGGATTTGAAGATTACGAACTCGTTTATCTGGGAAAAGGAACTGCCGCAGATTATGAAGGCATGAACGTAAAAGGAAAGCTGGTTATGGTTGAGATCAACCAGCGAGACGAATGGTGGATCAGCTTCCCTGTTTATCAGGCTTATCTGCGTGGCGCTGCTGCCCTGATCGCAGTTCAGGCAAACGGCTACGGAGAAATCGCAGAGTCTGCGCTGAATGCGCAGGATATCGCAGGACCTGATTTCGCACCTGCATTCTCCCTGTCTCAGGCAGATGCACGTATCCTGAAGCGTTCTCTCCGAAATAAAATTTCCGCCCGCGAAGACAACACCACTGATTCAGAAGATACCCATAACACGCCGGAACAGGATGCTGCTTTATTACGCAGATCCTCATTAAAAGTATCACTGGATGCCCGTTCCAGAGTCATTCCGGACACAACAGCAGGCAATATCACAGGTAAAATACAGGGTACTGAGACAGACTCTATGATCCTGCTGTCTGCACACTATGATTCCTATTTCGATGGATTCCAGGACGATAATGCAGCGGTCGCCATGATGCTCGGCATTGCCCGTTCACTTGTAAAGGGCGGCTATAAGCCTGCCCACACTCTCGTTTTCTGCGCAATGGCTGCCGAGGAATGGGGAATCATTGATTCCAAATACGACTGGTCTACAGGAGCCTACAATCAGGTATTCCGCGTACATCCTGACTGGCAGGGTAAAGTGATCGCAGACCTGAACTTTGAACTTCCTGCACACGCACACAATAGACAGGATGCCATCCGCTGTACCTATGAATATGCAGATTTCATCAGACAGTTTACAGACAGCCTGACTGTCCCGAAGGAAGCATATCCTGACGGGATCACGGTTCTCTCTCCCATCGAGACATGGTCTGATGATTTCTCCATGGCAATCGCAGGTATCCCATCCACAGTCAATGATTTCAGCGCCGGGCCCTTCATGCAGAATTATTATCATTCCCAATATGATAATCAGGATGTTTACCAGGAAGCTGTCTATCAGTTTCATCATGAATGCTATCTGAAACTGATCATGGCCATTGACAGACTTGTCCTGCCACCGATGAATTTCAGCAATACCATGAACGCAGTCGCAGAAAGTATCCACGAAAATGCACTCTCATTTGCTGATTCTGAGCAGAATGTTCTGCTCAGAAACCTGCAGACAATTATCGATTCTGCCGAAAATATTTATGACAAAATCTGCCAGATTAATGCGGAATATGCCACACTTTCAGACTCCGACGCCCGCATTGCTTTCCGCCACAAATGGGAATATGCCGGACTGGAGCTGCTGAAAACTTTCCGCAAGGCACAAGACTATCTGGTACGTCTCAACTGGCAAGATGAAGTAATTTTCCCACAGGAAGCTGCCTCCAAAAATATCCGACAGCTGGAAAAAGCCAGCCGGGCTTTATCCGAGGGAAATATTACAGATGCATTGAAGGCCCTCTATCGAGTAGACAATAATATGTACGCATTTCTCTTCGATGAAGAAGTTTACTATCACTTCACCGAATACATTCTTCACCAGCCAAAAGACCGCCTGATGTGGGGTTCCGGACGTATCATGCATCACGAAAATCTCTACGGGATCGTGCAGAAACTGAAGCAGCGCATGGAAGAAGAAACGCCGGAACTCGACAGTGAGATCCGTCGTCTGGAAGCTGCCCTGCGCAGACAGAAGGCTTATTATAAGGACGATATCCGTTACTTAAACACCTCCGTTAATAAGCTGTCTGCGATGTTGGATAACATCTATAATAATCTACTGTCTTTTTAAAAAACATTACCACTCCCGGGAACAGCAATGTTCCCGGCAATAAATAAGGAGATTACTACATACCATGGAAAGTGATAATTTGTACAGAGTACAGGAAGAAGATTTACCACGATTACAGAAACTGTTAACGGTCTGTTTCGCACAGGATCCGCTGTATCATACCCTGATTCCTGATGATGACACCAGAGAAAGACTGCTGCCGGAGCTTTTTTCCTGCGATCTGACGGAATTCTTTCAGACATGCGAAATTTATTCTGACAGTAGTGAACTGAACAGCATCCTGGTTGTTTCTGACGAAAGCGAACCTTACAATTTTCTGCACTACTGTCTCACAGAGGCCAGAGCTGCACTTACCACTGACGGATGGCTGATCAAAGAAGATCCAAGCCTGAAAACCTTCTGGAATTTCATTCAGGGCAAAGACTACCTGAACTCAAGCTGGACTGATCAGCTTCACCAGACAGAACGTCTCCATGTGATCTACCTTGCGGTAGACCCGGGACACCAGCATCATGGGCTGGCAGAACTTCTGATGGATGAAGTGATAAATTACGCCCAGAAACACAAGATGCTGATTTCTCTGGAAACCCATAATCCCAATAACGTTCCTATTTATGAACACTTTGGATTTAAAACATACGGGATAGTGGAAAAACCTCACTTTGATCTGAAACAATATTGCATGATCCGAGAGGCTACTGTATAATCTGTATCTGCACTGCTCTCGCAATTATTAACATAAAGACTCCGTAATTGATAAATTAACCTATTTTTCACTTACATTTTTGTCTATTTCTACGTCTAGTAATATTTATACTTTTATATTAAAATAGCATACAGATGTTGGATAAAACTTTTCCACATCTGTTTGTTTACAGTACCATGTGTACTTTTCCATTACTATTCTTAGTTACTATTAACTGTTCAGAGCCTTTCCATTCAACGGACTGCTGAACATCCACGATTACTATTCTTAATACAAAAATCAGGAGAGCAGTTATTCTTCTCCTGATTTTATTTAAAGAACATTATAGCAATCCTCGTAAATAATGCATATTGATTAAGAGGCTTGCTATAGAAACAAAAGTATTTATCTGGCAATAAAAATTTTAACAATCCCCAAAGTACACATCACTACACTGATAAGGAGGACTTATAATAATGGTACGAAATGCAATGAGCGCAACAGAATTTTATATTTTACAATATTTATGGACCAGAGAAACACCTGCAACTTTTTCTGAGATTATGGTTCACTTTAATGAGGAAGAAAAGAAAGCATGGAAGAAACAGACAGTAAACACATTTCTTTCCCGTCTGGCACAGAAGGGCTTTTTGAATATTGACAAGAGCGGAAAAAGAGCTATCTATATTCCATCTGTCACCTCAAAGAAATTCTATGAAAATTATGCCCAGGAGATTGTAAAGGATTCTTACAACGGGGCCATCAAAGATTCATCGCTGCATTTACAGCAGGAAATAAATTAAGCGCAGCTGAAAAAGCTGAATTATTATCTTATATCCAGACACTTTAATCAGAAATGCTCAATAAAAAAGGCTGTCATTAACAACAGCCTTTTATTTACAGAATTACTCATAAATACCGGATCAGAAAAATTACTCAGACTCTTCTATATTTTCCAACGTAAGCTTATGATATGGCGTGCGCACATATTTTCCGTCGATCAACGGAATATCACTCTTATCTCCATCCGTTGCGATTACAAATGCAAGATTCAGCATTTCACGCGCCTGCCCCTCTTTATCATTATAAACCGTTCCAAGCATTTCCTCATTCTTTACAGCCTCAATCCCCTCATCTGTACCGTCAATCCCCACAACTCCGGGCCAGCTCTCTTTCGGAATATCAGATGCCTTTAACGCATCAATTGCTCCCAGTGCCATATCATCATTATTTGCAATGATCATCTCAATCTTTCCATCGAATTGCGTCAGCAGAGCTGCCATTTTTGTCTGAGCCTGCGCCCTGTTCCAGTTTGCTATGGCATATCCCAGCTTTTCTGTTTCCACTCCTTTTTCAACCATAGTATTCACCGAATACTCCGTTCTTACAATGGAATCCTGATGTCCGGCTTCACCTTCCAGAACCACATACTGGCAGATACCATCACCATTTTTATCAATATCTGCATTTTTCTTAAATGCATCTGCCGCAATTTCTCCTTCCAGCACACCGGACTGAGAAGCATCTGCTCCCACATAATACAGTTCACTCCAACGTTCCAGATCCTCTGTAACCAGTTCACGATTAAAAAATATGATCGGAACCTGATTATTCTCAGCCAGATCTGTGATCGTTGTAGGCTCTGTACGGTCGACCAGATTGACACACACCACATCACATCCTTTATCGATCAGGTTTTTCACCTGTTCATTCTGCGTCAGCTGACTCTGTGATGCATCCAGGATTTCCAGCTTGATCGCCACACCGCTGGATTCCTCCTTATCTGCTGCGTATTCTGTAAATTCCGTCATCAATTCTGAGATAAATGTGTCATACTGGCTGTATAAGGTAACTCCTATTTTAATATTTTTGACATCCTTCTCCTCACTGCCCTTACATCCTCCGGCAGTAACAGTTACAAGACTCAGAACACCTGCCAGTGCCAGATATTTTCTGTGCATTTTCTTTTCCCCCATCTGTCTGTCCGGTCATCTTACAGCCGGAAACAAAATTCTGCTTGTTTCTTCATCATAGAGATTATCTTTGGATACCATATAAAATTCAACTTCTGCCTGTTCTGTTTTGTCCGTATAATACCTGATATTCTGCGCTGCAAGGACTATACTCTGATATCCCATATAATACTCATTGGGAACTGCCAGTTCCTGTATCGTCCCCTTATCCAGATAATATATCAGCTTCTCAGAACGACCTTCTCCATAGAGTTTCCATGAGATACGGTCATCATTCAGAATAATATCCACCGCTTTTTCCGTATCATCATTATCAAGAGAAATTACTGTATCTACCGGCTGCTCTGCAAAATATTCTACATTTCGCATCTTCTTGTCAAGTTCCTTTTCCGAAAGTATCCAGGAAATCTCTATTCCTGCTTCTTCCAGCTTGTCCTTGACACTCTTTAACCGTTGCCTCATTCCCAGCTGACTCTGGTTTCCGCTCAAGATCCCTACTTTAACTGCTTTGCCCTGAATGACTGCATCAGCCAGACTTTTCCCCAGCTTCCCATGGTCTGTCATTACAGAAGTAAAAAGTCTGTCTGTCTCTATCCCTGTTCCCACAAGTACCACCGGTTTCGCTGATTCTGTTGGAAGGATCACATCTGCCTCACTGGAATAAGGCTCAACGATCACACCGTCTGCCTCTCCATCCAGTTCTCTTTTCACAATTGTGTGTTCTTCCTGTGCATTCTGAAACGTGCCTGTAGAAACAAGATTCAGATGTACATGATTATCCTCTGCTCCCTGCTCCAGACCGGAACGAAAAGCATCCCACCGGACATTGCTGCTGTCATTTACAACAACAGATACAGATATATAATCTTCATCTTTCCCCTGATTTACCATTTCATGTGCACTGTATCCGATCACAGCCAGGATCACCAGCAGAAAAAGGAGGCCTGATATTCTGTTCTTTTTCATTCCGAGCCCTCCTTTCCGGATGCTGACACTGAAGAATAATCCTTTCCACTTTCCAGAAGTTTCTGCGTCTCCACTGTATATGGAATATACGGAATATGGATCTGTACCATCATTCCCTCATCCGGGCAACTGTGAATAACCAGACCATAAGTCTCTCCGAAGCGAAGCTTCAGACGGCTGTGGACATTGACCAGACCAACGCCTGAGCCATGCTTATGCGGTCTTTCTTTTCCGTTAAGAAGCTCTGCGGCCTCTTCTTCCGGCATTCCAAGTCCGTTATCTTCCACCTCCAGATAAACATCCTTATCCTTGCGGTAACCCCGGACATGGATTTCACCCTCTCCGTCCATAAATTCCATACCATAATAAATAGCATTCTCAAGCAAAGGCTGAAGCACCAGCTTTACAATACACCCATCCAGAATATCTTCCTCTATCTGAAAATCCACTTCAAAGCTGTTCTTATATCTGATTTTCTGGATGTTCATGTAATTTCTGGCATGCTTGACTTCATCCTCAATCTTAATCACAGTTTTACCCTTGCTCAGACTGATGCGGAACAGACTGGCAAGCTGCGTGATCATAAATACCGCATCATCATATCTTTCACCTGTGATCATCCAGACAATAGAATCCAGTGTATTATATAAGAAATGCGGGTTGATCTGAGACTGCAGGGCATCCAGTTCACTCTTTCGCTTCTCCTCCTGTTCCACTACAATATCATCCATAAGCTGACGAATCTGCGCAACCGTAGAGCGAAGTGTTTTTCCCAGATGCTCTACTTCCATGGAACCGCCTATATAAATATCCGGATTCATATTTCCGGCTTCCCACTCCTTCACAGAATCATTCAGACGGCGCAATGGCTTGGAAATCCTGGCAGATACCATCTGATTCAGGATTACCACCGCAAGCACTGTCAGAGCTACCAGAAGGACTACCAGATTTCTCATACCTGTCATGCCCATACTGAAAGATTTCATGGGAACCACACTGATCAGCTTCCATCCCGTGTAACTGATTGTTTTTACTGTAACCAGACGCTTTTCTCCATGAAAATTCTCTTTTACAGTAGTATCTTCATATCCTGCTGCCTCGGTATTGTTTTCCTCATACAGCCCCATGTGGATCAGGTTCTGCTTGGGATGATAGATAATTTCCCCGTCCGGCGCCATCAGATATACATATTCACCGGAAGTGTCTGTGTTTGCCTTCTCCAGAAGCTGCTCAATACTGCTGTAATTCATATCAACCAGAAGAACACCCAGCATGGAATTCCCATTTCTGGTAAGCTCCACTGTACGGCTTAAGGAAACCACCCAGTAGTATCTGTAAGATGGATCATCAAAGAGATTCTGCACATGGGGTGTGGAGAAATGAAAGTTTTCCAGTTCTCCGGCTGCATCCTGAAACCATTTCTGCGATTTTACATCAACTCCTGGTTTCTCTGTGGCAATGGGAGATGCTTCTGTCAGCTTCCCGTCATTTGTATAACATGCCACACTGACCAGCTTATCCTTGTTCGCCTCGTACAAAAGATTCATAGAATCCTCCAGACTCTCACTTCCGATGTCTGTATTCTTAATTACCGTATAATACATTGCATCCGAAATACGGCGCATATTCCTCAGATAATCCTCCAGATTGATGGTCGTCTGATTAAGAAGCTGCCTTGAATTTTCGACTGTAAGATTCTCTGCTTTTCTGGTAAACTGCTGATAAAGCATAACTCCAAGAAGACACATACAGCATACAGACAGAATTGTAAAAGAAATAGATATTGTCATCTGCATACTTCTTGTTTTTTTGTTCTTATGGGTTAATAATTCTCTGATCTTTTCCACTGATTCTCCTGTCTTTTGTTATTAACTGTTGGCAGTACGATACTTAGACGGTGACATACTGTACTGTTTTTTAAACGCGTAACTGAAATAATTAGGATCTGCATACCCCACTTTTTCTGCAATAATATAAGTCTTATCACTGGTAGTCATGAGAAGCTCCACTGCTTTTTCCATTCTGTAATCTGTCAGAAAACTGATAAATGTTTTACCTGTTTCTTTTTTAAAGATCGTAGAAAAATATGCAGCACTCACACCCAGTTCACGACATACGGATTCTATAGTAATGTTTCTGTCGCTGTAATGTTCCTGCACATATTCCACAGCTCTGGAAACAAAAGATCTGGTACTTGCCTGCCGTTCCTGCTGAACGGTTTCCTGTAACTTCTCACAGACTTTCAGAAGCCACTGCTCCAGTTCCTTCGGGGATTCCATCTGCATGCACTTATCAAAAGCTTCCCCCTTTTCACCGTAAAATTCAACACTGTCCAACTGATTGTTATTGCAGAAACGAAAAAGTTCTGTAAGAAGTCCCATAATAAAAATCTGATATTTCTGCATAGTAGTTCCATCCTGAAGAAACCTGCATACACAGTGACTGATTTCTGTTTCCAGTTCTTCCCTTGTTCCCATACGGATTCTTTTAAGAATCTTCTGTATTTCCTGTTCCTCCCAACGTTCATCCACATTCTCCATAGGATCAATTTCCGCAATATTGATCGCACGCGCATTTCCATAGATCACGCGATAGGAAACAGCACTCCTTGCACCCTGCCATGACAGCCGGATATCCGGCAGATTGTCACATACATATCCGATCCCTGCAGTTACCGTTACTTCACATACATGCTTTGCCAGACGACAGAACTGATCCATAAAATCCGTAAACGCAGTAATCTGTTCCTGTTCTTCAAGCTGTGTGATTACCACAATATCTCCCAGATACATCAGAATCCTTGATTTCCATTCCCCTTCCATATGTTCTTCTGCCAGCTTTTTCACTGATACCCCCAGCAAAAAAGGATTCATATTCTGTGGAATATCTGTAGTGCTGATATGTAAAATAGAAACTACATAACAGGGGCCGGTAAGATCAATCTGATAGTTAGAAAGATATTTTTCAACCTCCCCCTCAGGAATACGTCCGTCAATCAGAGAGGTATAGAAATTTTCCTGAAGAATCGGAAGACTTTCCATGTAATATTCTCTCAGCTTATCCACATTTCTCTTCTCATCCATCTCCCGCCCTATCTTCTCGTGGATACGCCCGAATACCTCTTTCAGGTTTCCGGCATCAATGGGCTTCAAAATATATTCCTCCACTTCAATCTGAATTGCTTCTTTTGCATATTCAAATTCATCAAAACCTGAAAAAATAATAATCTTGACTGTGCGATAAAGTTCTTTCAGCTTACGGCTTAAGGTCAGTCCGTCCATGTACGGCATCTTAATATCTGTCATTACCACATCCGGCTGCAGTTCCTCTGCCATTTCCAGAGCTTCCACACCGTTGTGTGCATAACCCACAATCTGAAATCCCATGCTTTCCCAGTCCATTTTTTTCATAATAATCTGGATAACATCTTCCTCATCATCCACAAGCAGTACCGAATACTTCTCCATCTCTACACCTGTCTCTAAATTTCTGTTTTTTGTCCTGTAACTGTTCAGCGCCTTCACAATCAGCACTCTACTAAATGGTTATCTTATTTCTTCTTATGTGAATTCGGAGCTCCGTATTTATCATTCATACGTTTCCATAAAATACCGAATACTACAAACCACACCGCAATTTCCACAACTGCCGCATGGACACTGAAGTACATTAAGATTGCCATAACAAAAGAACCTGCCGCAAGAAAAAGTATCAGCTTTCCTGATTCTGCCACATATTTCTCTTTGTCCTTAAGTTTCTTTCCATTATCTTTCCCTGTGATGGATTCTGTATCATGAAATATCAGCAGACGGGCTGCATAATATCCAAGAACAAGAGTCATCATCAGCGGAATCATTACGTTTGATAAATAACTGTTTCCCATTTTTTATTTCTCCTCTTTTTATTTCGCAACTGTATATATAAAGAAAGGACCGTCGTACCAAAACGGCGGCCCTGTATGTAACATTATATACTTTTTATTATTTTCTTGCAATGTATTTTCTGATATCCAGTGAAATAGCAATGAAGATGATAACACCAAGTGCGATGTACTGAGCGTATGCATTTACTCCCAGGAACTGAAGTGCTGCTTTCAGGAATTCGAATACTGCAACACCGACCAGAGCGGAAGATACTTACCACGACCACCGGTTACAGATACACCACCGATAGTACAAGCTGCGATAGCTTCCATTTCATAACCATAACCTAACTGAACAGATGCACCGCCGGCTTTTGCACCCATCATAAATCCTGCAAGACCATACATAGCTGCTGCTTTTGCATAGATAATGATAAGAGTTTTCTTAACCGGAACACCGGCAACTTCTGCAGCCTGTGGGTTACCACCGATTGCATACATATATTTTCCATGACGGGTCATGTTAAAGATAAACCATGTAATAACACCAACCAGGATTGCGATCCATACCAGATAGCTCATTCCAAGGAATTTACCTGTAGCAAGTCCTGTATACTCACTTACATATCCTCCAAGAGGAGTTGCATTTGTATAAATACTGCAGATACCATAAACGATTTCCATCATAGCCATTGTGGAAATGAATGGCGGTACGTTCAGGTATGCGATAAAGAAACCTGTTACCAGACCAAATGCTGCACAGATCAGCATAACGACCAGAAGTGCAAGCCAGATGTTTAACGGTTTCATACCCGGATAGAATTTAGCGGAATAATCCATTTTCTGGAGCAGTGTACCTGCAATACATCCGCCGAAACCAATCATACGACCTGCGGAAAGGTCACATCCTGCTGTAATGATACATCCGGCAATACCAAGTGCGATTACCAGACGGAAACTCATAGTTGCAAGAATATTAGTAAGGTTGTTTGTTGTTATAAAGTTTGGTCTTGTGATTCCTGTGAATACGATAAGGCAAACCATGATGATGATAACACCATAATTTGTCATAATCTCTTTAAAGCTTAATTTCTTTTTACCCATTATTTTTCTCCTCCCATCATCAGAATTTTGTAGCATAACTCATAACATGTTCCTGAGTCATTTCATTTTCCTCTGTAAGTTCTCCGCGCATCTTTCCGTTACACATTACATAAACACGGTCAGACATACCAAGCAGTTCTGCCATTTCTGAAGAAATCATAATAATGGCTTTGCCTTCTGCTGCCAGGTCGTTCATGATCTCATAGATCTCGTGTTTTGCACCAACATCGATACCACGGGTAGCTCGTCCATGATCAGGATATCCGGATCATTTGCCAGCCATCTTGCAACGATAACCTTCTGCTGGTTACCACCGGACAGGTTTGCGATATGCTCCTGCATATTCGGAGTCTTGATACGCAGCTTCTTGATACTGTCGTCTACGATTCCGTTGATCGTCTTATGATCAAGCACAAATCCGGCTTTCAGATGTTTGTTATAAATAGAAACACCTACATTATCCTTGATGGAAAGACATCCAAAAATACCATTTCCACGTCTGTCCTCTGTGATCAGACCGATTCCGGCTTTCATGGCATCTGCCGGATGTTTGATATTTACTTTTTTGCCTTTAATATAAATTTCTCCGGATTTGATCGCTCTCATTCCGAAAACGCCTTCCAGAAGCTCTGTTCTCTGAGCTCCTACCAGACCACCAAATCCAAGAATCTCACCTTTGCGGAGTGTGAAAGATACATCCTGGAATGATTTCTCATGGATAGAACTTAAATGTTTTACCTCCATAATCACTTCTCCCGGTTTATTCTTTCTTTCCGGATATACATTGGTCAGCTCACGTCCTACCATTTGGTAATGATATCTTCTGTAGTCATTTCAGCTGCCGGCCAGGTTCCTACATATGTACCATCTCGCATGATGGTGATATCATCTGCAATACGTTTGATCTCATCCATCTTATGAGAAATGTAAACCATGGCAACACCCTTATCTCGCAGATCATTCATGATCCTGAAAAGAGCTTCTACTTCGTTATCTGATAATGAGGATGTAGGCTCATCAAAGATTACCACCTTCGCATTATGTGAAACTGCTTTTGCAATTTCTACTGACTGCATCTGTCCGATAGAAAGATCACCCAGAAGAGCCTTCGGATCAAAATCCATCTTAACTTCTTTCAGCCAGTATGCTGTATCTTCATACATCTTTTTATGGTCAATTACCTGTAAAGGACCGTATTTCTTTGTAGGAAAACGTCCAAGGTAAAGATTTTCCGCTACTGTTCTTGCCGGAACCGGCTGTAACTCCTGATGTACCATTGCGATACCATATTTCATTGCTTCATCAGGATTATTAACTACAATTTTCTGTCCATCTAAGTAGACTTCTCCGGCATCCATTTTGTAAATACCGAATAAACATTTCATCAAAGTAGACTTTCCTGCACCATTCTCTCCCATGAGAGCATGTACTGTACCCGGACGGAGTGACAGCTGTACATTATCAAGTGCCTTAACACCTGGGAAAGATTTGCAGACGCCCTTCAGCTGCAGTTTGTACTCAGACATATTTCTCCTCCCTTTCCCTTTTCTCACAGAAAAGTACGGATGCCTTTTAAGTCACCCGCACCTTTCTGAGCAAGATCAATTAAATTATTTTGTCATTTCTTTAATATCAGCTACGTTGTCTGTAGTTACTTTTACGTAATCACAGCCGATGTAGTGTTCATTTTCTTCGCCTGCAAGATATTTAACAGCTGCATCTGCTGCTGAATGAGACTGAGAAATATGATCGTTAAATACTGTACCTGTCATTTTGCCTTCTTCTACTTTATCAAGAGCCTCGGACAGAGCATCTACACCTACAAGGAAGATGTTATCGCCAACTGTACGTCCGGCAGCTTCGATAGACTGAAGAGCACCAAGTGCCATAGCATCGTTGTTACAGAATACAACTTCTACATCATCACCAAACTGGCTTAAGTCGTTAGCAACCAGCTGCTGAGCTGTAGCCTGATCCCAGTTACCTACCTGATCGTCAAGCTGGTTAACTTCAAGTCCGGCATCCTCAAGAGCTTTTACAGAGAACTCTGTACGATATTTAGCATCAACGTTCTCCGGGTCACCTTCGATCATGATATAATCAACTTTTCCGTTTCCGTTCTTATCAATTGTATCAAGACCAAGATCAGCAATAATCTCACCCTGCATTGTTCCGGACTGACGAGCGTCGCATCCTACATATGTAACGTTCCAGCCATTGTCTTCCCATCTCTTCTCTTCATCTTCGCTTGGCTCACGGTTTACATATACAAGCGGAATATTAGCTGCTACTACTTTATCTGTAATACTCTCTGCAGAGGAGGAGTTTACCGGGTTGATGATAAGTAAATCTACACCATCAGCAATGAAAGCGTCAATCTGGTTGGACTGTGTAGCCTGGTCATTCGCACCATCCTGGATTGTGATGTTATCTTTAGAGAATCCAAGTTCGATCAGATAGTTTTCCAGTTCTGTACGGAACAGAGTCATGAAGTTATCAGAGAACTGATAAATACAAACGCCAACTTTTTTGTCTGATAAATCAACATCAGGTTTTTCTGTATCATCTGCAGCGTCCTCTTTCTTCTCGTCAGCTGTTTCCTCTGTTGCTGTGTCATCAGATGCGAATACAGGCATTGCCACCATAGATGATGTGATCATTGCTGTTGCAAGTACTAAGCTCACTAATTTTCTTTTCATTGTAAATACCCTCCTTGAATTTACGTTTGATTTGTTTATTAAACACGCAGAGCCTTTGCCAACGCTTACCCTCTTGCGTGCCCGTTTGTTTTACTGTGATTGTATTATAACAACAGGTTCTTAAAAAAACTATACAAAATACTTCTGTTTTTCTTTGAAATCCTTTTGTTTTTTATGCAGAATAACAATGATTTTTCTAAGTTTCTGAAATTCTATTGTCATTTTTACAAATTACTTCCTATTACGTATGTTTAAGTCAATCGGATATTCGCAATCCGCTTTCGCTACTTGCCCATAACCGAATAACTGCTCCGCAGTTTATCCACCCACTGCTTATTGCTCTTCGCAACCTCCGCAGGGACTTACTTGATTCGGTTAAATTATCATTTTATATCTGTTTTTTTTCGCACAAAAAAAACCAGCTAAATTACTAGCTGGTTTTCTTACTGTATCTTCAAACTACATACATGTTGACATTTCCTTGAGATCATTCTTCCTGCGATTCTTGG
>ENA-OQIG01000088-OQIG01000088.1-human-gut-metagenome-genome-assembly--contig:-NODE-88-length-52064-cov-2.757957_pt1 | contig 52064 bp, 42 predicted proteins | sample MGYA00242576_ERZ504741 | MGnify/ENA primary metagenome ERZ504741 (study PRJEB26092, sample SAMD00036436) | human gut metagenome | host: Homo sapiens | study: EMG produced TPA metagenomics assembly of... | reverse complement strand
ATTAGTTACCCGAGTTACCATTCCAAGGCATAACGGTATCCCAATCATCATCTGCCGTACGTCTCCTTTTCCATCCTAAAGCAGCAAGTATCTACTATTGTTATAGGCAGTCCGGAAAGTGATCCACTCTTCCGGGCTTAGTACATCTATTTTCTTTTCCAATTGTTGGATACTGAATGCAGCAGAAAACTGTACCCGACTTATCATCCTTATTAGCCATTTTAGTTGTAATCAAAACAACACCATTAGCACCACGAGAACCGTAAATAGCAGAAGATGAAGCGTCTTTCAAAACTTCAATCGACTGAATATCATTTGGTTGATACTTCCCAAATCATCTATCGGAATTCCATCTACTACATATAAAGGAGTGGCATCCGCATTAATGGAAGCAGCTCCGCGCACACGAATCTGTAATTCTGATCCCGGCGCACCATTAGTTGACCGTACTTCTACTCCCGCCAACTGCCCCTGCAATGAAGAGGCAAGATTGGGTGCCGGACGGTCTTCAAGTTTCGCTGCATCAACTTTGGCAATGGCCCCGGTCACATTCCCCCTTTTGGCTGTACCATAACCGATTACAACCACTTCGTCCATTTGCACGTCATTTTCGCTCATCCTGATGGCAAAAACACTCTTTCCTTTAATAGAAATAGTCTGTGAAGCATATCCCAAATAAGACACCTCAATTGTCTTAGCTTTATCAGGAACTGCAAGAGTAAATTTGCCATCCACATTGGTAATTGTCATTCCAGACTTCCCTTCTGCTACAATAGTTGCCCCGATCAACGGTTCATTTCGTTCATCAACCACCGTACCGGATATGGTACGTTTTTGTGCAAATACTGTGACCGAATGGAGAGCCGAAATCATCATCAAGAAGAAAAATATATATTTTCTTCTCCAACAGCTAATCTCACAAACAGTGCTTTTCATACATTCTAGTTTTCATTTAATAATATTAGTTTTATACAATCTCATAAACCATGGTAATACAAAATCCAGTTATCAATTCAACAGCAAATATAGCGGCATACATGAAGCTGCTCATGCATTTTTCTCCATATACCATGCACATTTGTCCACCTGAACATTCTTATATAGTCCCTCTTTCTTTTTTTCAGGTTATTCAAGAAATTCAATGCAAAAGTCTGAATTTAAACTTTAAAATTACGTGCTATTTATCTATCTTTACCGCAAATCTAAAAAAACACAATCATTATTATCACTATACAAGTATGAGATTCTTCATTAAAGCTACAATTTTCTTTTTTATATGTACATGTATTATATATCCGGCAAACGCCTCCATAGAAATACATGCTAGGAATCTGACTGCCACTGACGGATTAGCCAATAATTCTATCAGCATATCTATCAAGACAGCAAAGGATTCATTTGGTTTTCTACTTTAAATGGCCTGAGCCGTTATGATGGAAATTCATTTGTTACTTTCCGTCCCCAGAGCGGTGAAGAACTGTCATTAGCGGATCATCGTATCAGAAGTGTACAGGAAGACTCCGACGGATTCCTATGGATTACAACTTCCGCGGAACAAATCAGTTGTTATGATTTGAAAAAAGACTGTTTTGTAGATTTCACCGGCAAAGGAGAAATGAAAGACCGTTATAATGAAGTCACAATCCTCCCTAATAAGGTATATGGCTTTGGGGAAGGGTGCAAGGCTGCCGGAAAATTACTTATAAAAACAACAAATTCAGTTCGGAAACATATTCTACCGACAACCATAAACTAAAATCCGACAATATACGTTTTCTTAGTGTATTTGATTCAAATTCCATTTGGATTGGTACAGGAAAAGGGCTGTATTTACTTAAAGATAACACGCTCGAATGTATAGATTCGACTCACTACTTCCTTCAAAGCGCAGTCATTGATAATACTATTTATTTCATAACATCAGAGGGATTTATTTGGAAATACAACCAGCAGCACCTCACGAAAGTTGCCAATACTGCCACATCAACTGATTTTTTGCTAACAGGCAATATTGTATTACGTAACGAATGGCTGTTATTTACCAAACAAGGCGGAATCTTATTCAATCCCAAGACCAATACAACCAGAATTGCTCCGGAAGAGCTCAATATCCGTAATGGATTGGTAGTGAAAGATAACCGCAACAACTACTGGGTTCATAATCAGACTGGATACATTAACTATATTCAAAAAGAATCCGGTAGTGTCAAAAAGATTGATGTAAGATCGTCAAAGCTTCCATATTTCATTGATTACGAACGCTATCATGTCTATCATGACTCCAGAGACATTATATGGATAACGACTTATGGGAACGGACTTTTTGCCTATAATCCTACTACTAAAGAACTGGAACATTTTACCGCAACCGCCAATCATACAAATCCCATCGCCTCAAACTATCTTCAATATATAATAGAAGATCACTCGGGCAATTTATGGACAAGTAGCGAATATTCCGGTATATCCCAAATTGAAATCATAAATAAAGGGGCTGCAAAAGTATATCCCGAAGGTGAATTAAATATCGACAGGGCAAATGCCATCCGCTTCATATCCCACATGCAAGATGACGAAGTATGGATAACAACGCGTGCAGGCGGATTATATATCTACGATAATAAACTAACAAAACAGAAAAGCAAAAAGTATTATGATATAAATATCTATTCTGCATGTGAGGATAGTAAAGGTAATATATGGTTGGGAACACGCGGGAAAGGGCTCCAAGTCGGAGACGACCAACACTATATACATCAGGCAACCGATACAAATTCCTTAGCTGCCGATCCAGTATTCTGCATTTTGCAAGACCGCAAACAACGTATGTGGATAGGAACGTTCGGCGGAGGACTTGATCTCGCTGTTCCTAAAAAAGACAAATACATATTCCGGCATTTTTTCAATAAGACTTATGGCCAAAAGGAAATCCGCACTATCTGCGAAGACCGTAACGGATGGATATGGGTAGGAACCAGTGAAGGTGTTTTTGTATTCGATCCTGACCGTATTATAAAAGACCCGAACGATTTTTACCAATACAATCTGGATAACCATGCCCTGAAAAGCAATGAAATAAAATCAATTATACAAGATAAGAAAGGCAGGATATGGATTGCCGAATCAGGTATCGGATTTTGCGTAGCCAATATAAAGAATGATTATAAAGATATATCCTTTACTCACTATACGGTCAATGATGGACTTGTCCACAGTGTAGTACAAGCTTTCATTGAAGATGATGAAGGAAATATCTGGGTATCCACCGAATATGGGATTTCTTGTTTTAACCCGGAAAACAAAATATTCAACAATTACTTCTTTTCTAATGATATATTGGGGAATGTATATACAGAAGGATGTGCCAAATTAAAAGATGGTCGTTTGGCTTTCGGCACCAACCACGGACTTATAATACTCAATACTAAGCAAATTAAAAACAAAGAGAAAATTCTGTCCGTTACATTTACAGACTTAAAGTTAAACGGAATATCAGTCCGTCCTGCCGATATGGACTCTCCATTGACAGCCGCTCTGGCATATACAGATGCCATCAGTCTGAAATATTACCAAAGTTCCTTTGTCATAGACTTCTCCACTTTTGACTATCCAATTCGACTAATACAAGGTTCAGCTACAACTTGAAGGATATGACGATGACTGGAGTATTCCTTCTACATTAAACTTTGCAGCTTATAAAAACTTACCGGCAGGTACCTACTATCTACATGTCAAAGCCTGCAGCGTATCAGGTATATGGAGTGATAACGAGGAGACACTTGAAATCAAAGTAACTCCCCCTTTTTGGGCAACCGGATGGGCTTTCTTTGTTTACATACTCATTGCAGGCATTATCATGTATTTTGTATATCGTACTATCAGGAATATTAACAACTTGCGGAATAAAATTAAAGTAGAAAAGCAATTAACAGAATACAAGTTAGTATTTTTCACCAATATCTCACATGAATTCAGAACTCCGCTTACACTAATACAAGGGGCTTTGGACAGAATCCACCGTACCCACAATATCCCCAAGGAGATACGTTACTCTATCAAACTAATGGACAAAAGTACCCAGCGTATGCTGCGTCTGATCAACCAATTACTTGAATTCCGGAAAATGCAGAACAACAAACTCGCCCTTTCACTTGAAGAAACTGACGTTATCGCTTTCTTATATGAAATCTACCTAAGCTTTCAGGATACAGCCGAATCCAAGAATATGGATTTCAAATTTATACCATCCGTCAATTCATACAAAATGTATATTGATAAAGGTAATATCGACAAAATCGCCTACAATCTTTTATCAAATGCTTTCAAATATACTCCTTCCGGTGGAAAGATAGAATTCAGCATTTATATTGATAAACAGAAACAGCTATTAATCATGAAAGTAACGGATACAGGTGTAGGCATACCCAAAGAAAAACGTAATGAGCTGTTTAAACGTTTCATGCAAAGCAGTTTTTCTAGCGACAGTATAGGAGTAGGTTTACATCTTACCCATGAACTGGTTCATGTTCACAAAGGGAACATCTGCTATGAAGAAAATCCGTCAGGTGGTTCTATTTTCATTGTAACTTTACCTACTGATTCTTCCATTTATCAATCTAACGACTTCCTTATTCCTGAAAATGCCATATTAAAAGAAGAAGCACAAAACCATCCTTCGCTTTCTGCTCTTAATGAGGAAAATGCTCACTCTGAATCAGAAGAAGAAATAGATAAAGAAGTAGAAAATATAGAGAAAGAACTAAAAACAGAACTGAACGCATCTGATCAAGAGGGTCCTCTAAACAAACGGAAAATACTTATTATCGAGGATGACAATGACGTACGGGAATTCTTGAAAGAAGAACTGACCCCATATTTCGAGGTTGCTGCCGAAGCGGATGGAAAAAATGGTCTGGAGTATGCCCATAATAATGATATAGACCTCATTATCAGCGATGTCATGATGCCTGGATATAATGGTTTCGAGATAACCCGTAAACTAAAAAGTGACTTTGGTACCAGTCATATTCCTATAATCCTACTTACAGCCCTGAATGCAGCGGAAAGCCATCTGGAAGGAGTGAAAAGCGGTGCAGACTCTTACATAACAAAACCTTTCAGTACCAAACTGTTACTGGCAAGCATATTCAACTGATAGAACAGCGTGACAAACTAAAGGAGAAGTTTTCCAATGACTTGTCAGCCAAACGTCCTGTGATGTGTACATCGGATAAAGACAAGGAGTTTGTCGAAAATCTGACCAAGATAGTGGAAGAACAACTGACTAACCCTGAATTTACTGCCGATGATTTTGCTTCTATGATGTCACTGGGTCGCACCATCTTTTACCGTAAAGTGCGTGGAGTGACCGGATATACTCCCAAAGAATATCTTCGTATCATGCGAATGAAGAAAGCTGCTGAATTGTTGTCAACCAAGAAATATACCGTATCTGAAGTAACTTATATGGTCGGCATCAATGACCCGTTCTATTTCAGCAGATGTTTTAAGGCTCAATTTGGCATCTCTCCTTCCAGTTATCAGAAAAGATACCAAGAGGGCATAAGAGAAACAGAAATAAACGAAGATTAATAAATATATTTATGTGTTTGTGAACATATGTACATGTTTAATGGAATTTTTTCACTAGTCGGAATAAAAAGTTCAGACTAATTTTGTCTCAGAAAAAATTATCAACACATTTAATTATAGCATTATGAAAAGATCAGTATTAATTTTAAGCCTGGCAGCCTTTGTATTATCAAGCAACGCACAAGTATTAAAAAGCAATCTGCTAAATGGATATAAACAAGGTGATAAATTGGAAAAAGCTACATATAATAAAGCTGATGCTCCGATAAAAATAGATACCTGGTGTGAAGCATTCTCTTCCCAAACTGACAAGAATGCCGGTAGTCCCATTACCGGACAAGAGCTCAGTTATGAGGGATATACGGAAAAAGGAGTATCTATCAAAATAGGAGAACTCCCGGAAAATGTGAAAGGTTCAAGATTTAGCGTATATTCCATTTCTGAAAAGAATGACTATTGCAGGGGAACTTTATACCTTTCATTTTTGGCAAACTTTTCCTCCGTCGCTTCCAGTCGCTTAGGCGATTTCATTGCTCTTTCCCCTGTTCATACTGGCGGTAATCTGCGTGCCAGAGTATATGTCGGTAAGATAGACGATGAACATATCCGATTCGGGACTAATCTGTTAAGAGTTAATGCAGAATCCTTCAAAAGCCATGCGCTTAATAAGACGCATCTATTGGTTCTCAAACTGGATTATAAAAAGAACGAGGTTTCATTATTTGTAGACCCAGCCTTAACAGCAGAAGAACCTCAACCCGATGTGGTAGCGAAGGGGGACGAAGATAATAACAAATTAAAAGGGGGGATTCGTTCTATTTCATTTAGGAACCGCGATGATTTGACCGGAAATGTCGGTAACTTCCGCTTCTCTTCCAGTTGGGCAGGTGTGATAGCTCAATAAAAATCTATTTTTATTATTGCATTATGATGTAATATGGAGCATTGAATTGTGTACAATGCTCCATTGTTTTTACAATCATGTCACTTAAATTCACTTCTGTCATTTTACATCATAATAAGTATTATCCTCCTCCTTCACATAAAGAAAAAAAATGACTTATCTTTAATAGACAAGCTTTCTGTTTTTAATAAACTATTGAGGAGTTTATTAAAAACGGTATCCAAGTTTATTATAAATTATAAATTTTGATTTTAAGGTTCTCCCTGTACTTTTTCATAACAAAAAAGACTGCGAACCTTATAAAGATTTGCAGCCTTTAGCTTATACGGTAACTCTCACAGCTTAACTATTGTAAGGAGCTTCTGATATATTGTTATAATATTGTACTATTCTATTTTCATTCTTTTTTAAATTCTTTATCCATTAATCTTTCCGCTTGCAAATATACAAAATTAAAAAGGCTTTGTCAAGAGTGCGCTACTATAAGAAAAAGTATTTGTAACAAAGTTCCATATCTAATACCTTACAACCATAATATCGCTATTTGTGGATAAAACTACATACAAAATGGAATTTTTTCATCATAGCTATTTGCAGAATCAACCTAATTTTGTCATACAGGTCTAAAAGAATTATTAATCATATATAAATATCACAGAAATTATGAAACACATCCTTTTTTATGCATTATTCTTTATTTTAAAGATTGCGTCGGCACAAGCCCAAAGTCTTGACCAGCCGAAGAACTATCCAGCAGATGCTATTTCTTCTTTTGCTGAACGTCTGGAACCTATGGGACGCATCTTGGAAGACGATAATTATTATGTGTGGTGTTGTGCACCAATTATAGATGAAAAGAATAAAGTACATGTATTTTATTCACGTTGGGAAAAAAAGTATGAAATGAAAGGATGGCTGGGGCATTGTGAAATCGCACACGCCGTAGCCGACCAACCGGAAGGCCCATACAAATATGTATCAACAGTACTGTCCCCCCGCCCGGGCTATTTTGATGGTAATACATGTCACAATCCAAGCATTTATAAAATAGACGGTCGTTACTGGCTATTTTACATGGGAGCAACCAATGGTAAATTTGGAACGAAACGTATCGGATACGCTGTAGCAAACTCTATTTGGGGACCGTGGGAAAGATGCGAAAAACCATTATTAATGCCTGGAAATACAGGTGAATGGGATGATTATATTACCACTAATCCAGCTTTCTTAAAACATCCGGACGGAAAATACTGGCTTTATTATAAATCTTGTAATGAAAATGAATATGTGAACCAACATATCAATGGTATTTCAGGTAACCGGAAATATGGGGTAGCTTTTGCAGATAAAATCACAGGACCTTATCGACGATATGAAAAAAATCCGATTGTCGATTTCTCCGGTTTCGGAGAAAACAGGCAAGTAGAAGATGCGTATATCTGGTATGAAAACGGTATATTCAAAATGTTAATGAGAGATATGGGGTTCTACGACCATACAGTGGGGCTCTATTTCGAATCCAAAGACGGGCTGAACTGGCAAAACCCTCAAATTGGTTGGTTTGGAGCAGAGCATTATATCAAACAACCACCCGCTCCTAAACATCTCAAACGTTATGGACGTTTCGAACGCCCGCAAGTACTAATGAAAAATGGAAAACCGGCTTACCTTTTCACGGCTTCCCAAGGGGGAAAAGCAGAAACATCTTCAGGTTTCGTCTTTAAAATCAAGCCCGAATAAACGAACATAGAACTTAAAGTACACTTATAAAAAACTGTTATGAAAAAAATTATATTGATATTATTTACCTTGTTGCAATTCCCGGCAAACGCAAAAGACTTGCCTCACTCCTCCTATTGGCACGGAGAAGAAAGAACTCTTCGATATAAACCCGAAGGAGAAGAGTTTGTAATAACCAATGGAAATAAAAGATTTACTAGAGCTATTTATGGAACTAATACCGGCTTTCGTTTTGAAACCAGTGACTTCCCCGAATTCGGACTTTACATGCCTAACCTCGGTGGAAGTGTATATATGGCTATATCTACCCCCTCAAATATTACTTGGATAAAAGATATGGAATTCATTGAATCTCGTTTTAAATCCGGGCAACGCACCTACATTGTGAGAGACAGGAGACATCTAGGAAACGGCAGTCTGACAATTGATGCTGTAGCTATGTCCGATGGCGATGGATTAGTAGTAAGATACAAAGCCAAAGACATCCCTGCCGGCACTAAAATCTTGTGGATATATGGGGGGAGCCAACAATCAGAAATTCGGACGTGAGGGAGACTTGAATTCCGACCCAGCCGATTGTTTTTTCATTAAAGCCAACAATTGTTCCGGAAATATATATCAAATTAATCAAAACAAATTTACGATACAATACGGGCACCACACCAGCAACAGAGCCTCTCAACATAAAGTAATGTCCATAGCAGGAACCTTTCCTATCGGAACTGATATAAAAGAAGTGGATGGAAACCTTATTGACCAATTGGACGAACTTATCACATCCCGCAAATCAAACAAACCGGTTATCATAGCAAAATATCCGGTTAGTACCATTCCTTTCTATATTGAACTGCACAACCCTAAAAGTCATAGTGAGTTTCAATATAATGATCTCAGTAATGTTTTCAACAAAGGTGTTGAGTTCAGAACCCAAATAGCTTCCAGAATCAAAATAAAAACACCTGATCCATTTCTGAACACATTAGGAGGCACCTTCTCTGGAGCGGAAGATGCTGTATGGCAATCTCCATCGTATCTACATGGAGCCATCTGTTTCCGCGAATTACTTCTTACCGGTTGGAGAGGGGCTTATCTCGCAGACTTGATGGGATTAGAAGATAGGGCAAAAACTCACTTTAACGGTTATCTTAATTCGCAAGTTATAGATGTTCCCGTCACATTACCCCATCTTCAGGACACAGCCCTAAACCTCGCACGGTCTGCAAAAATATGGGGAACCCCCATGTATAGTAATGGTTATATAGGAAGAGTTCCTAATAGAAGAGACGTCATGCATCATTATGATATGAATCTAGTCTTTATAGACCAACTGTTGTGGCATCTCAAATGGACCGGAGATCTTGATTACGCACGAGAAATATATCCTGCCCTCCAACGTCACTTTACATGGGAAAAAAAACTATTCGACCCCGATAACGACGGGTTATATGATGCCTATGCTTGTATCTGGGCTTCAGACGCATTACAATACAATGGCGGTAAAGTGACACATTCTACTGCATATAACTACCGGGCAAATAAAATAATGGCAGAAATATCCGAAAAATTAGGAAAAGATCCAAGCATATACAAAAAAGAAGCAGAACTTATATTATCTGCCATAAACAAAGAATTATGGATAAAAGACAAAGGATGGTGGGCGGAGTTTAAAGATAATATGGGAAACCGGATACGACATGACAACGCTGCCATATGGACTATTTATCATGCAATAGATTCTGATATACATGATCCCTTCAAGGCATATCAGGCAACCCGATATATAGATACGGAAATCCCCACATCCCCGTCATGGGAAAAGGTTTGAAGGATACTGCCAATTATGTGATTTCAACAACAAACTGGCAACCTTATATGTGGTCTATCAACAATGTCGCTTTCGGAGAAATCTCACATACCGCCCTTGCTTATTGGCAAACAGGACGTTATGAAGAGGCTTTCAAAATGTTCAAAGGAGCTGTTCTGGATGCGATGTACCTTGGTTCAGGTCCGGGAAATGTCACACAATTGTCATTCTATGACGCAGCCCGCAGAGAGACATATCGTGATTTTGCCGATGGAATAGCGACAGGGGTACGTGCTCTTGTACAGGGTATGTACGGTATCATGCCAGATCTTATTAATAATAGACTAACGATAAGACCCGGATTCCCCGATGATTGGAATTTTGCAGAAATTGAAACTCAAAATATGGCATATACTTTTGAAAGGAAAGGCAATATAGAAAGGTATTCTATAACTCCTAATTTACTCAAAAAAGATGTCAGCTTGTCAATGGAAATAAAAGCTATAAGAAACAAAATTAAATCTATCAAAGTAAATGGAAAAGATACACCCTATACTTTACTTACAACCACTATTTTATCTCCAGAAATTAAGTTTGAGGCAGGAATAGCTGACAAATACGATATCACGATAGAATGGGACGGAGAAAAAATAAACAGAGACATGATATCTGTCAATGTAGCCAATGGCAGCCAGTTCAGACTAAATATTCCTTATAAATCAGGAAAAATATATGACCCGCAAAACGTTCTGCGTCATGCAAACTTAAAGAATGACATACTAACCGGCACTATAACCGCTCAAAACGGACATCGCACTGTATTTGTCAATATCACCAATGGAAATATGAATTATTGGCTTCCCATAGATATAAATGTCAACAATCCGCTTGATATCGTTTGTGATTCTGAATCTTCTTCTCTTATTTTTACCTTGAAAAACAATATGGATAAAGTGATAAAAGGTGATTTGTATATCAATGGTAAAAAGGTGAATGAAAACATCAATATAGAAGCTCATGGAAAAAACAACTATGAATTTGATATTCCCATTGCATCTTCAGGAACTAATAGAATAAAAGTCAAATCCGGAAAAGACACTTACTCTTTTCGAGCCATCAATTGGAATATCTCTGTACCGGAAAAATCAGTTTATAAGACGGTAGACATGAAGAAAATATTTAATGACAAAGTAAGTAATATATTCGCTTATGGAAAATATATGTTCCCAAGATGGAAATACACCACATTACAAGTTCCGACCCAAGGTATGGGACAATGGTGTCATCCTCAAAGTATTTCTGTTATTGATGACCGTGGAATAAGAAATAAGGCTTCAAGAAATAACAATAGATTCATTATGCCACAAGGAATACCTTTCAGTACTCCAGGAGAAAAAGAATATAATAATATTGCATTCACCACATTATGGGATAACTACCCGACTTCCATTAATATACCACTAAACGGTAAAGCTTCTAAAGCCTATTTCCTCATTGCAGCTTCCACTTATTATATGCAATCTCATATAGTAAATGGCGAAATCAAAATAGAATATACAGATGGACAAAAAGAAGTACTGAAACTTATATTACCAGATAATTTAATTCCTTTAGATCAGGATATATTCGTAGATGGATATGCTTTCAACACTAAAGATCCACGTCCGTGGAGAGTACGCCTTAAAACAGGTGATGTAAGCAAATATCATGCAGGCGAACTTGGAAAAACAATATCGAACAACCCGATATCTATTGATGGTGGTATGGCTACAATGCTTGATCTGCACTCAATCCAGTTAAAGAATTAAAATCATTATCTTTGGAGACGACAGCCAATGAAGTCGTGATAGGATTGATGGGAGTAACGCTAGTCAAATAGCCACAGAATGAGGGTGATCAATGATACACCCTCATTCTATATATTTCTGGACACTGTCCATAATATTCCTACTGATAACTGATTTCTATTTTACTATCAATATTGTATTCTTGTCTTACTTGACTCTTATCTTCCACTTCCAAATAAATTTCACTTAATCGAACTTTTTTTCCATACACTATCTTTCCCGCTGTTTTCACTTGTGCTCGAATATTAAATAGATAGAAGTTCTCAATACGTAACTATCATTCCACCCCGAAGCTGTAATGAAACATTTAGATCTTTTCGCTCTTACATGAGAGAAATAAACATTGCGAAAGTGTGGATACCCTTTTTCTTTAGGTTCTACTGGAGTCAGCATTATTTTCCAATGTGCAGGAATCTCCCTACTTTCATATTCTACAGGTAATTTCGAATAACTATATTTTGGATGCCAGTTCAAATCCACCTCCAATACATTAGATACACTATCAGCCTCAACTCCTGTGACATAAATATTCTCTACTGTCCCACCACGATTCATAGACGATTTAAGCCGTAATACAGATCCTGTGCCATACGCTATCAGATCATGAGCCAGTACATTACGAATAGAACCGGAAGTCTCACTTCCGCAAGTCAGTAACCCTGCACCTTTACGGGCAATACAGTTACGAACCACCACATTCTCCGTGGGACGATTCACACGCAGTCCGTCGGCGTCACGCCCTGCCTTAATACAAATATTATCATCGTTGCAATCCACATCACAGTTTTCTACCAGAATATTGGTAGATGAATCAATATCAATGCCATCCGTACTTGGTCCGTGACCTCCTACATTATTATTAATAGTAAGTCCGCTCACCGAACAATGATCCGAATACAAAATCTGACAAGCCCAGAATCCCGTACGCACCAACGTAAAGTCTTTCAACGTGATATGCTTGCTGTTGGAAACCAGTACTCCCCTCACCCGCTTGCAATCATAATCCACAATCCAGCGCAGATTCTTCTTCTCATATTCCTCCCGCATCGCCCAATATTTATCCCAGAATACTTTTCCGCGGCAATCGATAAAACCTTCCCCCGTAAGAGCGGCATTTTCCGCATCCATTATATTGATAACGGCCGAAGGCCATGTCATTTCGATACCGGCAATGCGGGAAGGAAATTCCGGATAGTCCTGAATATTATCACTCGCAAGCAAGGTAGTACCTTTACTAAGATGCAGATTCACACCACTCTTGATAAACAAAGCACCTATTTTATAATACCCCGGGGCAACAACTACCGTACCTCCTCCCTGTTGGTGACAAGCATCAATAGCGGCCTGGATAGCAGGAGTACTGAATACGGAAGTGTCATTCCGCAACCCGAACTTTCCGGCATCCCATTCTGTGTTTTCCGGAGTCCTCTGCGCCCCCACCTGATCGGCCCACGACAAATCCGGCTCTGCAGATACACTTCCCCAATCATAAGCAGGAATCGTCTTTTTCGGAGTTGTAAAACCAATCAAGGCCAATAGTACAATAGATAAAAGATACTTCATAATTACTTCTTTTAGTTCACGTTGCAAAATTATCGCATATCATCAAAGAGGTAATGGACAGATGTACGCAAAGATAGAATATTATATCATACGGACAATTAACTTGAAAGGGTGCACAATTGTATATAGTCTTTGTACATTTCTCCATTTCATACATCACAAAAAGGAGTAATTTTGCGAGTGAATAAATACAATAAGGTCCAAACCGATAAAACAAATATGAGAAGAATTGCAATTTATCTATTGTGCATATTCATGTTACTGCCTGTTGTAACAATGACAGCACAACCTGGTTATAACTACTCAAAGTTACAACGGGAGAAACTAAACCGCGGCGTAGTTGCCATTCGCGAAAACCCTTCAGAAGTAATCGTTTCGTGGAGGTATCTTTCTTCCGATCCGATACAAACCGGTTTCAACGTATACAGAGACGGGAAGAAATTGACAGACACTCCCATCACTGTCAGCACCCTGTTCCGTGATAAGAATAACAGTCAGAAAACGGCTGTTTACGAAGTGCGTCCTGTTCTAAAAGGAAAGGAGACGCATCACATTGACGGTACATACACATTCCCGGAAAACGCGCCTCTCGGCTATCTGGAAATTCCCCTGCAAAAACCGGCAGACGGAATAACTCCGGCAGGTGATACCTACACGTACAGTCCCAATGATGCTTCCATCGGTGACGTAGACGGTGACGGCGAATACGAAATTATCCTCAAATGGGATCCCAGCAATTCACACGACAATGCACACGAAGGTTATACAGGCGAAGTATACATCGATTGTTACCGAATGAACGGAGAACAACTATGGCGTATCAACTTGGGTAAAAACATACGTGCAGGAGCTCATTATACTCAATTCATGGTGTACGATCTGGATGGTGACGGCAAAGCGGAAGTAGTGATGCGGACTGCGACGGAACAGTGGACGGAAAAGGAAAAGTAATTGGAAATGCTGATGCAGACTATCGCGAAGCCGGTACTTTTGACCCAAGCAGGAATCAAATGATGAAGCAAGGACGTATTCTGAAAGGCAAAGAATACCTGACTGTTTTTCAGGAGACACCGGTGAAGCCTTACATACCATCGACTATATCCCTGCCCGCGGCAACGTTGCGACTGGGGAGACACAAAAGGTAACCGAAGCGACCGCTTCCTGGCTTGTGTAGCCTATCTTGACGGAGTACACCCAAGTGTTGTCATGTGCCGAGGCTACTACACACGCACCGTTCTGGCGGCCTTCGACTGGAACGGAAAAGAACTGAAGAACCGATGGGTATTCGACAGCAACCATCCCGGATGCGAGCAGTACGCCGGACAAGGAAACCACAATCTGCGTGTAGGCGATGTGGATGGTGACGGATGCGACGAAATCATTTACGGTTCCTGTGCTATCGACCACAACGGCAAAGGACTTTATTCTACCCGAATGGGACATGGAGACGCCATCCACCTGACACATTTTGACCCTTCCCGTAAAGGTCTGCAAGTATGGGACTGCCACGAAACAAACGTGACGGAAGTACGTACAGAGATGCCGCCACCGGAGAAGTGTTATTACAGATAAAAAGCAATACCGATGTAGGACGTTGTATGGCCGCCGACATTGACCCGACCCATCCGGGTGTGGAAATGTGGTCAGGAGATTCACAAGGAATTCGAAACGTAAAAGGAGAAATCATAGCCCCTAAAATGAGAAATATGCCGACCAATATGGCTGTCTGGTGGGATGGAGACCTATTACGCGAACTATTGGATAGAAACATGATTATTAAATACGACTGGGAAAACAAAAAGTTTGTTCCGCTTGTCAAATTCACAGGAACTCTTTTCAACAATGGAACGAAATCGAATCCTTGTCTCCAAGGTGACATTATAGGCGATTGGCGGGAAGAAGTACTCGTACGCTCCGAGAACAACGCTGCTCTCCGGCTCTACGTTTCGACTATTCCGACCGAATACAGATTCCACACCTTCCTTGAAGAACCGATATACAGAATCAGTATCGCTACCCAAAATGTAGCTATAACCAGCCAACACAACCGGGATTCTATTTCGGACCGGACCTTATAAAAATGAAAGGTACTTTCAGAGGATATCAATTCAAGTAAGTTAAGAGACTATCATGAAACACAAATTATTTCTTTTCACATTTCTCCTGGCTATACTGTCCGCCATTAATATACAGGCATCCGAACGCAAAAAATACAATTTCAACAGCGAATGGAAGCTGCGGATAGGAGACTTTCCTAAAGCCAAAGATACAAAATTCGACGACAGTAAATGGAAACAAGTAACTTTGCCCCATGCCTTCAATGAAGATGAAGCATTCAAACTTTCCATTGAACAATTGACAGATACAGTGGTATGGTATCGCAAGAGTTTCCAGATTCCGGAACTGAAAAGTAATCAGAAAGTATTCGTCGAATTTGAAGGAGTACGCCAACGCGGAGACTTCTATCTTAACGGACATTATCTAGGCAGACACGAAAACGGTGTTATGGCGGTAGGGTTCGACCTGACTCCACATATCAAAGAGGGTGAGAACGTGATTGCCGTTCGCACCGACAACGACTGGATGTACAGAGAAGAAGGAACTAACTCTAAGTTCCAGTGGAACGACCGCAATTTCAATGCCAACTATGGCGGTATTCCTAAAAACGTCTTCTTGTACGTTACTGATAATGTATATCAGACTCTTCCCCTATATAGCAACCTGAAAACGACAGGCGTATACGTCTATGCCCAAGACTTCGACATCCAAGGACGCAAAGCTACGATTCATGCCGAATCGGAAGTCAGAAATGACAGTAAAGCTACCCGGCAATTCAGCTATCAGGTGACTATACTTGATGCCGACGGCAAACTAATGAAAACTTTCCAAGGTGATAAAGTGACTTTGAAAGCCGGAGAGACTAAGACGGTAAAAGCATCTGCCATCCTTCATAATCTTCACTTCTGGAGTTGGGGATATGGTTACTTGTATACGGTAAAAACCGCTTTGAAAGATGATAATAATCAGATATTCGACGAAGTCAGTACCCGCACCGGCTTCCGCAAGACCCGCTTCGCGGAAGGAAAGATATGTTGAACGACCGTGTTATCCAAATGAAAGGGTATGCACAGCGCACCAGCAACGAATGGCCGGCAGTAGGTCTGTCCGTACCTGCCTGGTTGAGCGATTTTTCTAATGACTGATGGTGAAAGGAAACGCGAATCTGGTTCGCTGGATGCACGCTACTCCGTGGAAACAGGATGTAGAATCCTGCGACCGTGTAGGTCTGATACAGGCAATGCCTGCCGGAGATGCAGAAAAAGACCGTGAAGGACGTCAATGGGAACAACGGTGGAGTTGATGCGAGACGCGATTATCTACAACCGTAATAATCCGAGTATCCTGTTCTACGAATGTGGCAACAAAGCCATCAGCCGCGAACACATGATAGAAATGAAAGCTGTCCGCGACAAATACGACCCGTTCGGCGGACGTGCCATCGGATCACGTGAAATGTTGGATATCCGCGAAGCGGAATACGGTGGCGAAATGCTGTACATCAACAGAAGCGAACATCATCCGATGTGGGCGACCGAATATTGCCGCGACGAAGGTTTAAGAAAGTACTGGGATGAATATAGCTATCCTTTCCACAAAGAAGGTGACGGACCACTTTATAAAGGACAACCGGCCACTGACTATAACCGCAACCAAGATGAACTTGCCATCACCATGATAGCCCGCTGGTATGATTATTGGCGTGAGCGTCCCGGAACGGGTAACAGAGTCAGCTCCGGCGGTACTAAAATTATCTTCTCCGACACCAATACCCACTACCGGGGTGCGGAAAACTACCGAAGAAGTGGAGTGACGGACGCGATGCGTATCGAAAAAGATGCTTTCTACGCACATCAGGTATGTGGGACGGATGGGTAGATACGGAAAAAGACCAGACTACATCATCGGACACTGGAACTATCCGGATAATACGGTAAAACCTGTGCAGGTAGTATCTACCGGAGAAGAGGTGGAGCTTTTCCTGAATGGTAACTCCCTGGGTAAAGGCAAACGCCAATACAATTTTCTCTTTACTTTCGACAACGTAGCCTTCAAACCGGGCAAACTGGAAGCTGTCAGCTACAATAAAGCAGGGAAAGAAATCAGTCGTTATGCTGTAAATACAGCCGGTGAACCTGCCAGTCTGAAACTTACCGCTATCCAAAACCCCGAAGGCTTTCATGCAGACGGTGCGGATATGACATTGATACAGGTGGAAGTGGTAGATAAAGACGGACAACGTTGTCCGTTGGACAACCGCACTATTCAGTTCACACTCAAGGGTCAGGCGGAATGGCGCGGAGGTATTGCTCAAGGTAAAAACAATCATATTCTTGATACAAACCTTCCGGTAGAATGTGGTATCAACCGCGCACTGATCCGCAGCACGACGGCTGCCGGAAAAGTAACTCTGACAGCACAGGCTAAAGGACTTCTAAGTGCCTCTCTCACATTGGAAACGGTGCCTGTAAAAGTGACCGGAGGTTTGAGTACCTATCTTCCGCAGGCCACTTTGAAAGGCAGACTGGATAGAGGAGAAACACCTTCTACCCCTTCTTACAAAGACAGCAAAAAGGGTGTACGAATCGTTTCGGCAAAAGCCGGTTCCAACAATAATGATGCTGAAAAAAGCTACGATGATATCGAACTGACCGAATGGAAGAATGACGGTAAACTAAGCACTGCATGGATTACCTATACATTGGAAAGAGATGCCGAAATAGACGATATATGCATCAAACTGCAAGGATGGCGTTCACGAAGTTACCCGCTGGAAGTATATGCCGGCAACACCTTGATTTGGAGCGGAAACACGGATAAAAGCCTGGGATATATTCATCTCAATGTAGAAAAGCCCGTACGTGCTAATACGATAACCATCCGCTTGAAAGGAAACATCAGTGACAAAGATGCTTTCGGACAGATTATCGAAGTAGAGGCTATAGCGGCCAATACAATGGAATTGGAAAAAAGCAGTAGCAAACACCAGTTGAGAATCATCGAAGTTGAGTTTCTCGAAACAATCAAATAAAAAAGTTCCGGCAATGTTGTTTATTTGCCTGCCATCAAGTATCTTTGTTCATAAACTGAATTTTAACGCTTATGTGTAAACAACCGGATATCCTAGAAAGTGAAAAGATTCACTTTGCAGTCATGGCAATAGAAGCTGGAGCACGCGAAATGGGAATTTCTCCTATGGAAATGCGCCGACGTTTAGAGAAAATGAATCTAATCAAACGTCTTCTACTGGACAATTACGAAGTGATGCACACACAAAGTCTAAAACATGTAGGCGAGGATGTGGTCGAGGCTTTGAAGAACTGGGAGCACAGGAGGCGAGAAGGGATGAAAATAACACTTTATCATGCTCCACCTTTCTATAGAGCATCCCTTAGCCAAAGTGGGACGTGCCGATTTAGATTTCGGTAGAGGTTTTTATCTAACCTCACTACGCTCACAAGCAGAACAGTGGGCTGCCCGCGTACAACTATTACGGGCAAGTACTACTGCATGGATTAATGTATACGAATTTGATATGGATGCAGCTATAAAAGCTGGATTCAAGCTACTTCGTTTTGATGCTTACGATCAGCATTGGTTGAATTTTATTGTCGCTAGTAGGAATGGAAAACAGCCTTGGAAAGATTATGATATTATAGAAGGAGGCGTAGCAAACGATCGGGTTATTGACACCATAGAAGATTACCTTAACGACATTATCACCATAGAGCAAGCCCTCGGGCAATTGGTATATGCACAACCTAATCATCAGATATGTTTGCTCAATCAGCAACTCATTGATACATATCTACATTTTGATAATAGTTTTCCACTGGATACTATGGACAGAAAAGGAGGTAACAAATGAGAGAACAAGTACTTTGGAGAAAAATCAGTCGCATCGTCCTATTATTATCAGCCCGATTGGAGATAAGCCGGAAAGAGCATTAAATCTGTTTTATGAAACGAATGTATGTGCCATGTTACATGACTCCCGTTACGGACTGCATCTAATGAGTGATACTTATATTATAAATGACGTATTGCGTGAATTACAAGACAAGCAGTAATTTTAGAATATATTATGATACCAAGCAAACAAAATCTCTTCTTTTCATACCGTTCCTTTTTGAATCCTTATCACTCATTTTTTCATTTATTCCTTCATTATTCACACCACGCTGATAAACCGATGGTGCCACCCCAAACTGTGCTTTAAAGCATTTACTGAAATAGAAAGGATCACTGATGCCTACCTTGTAAGAGACTTCCGCAACCGTCAGATTATCTTCTGACAGCAACAACTCCGCCGCTTTCTTCATTCGCACCACACGCAAATATTCATTAGGCGAATATCCTGTTACGCCGCGTAATTTCCGATAAAAAACGGTTCGTCCCAACTTCATAAGCTGCGCAAACTCATCAATAGAAAATTCCGGGCGGGCAAGATTCTGTTCGAGAATGGCAGCCAAGCGGTCTGCAAATTCTTTATCCCGTTCGGTAGTACACATAGCCGGTCGCACAATACCCGGTTCGTTGGAGAACTTCTCACGCAATTTATCACGCTGTTCGATCAAACGGAATACACGTGCCAACAGCAGTTTAACGCTGAATGGTTTGGCGATGTATGCATCCGCACCTGCCTCAATTCCTTCCAGATGCTTTTCCGGTGAGTTCAACGCGGTCAGAAGGATAATGGGAATATGACTCGTATCAAAATCTGTTTTTAGTTTCTTGGTTACTTCAAATCCGGTCATACCCGGCATCAGAACATCACAGATAATCAGGTCGGCATCATACGTACGGGCTTTTCAAATCCGGACGTGCCATCGGCAGCCACTTCCACTTCAAAGTATGCGCCGATTTCTTCCCGTAGAAACTCACGAATATCATTATCATCTTCAATAATCAGCACTTTCCGTTTATTCAAAGGAGCAGCCATCTTTTCCGGGTCAGGAAGCTCTTCCGAAAGCTGTAACAAATGATGTGCGTGACCGTCTGCCTCTTTCAGCAATACGTTGCCCGGAACAAGGAAGTCTTTCTCCGAATACACCGTCTTATCTGTCGGAATACATACGGTAAATACAGAACCGCCACCTTCATTGTCTTTATACTCAATCGTACCTTTATGCACCTGCACCAGTTCGTGGCTCAAATGCAGACCGACTCCAATACTGTCACCGGAGAAATTACTCTGCATAAACCGCTTGAACAATTCATTCTGTTTCTCTTTAGGAATCCCCACTCCCGTATCCGAAACCTGAATCTGCAATGTTTGCTTCCCTTCGTCCACATTCACCGAAAGAATAATCGTTCCGTTGGAAGGAGTATATTTAAATGCATTTGAAAGCAGGTTATAAGTCACCTTATCCAAATTACCTTTATCAATAAACATCTTATAAGATGGCACCGAAGGCAAGAAACGGAAGTTCATATTCTTCTGTTCCGCTACGTCGCCGAAGCTCAAGAATATTTCATAAAGGAAAGAGATGACATCTGTTTCCTCTAAAGAAAGCGCCAGTTTATTATTCTGCATCTTTCTGAATTCCAGCAATTGGTTGATGAGTCTCAACATACGTTGCGTACTCTTATCCATTGTTTTCAGAGGATATATCAATTCGCGCGGAATATCCGTGACACGCTGGATTTTCTCCAAGGCTCCCTGGATTAAAGTAAGCGGCGTACGGAATTCATGAGAAATATTGGTGAAGAAGACCAGCTTATATTCAGTCAGTTGCTTCTCTACGTTAATACGGTTACGCAAACCATTAAAGTTCCGGACGATGCGGAAGGCAAATACAAGGCTACCATCAATAACAGAACATAGCACAACATTGCCCAGGTAGTCTTCCAAAACGGCGGGACGATTACAATCTTCAGTGTAGTCTCACTGTCGTTCCATATACCCGATCCATTGCTGGACTTGACATGAAGTATGTAGGTTCCCGGATTCAGGTACTTAAAGGAAGCGAAATTCAGTGGAGAAGGAGCACTCCATCCCTGGTCGTAGTTTTCCAACCAATACATATATTTCGTATGTCCGCTATCCGAATAGTCGAAAGTGGAGAAATCTATCAGGAATGAGTTTTGAAAATATTTCAGCGTAATTTCATCCGAATAAGCAAGAGACTGTTTTAAAGGAGAATCCTCCATCTGCGGATTCATCTGTGTCCCATTGACGTACAAATCAGTGAAAACAACCGGAGAAAACGTTTCACTATCTTGTATCTTTCAGGGTCGATCACAATTAATCCATAGTTTGTACCAAAAAGCAATTTCCCGTCTTCACGCATACAGGCACTATTCTCACTATACACATTTCCTAAAGTATAGGAAGAAAAGAAATAGTTCTCAAAAGAACGGGTGGACGGGGTGAACTTGGAAATTCCATATTCAGTCGCTACCCAAAGGTTTCCTTTTCTATCTCCCAGAACAGACTGGATCACATCGTTGACCAACCCTTCGGAAGTTCCGTAATGCTCATATTTCAATGAATGATAGTCGTCCTGCGGCGTACAGAGGTTCAGTCCCGAACCGGAAGTACCAATCCACATACGTCCCTTCGTATCACGATAGATACATTTGATTTCATTACTGCAGAATTTTCCGTTTGTATAACTGAAGAGATGATAATTATCACCATCCGCAATCAGTGAGTCCGGATGAAAGATACAAATCCCCTCACTGGTTCCTACCCAGACCATTCCGTTTTCATCTTCTTCTATCACACGCACCATCCTCATTCCGAACGTTTGCTGGAAGAAATGCCGGAATTTATATTTCCCGTCAGAAGTAGGTTCAGCCAATTCGAGCCCTCCGCCGAATGTACCCACCCACATACGGTCTTTACGATCGCGATAAATAGCAAAAACGTTATTATCCGACAATGAAGTTGGGTCGGACGGGGTATTATAATACCAGGTATCTCCCACCTTCAATCCATTACCACGGGTTCCAGTCCACATCCGTCCCTGGCGATCTTCAGCGATTGCATAAATATTGGAATGAAAATATTGATTCGTCATTTTCGACTGAAGATTTGCGTCAAAGGTATAAAGTCCGCCTTTACGCGTACCTACCCAAATATCGCCATTAGACATTTTGGTCAACATACGGATGGTATTCGAACGGTCGAACAGTTCACGGGATTCGGGATAGATGCGGGAAGTTCCTTCATTCAACACTGAAATGCGGGATAAACCCGAATATTCCGAAGCTACCCAGATGCCACCGGCACGATCTTCCATGACATATTGCAGGAAATCCGAACTGATATGACTTTGATCGTTAATGTTGGCTACGAAATGTTCCAGTTTATCTTCGGCTGTGTTATAAGCAAAAAGCCCATTCCCATAGGTAGAAATCCAGATGATTCCGCGGGAATCATGTACGATATGATAACGTTCGAAGTCGATGTAACTGATCTTATCTTGAGGGATCAACTGGAAATCTTTACTTTCACCGGTTGCGGCAACCACATAGGTGAGGTGTCCTGTATGATTATATATCCAATAGTCTCCGTGGTTGTCGCGAATCAGTTCGCCCTTTTTAATATTCAGACGGGGGTCAGCGGCTACTTCTCCGGTCGTAAAATCATAAGTATATACTCCGGTCGTAGTTAGAATCATCCATTTATCTTTCAACAAGAAATTTCCGGTAGGTGACGTCTGCCCTGCAACGGTTGAAAGGGCAGCCAGCTTCTGCATCTTCTGCGTAGCCGAATGGTAATAATAAATATCTCCATCTGCCGTAAGGAAATACATGTCATCCTTATAAGCCAGAGAAGAAGTGAAATGAATCAACCGGTCTTCTATCCGATATTGTCCGTTGGAGACAGAAACCAATCCGCATTGAGTGCCTATCCAGATACGTCCACTGGCATCTTCATTCACGAATTTCACCCGGTTATCCGGCAGGTTTCCACGTTCTGTCCTGAATACGGTAGATGTCATTTCACCGTTTTTCTGATGCACCATACGTCGGCAACCATTGCTTGATGTGATAACCATACGTCTCCGTTGGCTGTAACAAATACAGTAGAGTAATTCTGCCTTAACTCACCGCAACCCGTGTAATCAACAAAACGGGCACGTTGCAAATCATAGCAGCTATATAGTTCAGGTGTAGTGGAAATCCATAAAAAGCCATCTTTATCTTCTGTGAGATCGTAAATCCGGTTGTCGGCCAAAGACACTTTATCTCCAGCTTCCGGACGAAAGGTCAGGAAAGAGTTGCCATCATAACGACTTAATCCGTTCAAGGTAGCCAGCCACAAAAAGCCTTTGCTATCCTGATAGATGTATCGGATAGAGTTGTTGGGAAGACCATCACTAGTTCTCATTTGTGTAGAACGAAGCTCTATTGCACTATAAGCATTCAGTACAAAGCTAACAAGGAAAGTGAAAACTAAAAGGTGTCTTTGCGTCATAAAGATTCCAAGATTAATAATAAATGTTGGACAAAAATAATCAAGATAGTTGAGATAATAAAAGAAACACTCCAATTAAATAGTAGGAAGCGGATATGCTAAAGAGCAATTACTACCATTATTTAGACGCGGATTACACGAATGACGCGGATTTTTTATTCTTAAATCTGTGTCATTCGTGTAATCCGCGTCTAAATAATTACAGACTGATAGAATTACTGAAAACTCAATCCATGTGGAATACTTCCGGCAAAGGAATGGATACGGGTGAATTGTCCGGATTCACTTCCATGATATCCGCCATATAATCCCACCATTCTGTACGATTTCCGTATTACCTAAATCCTGCGAACCTGCTCCCCCTTCCGTTTTTTGGAAAGCAAACAGGATATTTGTTTCTTTATCCCAATAAATCGAATAGTCCGACACTCCATTCTGTGAAAGCAGTGCTTTCAGTTCGGGCCAGATGGCAGCATGTCTTTTTTCATATTCGGCTTCACATCCGGGTTTCAAATACATTTTAAATGCTTCTCGTTTCATGGTTTCAATCTATTTAAAGTTAATCTTTCTTTTCTTCTGTGTCGATAGCAAAAATAGGTGCTGTCGTCTTTTGTTTCACCTGGTAGTATTGAACGGCACTGTCATTCATCTGTGGATATTGATTTTTCAACAAGCGAATCATTTCCGCACCTGCCCAAAGAACCGGTCCGTAACCATGTGCCGCATATACATTGACCGGACGGTAATAGTAAAAAGCAGGGTCGAAAGCCATTCCCGTACCGACACAGGTTCCTTCCACTTGCCCCTCCGCATTTATCTTGCCGGCTACGGCATGCCATCCCAGATGAGTAACCGGTCCGTAAGCAATGGCGTCAATCCATCCTTTATTGATGGCGTGTGCCAGGCAGTATACATATATCGCAGTAGCGGAAGTTTCCAGGTAAGAATCATTCCGGTCGAGCAGTTGGTGCCAAAGTCCTTCTCCACTTTGCAAGGCTGTCACTCCACGTACATGAGCCCGGAAATAATCCATCACTTTCGCACGTTGCGGATAGTCTTCCGGTAGAACGTCGAGCAGTTCGCAAGCCGTCAACATAGCCCAACCGTTGGCGCGCGCCCAACAAAAAGCAGGATGATCGCTACTGCTTTCCACCCATCCGTGACGATACAGTCCTTTTTCGGGAATAAACATGCGATCGGCAAATTGCAGGAATTGTCTCACTGCTTCTGCCAGATATTTATTTTTTTGCCCCTTGTCATAATAACTCATCTGTGCTACTGCCGGAATACCCATAAACATATCATCCAGCCAAAGAGTGTTATGCTGCGGACGGTTGCGTGCAAAAGTTCCATCTGCCAGACGATACTCTTTATTAATGATGAAATCAAAATAATTACGTATCAGTTCATCCACAGGAAGCGAGGGATCTTTCAAACGGACTTTCACCATCGCCGCGCATACGGCTCCCGCATCATCCAGTGCGTGCGGAGTGAGGATTTGAAGCAACTGCGGGTCCGTTGTGCCCTTTTCTTTATAAACACGCTTGAAATGCGGTGCTACTTCGGCCAGAAAACGAAAACGATTCTGTACATAATCCATATAGCGTGTGTCACCCGTAGCTTCGGATGCCGCTATCAAGCAGAATAGGTCACTCCCCATTCATAACTTGCCAAACGAAAAGCTCCACGCTCCAGTTGTGCCTCCTCTCCCATCGTTGTATAATTGGTAATCACTTTACCCGTATTCTTGTCTACCACACGGGCGGGAGTCTCCTTATCTATATAAGCAAATACACGGTCTACCTCTTTCTTTACCTGTTCCGGTGTCAAATCACCATAAGTGCCCTGATAAGCAGGTTGCAATAAATGCAAAGGCGTGTTTGAGTCATTCACTACAGTTTTCTTTTTCTGTGCGCTGACAGGCAAAGCTATCAGCAACGAAGCAATGGCTATGATACGAATATTCATATTTTATTTTTAGGTATTTTACATCCTCTGAATAGGGTTCCCTGCAAATCCGGTCCAAAGTAGAATCCCGGTTGTGTCGGCTGGTTGTAGGCTACGTTCTGGGTAGCGATACTGATGCGATAAACAGGATCCTCCAAAAAGGTGTGGAAGCGGTAATCAGTGGGAATGGTAGAGACATAAAGCCGCAAAGCGGTATTATCGGCTGTGCGCAACAGTACTTCTTCCCGCCAGTCGCCTACAATATCCCCTTGCAGGCAAGGTGTTGCCTTCGTTCCGTTGTTGGAAAGAGCTCCTTCGAAAATGGCTATACGCTCACAGACTCCTTTCTTCCAATTATATTTGCTGACTATATTTCTATCCAATAGTTCGCGCAGTAAATCACCGTCCCACCAGACAGCCATATTACATGACAATCCTCTGACACGGGCTTTCACCACTTCTCCTTTTATATTTCTTATCCCTCCGGAAGCAAGAGACCACATTTCAACGCCCGGTTGGGTCGGGTCAATATCAGCCGCCATGCAACGCCCGACATCTGTACTATCTTTTATCTGGAAAAGTATTTCTCCGGTTGCCGCATCTCTGTATGTACTTCCGTCACGCTTGTTTTCGTGACAGTCCCATACTTGCAACCCTTTGCGGGAAGGATCGAAATGAGTCAGATGAATCGCGTCTCCATGTCCCATCTTCGTTGTGTACAGCCCTTTGCCGTTATGGTCGATGGCACACGAGCCGTAGATAATCTCATCGCATCCGTCACCGTCTACGTCACCTACCCGAAGGTTATGATTACCTTGTCCGGCATAGTCTTCACAACCGGGATGGTTACTGTCGAAAATCCAGCGTTCTTTCAGTTCCTTTCCATTCCAGTCGTATGCTGCCAATACTGTACGGGTATAATATCCACGACACATCACAACACTAGGATGGATACCGTCGAGATAGGCAACGCAAGCCAAAAAGCGGTCACTACGATTACCACGATTGTCTCCCCAATCCATCAGGTTTCCTCTTTCCGGTACGTAATCAATTGTTTGCATCGCTTCTCCTGTCAGTCCGTTGAAGACAGTCAGATATTCCGGTCCGGTCAAAATACGTCCCTGTTCATTCCGATAGTCAGCTTGCGCATCTCCAATCACTTTTCCTTTTCCGTCCACTGTTCCGTCGGCGGTTTTCATTACTACTTCCGCTTTACCGTCGCCATCGAGGTCAAACACCATAAACTGGGTGTAGTGTGCACCGGCACGTATATTACGTCCCAGATTAATGCGCCATAAATGTTGCCCGTTTAATTTATAACAATCGAAATATACCTCTCCGGTGTAACCGTCATGCGAATTATCGTGTGCGTTCGACGGATCCCATTTCAAGATAATCTCATATTCCCCGTCACCGTCTACATCGCCGATACTGGCATCATTAGGAGCATAGAAATAACTTTGTCCTGCCGGAGTCGTACCGTTTTCAGGACGATTCAGCGGGATGTTCAGATAACCTGCCGGAGCATCGGACGGCAATTGATAACAGCTTTCCGTTTTTGATTGGATAGCTTTGACGGTATAAAGTACGGATTCCGTACCTTTATATATATCCTGAAAGAAAGTCGCATTTCTTATCGGATATTTGTTTACCTTTTCACCGTTTCTATAAACATCAAAAGATTCGTCCATCGGGTCGGAGGACAGATAACGCCAAGACACGGCAACAGTAGATGGATTCTCTCTGATGGCAATTACACCGCGTCCCAAATGTTCGCGTTTCAGTTTCGAAAAGTCATAGTTCGCTGCGCCACTACAAAAGCAGCTATCAGACACAGACTTAAAAAAGCACTTATGCATTTCATAGTTTTATCGTTAATCAATTTACAACACAAAAGTAAGCGGCACAGCCTACTTATAAAATAGAATATTGTACATATCTATGTAGAAATCATCATATAGCCCACTTTTAAACCGCATTATAACTACCTGGTGAACAAAAATGAATATATCTGAACGGAAATCCATTGAAAAAGAAAAGTGCGTCCCTTATCTTTGCCAATGAAAATTAGAATGACACCCAATTAATAAAACAGAATTATTTCACCATGAAGAAATCACTACTCTCATTCTTTACAGTAACCCTTCTTTGTCTTATGACAGGAAAGCCGGGCATGGCACAAGAGTTACCTGCACAAAAAGAGACTTTAGAGACTATCGTAAAAGTAAACGACTACTTTATGAAAAAGTATGCCGATTACACATTGCCTTCTTTCTATGGCAGAGTCCGTCCAAGCAATATATGGACGAGAGGCGTATATTATGAAGGATTAATGGCTCTGTATGGCATTTACCCTCGTGAGGATTATTATAAGTATGCCTACGATTGGGCTGATTTCCACAAATGGGGAATGAGAAACGGCAATACGACCCGTAACGCAGACGACCATTGCTGCGGACAAACGTATATCGACCTTTATAATATGTGTCCGTCCGACCCAAATATGATCCGGAATATAAAAGCAAGTATCGATATGGTAGTCAACACTCCGCAGGTGAACGATTGGTGGTGGATTGACGCTATCCAGATGGCAATGCAATCTACGCTAAGTTTGGAAAAATGACCGGTGAACAGAAATACTACGATAAGATGTGGGATATGTATTCTTACACTCGTAACGTGCACGGAGAAGCCGGAATGTATAATCCTAAAGATTGCTTATGGTGGCGCGATCAGGACTTTGATCCTCCTTACAAAGAACCGAATGGAGAAGATTGCTACTGGAGCCGTGGAAATGGCTGGGTATATGCAGCTCTTGTACGGGTATTGGATGAAATCCCTACTAATGAAACACATCGCCAGGATTATATAAATGATTTTCTCGCTATGAGCAAGGCACTCAAAAAATGTCAGCGTGAAGATGGTTTCTGGAATGTGAGTCTTCATGATCCTACGAACTTCGGAGGTAAAGAGACTTCCGGAACAGCACTGTTTGTATACGGTATGGCTTGGGGAGTACGCAACGGACTGCTCGACCGCAAAGAATATCTTCCCGTCCTTTTAAAAGCATGGAATGCTATGGTGAAAGATGCCGTACATCCGAACGGATTCCTAGGATATGTGCAGGGAACAGGCAAAGAGCCTAAAGACGGACAGCCGGTTACTTATAAGAGTGTGCCCGACTTTGAAGACTACGGAGTCGGTTGTTTCCTGCTTGCCGGAACAGAAGTTTATAAATTAAAATAACATACACAGTTTTTTCATTAGGTTTAAAGATAATCATTCATTAGGTTTAGTTAGAGGTTAGTTAGTAGCTAGTTCCCTCACTGACTGTTTAGACACCGGTCAGTGAGGGATTTCAAAGAGAACAGATTCATGAAAAACAAATTATTCCCGTATATATGTTGCTGATGGCCATTACATTTAGTTTGCAACTGCAAGCACAAAATAAAGTTTCCGCTCCCATGGCAGATGTCAATCAGGTAATTGACAACACGCTGGACAGCCTGAATAAAGCACGTACCTCGCGACCGGAAGCCGGTTCGAGCCGGAAAGGTGACAACCCTGTTCTGTTCCTGGTAGGTAACTCTACCATGCGTACCGGAACTTTAGGAAACGGCAACAACGGACAATGGGGATGGGGCTATTATGCAGGCGATTATTTCGACTCTAACCGGATTACTGTAGAGAATCATGCACTGGGTGGAACCAGTAGCCGTACTTTCTATAACCGTTTATGGCCGGATGTAATCAAAGGAGTACGCCAGGGAGACTGGGTTATCATCGAACTGGGGCACAATGACAACGGCCCATACGACAGCGGACGTGCCCGTGCTTCCATTCCCGGAATTGGCAAAGATACACTGAACGTAACGATTAAAGAAACCGGAGTGAAAGAAACCGTATATACCTACGGGGAATATATGCGTCGTTTCATTCAGGATGTAAAAGCCAAAGGTGCTCATCCTATCCTATTTTCGCTTACTCCCCGCAATGCTTGGGAAGACAAAGACAGCACCATCATCACACGTGTCAACAAGACTTTTGGATTGTGGGCAAAGCAAGTAGCCGAAGAACAGCATGTTCCTTTTATTGACTTGAATGATATCAGTGCCCGCAAATTTGAAAAGTTCGGCAAGAATAAGGTGAAATATATGTTCTACATCGACCGTATACATACAAGTGCTTTCGGTGCTAAAGTAAATGCTGAATCTGCTGCTGACGGAATACGTGCGTATGAAGGACTGGAATTAGCCAATTATCTGAAACCTGTTGAGAAAGATACAGTGACAGGTTCCAGTCGGAAAGAGGGACGTCCGGTATTGTTTACTATCGGAGATAGTACGGTCAGAAATGAAGATAAAGACAAAAACGGTATGTGGGGTTGGGGAAGCGTAATTGCTGACGAGTTCAATCTAAATAAAATTTCTGTAGAAAATCGTGCGATGGCAGGACGTAGTGCACGTACTTTCCTCGATGAAGGTCGTTGGGATAAGGTATACAATGCCTTGCAACCGGGGGACTTCGTTCTGATTCAGTTCGGACATAATGATGCAGGAGATATAAACAAAGGGAAAGCCCGTGCCGAATTGCGCGGTTCGGGAGATGAGAGCAAAGTCTTTCTAATGGAAAAGACAGGCAAATATCAAGTTGTTTATACTTTCGGCTGGTATCTTCGAAAGTTCATCATGGATGTTCAGGAGAAAGGTGCCATTCCCATCGTTCTTAGTCATACGCCACGCAACAAATGGAAAGATGGAAAAATAGAACGTAATACCGAGTCTTTTGGCAAGTGGACACGTGAAGCTGCGGAAGCTACGGGAGCTTATTTCATTGACTTGAATAAGATTAGTGCCGATAAACTTGAAAAGAAAGGTGTGAAGAAAGCTGCAGCTTACTACAATCACGACCATACACATACTTCTTTGAAAGGAGCGCACATGAACGCCAAAAGTATTGCTGAAGGTTGAAAAAGAGTGATTGCCCGCTAAAAGAGTATTTGAAATAATACGAAAGAGAATCCTGTAAAGATAGCAAAGGACTAAAGGGAAATATAGACTATCCGGACTGTTTAAATATTCTATCTTAAAAAAGGAATATTTAAGCAGTGCAGAATGGAGAAAACAGCATAGCAGATGAAGAAGAATAAAAAAGCTCCGACATTTGTCAACACGCAAATCCTCATTCTTATCATTTATAGAGTTTATCTAGCATTTCACACCTATTTTATCCTACAACACTTGCAAGTCGATATCGATTCAGGGATTAATCTTCCATTATGTTATTATTTTCTTATTCAAAAGTCCAGGTAAATCAGAGAAAAATTAGCTTAAAAAAGCACATTTATATCTTCCTCACCGATGAAGGACAAGTTCATCGGTGAGGAAGATAGCGTTCATCGGTGAGGATCACCCTGTTGGTTTAAACCTAACGAACTCTTTTTCCGTTAGAAAAGACGCATATTCTGTCTGATATTATTCACTTTTCGCCTATATTTCTGCATATTATTGCACTTATTTATGCAGTTTTTTCTCTGATTCATCAATTTCGCAACGGTTATTTTCTAATATAATCTTAAAAACAGAACATCTGGACAGGATATGTTCATCCCCATTCAAGGGAAAAATGAATGTTCGTATCCAACATAATACAGTCGCAAATCATTGATTTATTCCACGGAATAGATTAACTTTGCCTGTACAAATTAAAAGCCTGCCAATATGAGCCAAGTGAAAGGAATACCATACGGAATATCCGACTTCAACCGGATGCGGAACGAAAACTTCTATTTCGTCGATAAAACCATGTATCTGCCCCTTATCGAGGAAATGCCCAGTTACCTTTTCCTTATTCGTCCGAGACGTTTCGGAAAAAGCTTATTCCTAAGCATGATGCGTACTTATTACGACATAATACAGAAGGATAACTTCGACAAGTATTTCGGTGACTTATGGATAGGAAGCCGTCCAACCAAACAACATAACAGTTTCCAAGTCCTTTTCTTCGACTTCTCAAAAGCAGGCTGCTCACTGCCGGGAGCAGATTTGATGAGTAGCTTTAATGAATATTGCAGTATCATCATCAACCAGTTTGCCCATGCATACGCATCTTATTATGATGAAGATTTCAAGTCAACAGTAGAAAGCATTGAAAGCGCTAAAGCAAAATTATCATATATAGAAGTAAAGGCTAAAGAAAAAGGATATCCTCTCTATCTGATAATTGACGAATATGACAACTTTACCAACGTCATATTGAGCGAACACGGACAGAAAATGTTCCATGACCTGACTCATGCCAGCGGCTTCTACCGTGAATACTTCAAGCAGTTCAAAGGTATGTTTGACCGAATTTTCCTAATGGGAGTCAGCCCTATCACACTGGATGATTTATCTAGCGGGTATAATATTGACTGGAATATATCGACTGATTCCCGTTTTAATGCCATGATAGGATTTGATGAAACTGAAGTACGTGAAATGCTCCGTTATTACCAACAAAATGGAAAGCTGGTCGGTGATGTAGAAGCGATGATTACAGAAATGAAACCGTGGTATGACAATTATTGCTTCGCCAGAACATCTTTGGACAACGACCGTGTGTTTAATTGCGATATGACTTTATACTATTTACGTAACCAAATTGATTTTCACCGTCCACCCGAAAATATGGTAGACAAGAATATCCGTACGGATTACAGTAAACTGAAAATGCTGGCACGCATTGACCACGACAACACCCATGAGGGAAGCCGCATGAGTACTATCGAAGAAATTGCGGCAAAAGGTGAAATACTGGTAGACTTACATACTTCGTTCCCGTCAGAAAAGATAGCAGATATAGAGAACTTCCGAAGCCTGCTCTATTATTATGGTTTACTTACCATGTGCGGCACCCGTGGCGACCGTCTGAAAATGTGCATACCTAACAATTGTGTGCGCGAGCAGTACCTTGGATTCTTGCGCGACTACTATCAACAGGCCCATACCCTGAATCTTTCACATCTGAAAGACTTGATAGATGATTTCGCCTTCGATGGTCATTGGCAACCATTCTTCGAAACCATCGCCCGTGCCTATCGGGAGAACTCTTCCATACGAGATGCGATAGAAGGGGAAAGAAACCTGCAAGGTTTCCTAAAAGCCTATCTTGCCATTGCTTCTTATTATCTCGTACAGCCGGAACTGGAAATGAACTATGGCTATTGTGACTTCTTCCTATTGCCGGACAAAATGCGTTATTCCGATATAGAACACAGCTATATCCTGGAGTTGAAATACGCTACACGTACAGCTACCAATGCTGAACTTGAAGCCCAAGCAGAAGAAGGAAGACAGCAACTGTTGCGATACAGTAAGGATAAAGTTGTGCAGAAACTGGCTACTGGAACGACACTTCACCTATTATTAATTCAGTTCCAAGGTTGGGATATGGTGAAATGTGAAGAAATAAATGCTTCTGCTATTCATCCTTCGGAATAACTTCCTGCATATAAATAGCATCCAAGCTCCAAAGAGCAGCATCATTCGTGCTAATGCTCGTACATTCATCTAATGGAGACGGTACTTCCGGCGGAAGTATGGTAGTGATGCGGAAAGGCGGTGCAGGTGTATGTTCCAACCGGGTAAACAAATCTTTCCAGCTTCTTCAGCCATTTGGGTATTACGCAAGTGATAAGCTGCGTAAGCCATCAGGCGGGAAACACGAAAACGGCTATGGCTAAGCTCCCATGCTTTCTTCTTGTAACGTGCAGCATGGTCAAGCCAGGCGTCTTTCCATTCGGGTATATCAATCATACGCATCATTTCATTGGCTATCTCAAATCCGCCCATGATCGTCATTAAATGGTTGGTTGTTTCCAGTTTGGGGTCACATTCGGTTGTGATGATCCCTGTTGACGGATCAAATCCTAGAGCTTTGGGACCGGTAAAAAGGCGGTTAGGCAGGGCGGCAATGCTTTTCATTCCTGCTATTATTTTATCACGATAAGTTGTGTTACCTGTGCGCTCCCATTCTGTCATCCAATTACCGGCATAAGCCAGCCAGTCGGGGCCGATACGCAAACGGGCGGGAGCAGTACAAGGATATTCACTGCGAGGTTGGGCTAGGCGCATAGGATCCAGTTCATAGAGTTTGTGGTCGGCATCCTTCACTTCAGTCATTAAATCACCGCAACGTTCGTCCGTAGTAAGGTAATAGTAGAAACGGTTCCAGGCGGCCTGCTGATTCGCGCTTCTTTAGCTCCGCATCCCCAATGACTTACATTATGCCGACTGCCTAATCCGGCATTGGGACCGATATGATAGACATCCACTTCACCTGTATGACGCGTCATAGCTTCTGCCATACGCCAAATATCAATACGCCCGGTACGCAGGAAATTATACCATAGCCACATATTAGAAGCCAGTTCCGTATTGTCCCAAGCAAATCCTCCGACATCGTAACGCCAGGTATGACGAACGGGGTCATAAGCGTGCATCACATCACCATAATTCCAGAAACCGTACCACTTGTTTTGTTCGATTGCTTTCTGATAGAAGTCAATGTAAGCATCCAAGCGGTCTTCTACACGAGTACGGAATGGAGTAGTACGGTCAGGGAGACTCCATATCCTGAAAGCTTGGCGGGCATGAAGATAATTCGGGGTTGGCATTAACAGACTAGGGCTAGAAAACTGTTTGGCATAATCTGCAAAAGCCTTTTTCCCGGTATAACCACTTTGTGGGATCAGTGTAAACGTAGTTGTACGGGCAATGCCGTATGGCGTATTCATGCCCTCCTGAACATCTTCATAGCTGGCATTCAGGTCATGAGCTATACGATCATAATGCCGCAAATCCATAGGTTCGGACTCCGGGCTCCACAACCAGGCGGTAAGGGTAGCTACCGGGGTTCGTGCGTCTGAAATTTCAATAGAAGAGGGATAAGACTGCCAAAAGTCATGCATACAAAGTCCTAATCCTCCGGTAATATCCCCGACAAAAGTATACCCATCGCTACGTGTGCCGGAAAAGGTCCTATCCAGGGATTATCGTTATTGGCACGTTTACGAATGGAGAAAGCATCGGCAGTGAGTTGAGACAGACGGTAATCATCCCATGAAGCCCAGTTATCGAGCAGAGAGCGGTTCTTTTCATCGAAAGATTCATAAGGCGGAATACGTTTGCCTTCCATTTGCTGCTGTTGCAGGGAGGGTTCATCTGTTGGCTTCTGTTGTGCATCCTTCTTTTCATTACTATTTTTCTTAATATCTGTCTTATTTAAAGTGAGTATGCGACGCCCTACCAATGGTTGTACCGGCTCGCTCCACACTCCTCCATCTGCACACGAGAAAGCAATATGACGATTATACAGAGCTTCACGCATAGGAACGTCGAAACGGATACCCAAACTACGAATGAAATCTTTCTTCTGATCTCCGTCATAGACGAAACTATGCACCATTTTGATCTGTTCACTGCCACCATAAAAGTAGAGACGTACCACAAAAGGAAGCCACTCACGGTTATTCAGTTTGTTCATATCAGAGTTATTCGCATAATTCCCTTTCCCTTCAGAGTGATTCGTATCAATCTCCTTATTCCTGTTCCGATGTATCCCTTCCAACTTTACAAGTGCCCGTACAGAGCCCAGACGTTCTATGGTTACTGATTTTATTTCCCCTATGTAATGAGTAAAAGATATTTGAGATGTATTTTCTTGAATCGGCTCGCTTTGAGTATTACAAATCAGACGCGCTTTCTCTCCTACTTTAGTTCCTTTATACAATAGGCTATCAATCAGGAAATCTCCGCGTCGGGGAATAAATACGGAAATTAGCCCTGTTTCAATTTGAATATTTTCAGGCGTTTCAGTGATTGCAATAGAAGCATTAGGCTGTTTATTGATAGTTTTTGCTTTCCGGGGGGCTTTTTCTAATGTCAGTCTTTCTGTTCCGGCAGGAATGACTCCGGCAACTCCGCTCCATTTCACGGAACCATCCGGCCAGTAAGCCAATGGCCAAGTATCTACCGGAATCTCTTGATTTCTATCTGTTTTTAGTCGCAATGAAGTTTCAGGAAATAGGTAGCCTTCATCAAAAGGAACTCCGAAGCTTACAGCTTTGTCTTGTTCAGGAGTATTGCCGATCCAATGTAAAGGAACAGTAGACGTTTGGGATGGCAAACATTCGTAGCGGAAGTTTGTAATGCGGGTACGGGATAAGGTGGTACGAAAGCCGAACCATCCTTCTGTCAGAGGTTCGGCATCGCGGAAGTCCACCAGTCGCTTGCCGTCTATGTAATAACTAACCCTATTATTTTCATTTGTTATCTTAATGTGATACCAGTGATTCGCTTTTAGCAAATGTTCGGTATCTGTATATTCTTTCAATATGGCAGGACGTACTTTGGGATCTGTGATTCCTGCTTCATTGCCGTCATAACGACGGAAGCGTGTAGTAGAGTTATAATTTCCACCATATCCCATGTAATAGAGTTGCAAAGAATAACAATTCAGAAAGATTCCGCTACGCCACTTCTCACGTTTCCATATATTATCAGGATGTTTGGGGTCCGAAGCCATCCAAAAGCAATTCAGGTCACTCAAACGGTCTCCTTCTTTTTCTACAACTACACACGCATCATATTCAATGGTTACCCGTCCGCTCATCTTTTCTTTCCTCCATAAGGTAAGGCCTTTAGGAGACAGTATTTCAGCGGTATCGCCCTGAAATGTCACTTTATAATCCGGAGATTCCGACTCTACCTTCCAATATTTATGAAACTGGCGAGCGTTGAGGCCGGAAACTTTATTGTTTTGTGCGTTTGTTCCTAAAGTGATGAAGAGGAACAAAAGGATAAAGAGTTTTTTCATATGTATATTTGCTATCTCACCTTACAAAGGTAGGGAGAGCCGTTCAATTAAAAAATAGAATATTATCCATATATATGGCGATTCGTTCAAATATGAAAAAAGAACAACCCGACAGTTAGCCGGATTGTTCTTTTTCAACAAACTCATATCAAATAAGAGATTTCTTATTCAAAAACCTTTTTATTCTGCTTTTTTCAAAGTTTCAGCACCTACATAGTAACCTAAGTTAGTTCCCTGGTTATATCCCATATTCTGCATCGCTTGAGACATATCATAATTATGATCGGTCATCAAGTGAGGAAGACGGAATTCGGTAGGATGATTCGTGGAGAATATATAAATAGATTTCATGTCACTTGAACCCATTATTACTTCTTCACGATAGTCACCGAGAAAATCACCATAGTAACAAGGATTGTATTTGGTGCTATGGTTACCGTCATTGCTACCGTAAGTTCCAAAATATACCAAACGAGTCTTATTCGTCTTGTTTACATCAGGGTTCTCTTTATAGCTCACGACACAAGCACGGTCCAGCATTTCTCTTGTCGGCTGCCCGCTCCAATAAATGGCTACATTATACAAAACTCCACCACCAATACCTGTAGGATATGTACTGGATACCAATCCACTGCCACTACAACTGAATACCCCTTCCTGCAAAGAAGACCAGTACATCAAAATTCGGGCTATCCGGATCGATATCTGCCACAATACAACGACCGACATCAGTAGTCGAACCCGCTCCATGGCCGGTAATCAAGCCACCATCTCTTGCATCAATCACTTGACATCCATAACCGTGTCCTTGTCCATTATAATTGCCCGGTTCTTCAAATGAAGCAACAATTTGCAATCCTGAACGGTCTTTTATAAATTTGCCAACACATAAACAGTCACCATGACCGTTTCCGGTACACCACAATTCGCTTCCATCATCATCTATAGCCGCAGAACCATACAAGATTTCATCTTTTCCATCATCGTCCAAGTCCGCTACACGAAAACTATGCGAACACATGGACAACCATTTTGAAGAATGTTCGGCTGTATCAAACTTCCAACGGGTTTCCAGTTATTCCCTTTCAAATCGAGTGCCCATACTTGCCAATTATGATAAATACCTCTACTGATGATCAGACTGGGGTTGCTTGTTCTCACTCCGGTCGCTTCGTCAGGTATACCATCCAGATAAGCCACCCCGATAAAGAAACGGTCCATGCGGTTTCCGTAATCATCTCCCCAATATTCACTCCAATATTTAGCACGCGACGCTTTTGAACCACTTCCACCACGAGGAATATTATCCACCCGGGTAATTTCACGTCCATCATATCCACGGCAAATAGAGATATATTCGGGACCTTCCATTATCAAACCGCAAATTGTATTAATACTTGCTCCCGAATACCAGCCCACAGCGTCAGTCTGACGAATTCGATAATCGTTCACATTACCATAAGCATCGGTAATGACCTTACCATCCCCAAACTTTGTACCTTCTGAAGAGCGGAAAGCTATTTCACATAAACCATCTCCATCAAAATCGTATAAAATATATGAAGTATAATGTGAACCGGAACGAATATTGATTCCCAAATCAATTTGCCACAAAAAAGTACCATCCATCTTATAAGCTTCCAACAAGGTCGAACCATTATTCCATCCCCCTGGTTGGCACCATCATACGGTTCTCTCTTCACCACAATCTCCAATTCACCGTCACCGTCCAAGTCACCTAGCTGAATATCATCAGGAGAATATGTAATCGACGCATCGGGTACATTCATGTTTAATCTATCTCATGATAAAACTTTTCTGCCATTTCAGAGGTAAAGGTATAATCGCAAAGCGTTTCAGCCTGATTGGCAAGAGTGACCCGGTATACATTCGTTTTTGATACATCAATATCCGCATCCACCAAGAAGTAGTATTCGAAATAGGTTTCTCATTCAATTTCACTTCCGTCTCGCCGTCTACCGACTTATAAATATCAAAAGCAACATTAGACGGATCGGTCTTCAGTAATCTCCAGCTAATCAATGCGGATGATATGCCGGAAGAGTTATTGGCGTCAACATTTGGTGCCGGGTCGTAACTAACCCACATTGCACGGCTACCCGTTATAACTTCAGTAGGCAGAGGCGGCAACTCCTCTTCCGTCTGATTGCCATTGTTCACTTCAACGACGGGGTCATTATCCGAGCAGGCAACTATGGCCAGCAGACAAAACAGCCCCAGTATTATATAATGTTTCTTCATTTCTTTCGTTTTTTTATTCTATAAACATCCGTTCTATGCAAGAATATCCTATCACTATTCATCAGCATTCCGGTTGTGGGTTACCACCCCGGATTCTGCTCCAAATTAGGATTCTTAGATTTTTCACTCTGCGGAATCGGGAAGAAATACATCTTATCATCCCAACTTCTTTCTTTTACCTTACGTTCATACGTATAAGTATCATCCCCATTCTTCGTAATCTTCATTTCAACAATGTTCTTGAAATGTTTGTCACCCTCCTTCCAACGACGTACATCCCAAAAACGATGTCCTTCAAAGGCCAATTCTACCATACGTTCATTCTGATATTTCTTCCAGAAAGCATCATTGGTCATCCCTTGAGGGAATCCGGGCATCTCGGCACGCGTACGAACTACTTTGATAGCATCCACAGCCGAAGTTGTAAATTCATTATCCGTTGCATACGGACTACCCAGATACTTATATACAGCTTCCGCATAATTCAAATAGAACTCTCCAAAACGGAATGTAATCCATGAATGATAGGTCTTTGAAGCTGTACCGGCACGTAAGTCTACTGCCGTCTGACAATACTTCTTCAGATAATAGCCAGTCGGAGTTCCACCACTCAAAGGCTCCGCATTTAGTCCGCCCTGATAGGTTTGCAGAGGAACAGTATTCCAGTTAGGCCACTTTTCGTCCCCATTCTTGGCAATAGTCAGATAGAAACGAGGGTCGCGGTTGGTATAATAAGGATTAGCAGGATCATAGTTATCCAACTCGTCCGGACGCAACCCTGTATCCTTCATCTCATACGCATCCACCAGTGTCTGTGTGGGACAGTTCCACCTTTACAATTTTCCAACCCTACCGGGAAGTTATATCCCTCAAAAGAATTAGTGGTAGTAGTGGCACGACGGAGAAAAATCAATTCATTAGTAGCGTCATTGTAATTGTCCTTGCTCCAAAGTGATGAATAATCCTCCACTAAGAGTTTTGCCTTTTCAGCAAACCCATTACTGTCATCTAAAATTTCCTTATTGGCTTTAGCTGCACGATACCACAGTTCTCTATTATCAGTCGGATTAAATAAAGGACTTGCCGCATACAATGCTGCACGAGCTTTCAAGGCCAATACCGTTTTACGGTTGGCACGTCCTGTTTCCGCCGGACTACTAGGCAATGCCATATCTCCCAGTTTACTGTAATCGACGATAATCTTATCTTTAATATCATCACATTCGGCTATGATATAATCAAAAATCTCCTGTGCCGGTCTGCGCGATAACGTATTCGATTCTTCGGCTGTTAATATATGGTCGCTAAACGGCACATCTCCATATTGCCGTACCAAGTTAAAGTAGAAATATGCACGAAGGAAACGTACCTCATACTGGTAATTGGTATAGCGGAACATCTGTTGTGCATAATCACTGTTCAAAGCCAACTCGGGAAATGTCAGTCCGGTAAACTTCTCCAGATATAAATTACAATTGGCTATCCCTTCATAACAGGACGTCCACATGCTACTTTTAGCATTCGACGGACTCCAAGAACCATTGTAAAAGTCTTCAATCTGATTTCCCGAATAAGCATATTCGGACTCATCGGTAGCAGAACCAAGAATTGCCCCGCTATAGTTTCCAAAGTCCACATCCATGGACAAATAGATATTTGTTATCAGCCTCCTACATTACCGAAGTTGAGCTTCACAAAATCCTCATCATAATTATTGTACTCATGATATTCCATCTTATCTGAGCAGGAACCGAGTGCGGCTACACACATCATTCCGTAGATAATGTTTTTCAGTTTCATTCTTTCGCTTTGTTTTTATGATTAAAAACCAATCGTAACACCGACTACTACACTCTTATTCAGCGGAGTCGCTACACCATAACATTCCGGATCTGTCACATCAATATGATCTGAACAGAACAAGTCTGTTCCTCTGACATATAACTTGGCACTCCCCAATATCTTAGTCTTCTTCATCCATTCTTCCGGAAATCTGTAATACACCTCCGCGTTACGTAACTTCAAGAATGACCGGTCCGCCAACCAAACTGTATTAGCCTGATAGTTATTGGCATTACTCTGTGAACTCAAACGAGGATATTTGGCATTTTGATTTTCCGGTGTCCAACGATTCTCATAATAATGAGTAGAAAGTGTCGTATTATTTATCAACGGCCAAAACATACTCTTCGTATTCAAGACAGCAGAATAGTTACCTGTTCCCTGAAACATTACATCTACTCCAATCCCTTTCCATTCGGCTCCCAAATGGAAAGAATAATAAATTTCCGGAGCCGTCGTACTATAACCGATAGCTGTTTTATCATTGGCATCAATGATTCCGTCTCCATTCACATCTTTATATTTTATGTCTCCCGGCACTACCGTACTAAAGTTTTGCGGAAGGCTGTTTGCTATATCTTCTTTATCTTTGAAGAAACCTTCAGCTACCATTCCATATACTTGTCCCAACCGATTTCCTGTTTGCACAAGATTCTTATACAAACGCGGTTCTTCCAGTTGTTCCTTAATTTCATTCTTATTCCAAGCAAAATTACCGCCAAGGTTGAACACTACATCTCCTAACCGTTTCGTATAGTTAAGTCCTAGTTCCACGCCATAGCTATCAACGATTCCGGCATTCTCGAACGGAGCATCTACGCCCAACACATCGGTATATTTCCTTCGGAAGAGACCCAAATATCTTTTCTCCGTTGGTAATAGCCTTCTGCCGTCACGTCCAGTCCATTGAACAACACGGCATCAACACCAACATTGTATTTATACGCTTTCTCATGTGTCGAATTAGCAGTTGCCAGGCGCCCGATAATAGTACTTCCGAATTCAGAGTCGTAACTACTGTTAAACTTATATTGCGTACCGGTAGTCGTATAAATCTGATCCCAATAGTCATATACGGTAGTACTTCCGTCTTTAGGCAGATAATCAACATTGATCACTCCAAACGAAGCGCGCAATTTCAGGAAGTTCACCCAAGACACATCTTTCAACCATTTTTCTTCCGAAAGCACCCAAGCAGCAGAAATGGTAGCGAGAAAGCCCATTTATGCCCCGGTGCCAATAAACTGGAGGCCGAGCCAACCAATGCCAGATCCAAATAATAGCGATTAGAGAAACCTACATGATTATACCAGGATACATTTTGCCGATAAATAGTAGTGTTCAATCCGTATGAATCACGATACTCATAATCCCATTTGAATTGAGAATACACATCCCACTTCCGAAACGAGCGATTGTAATCGACACTACCTGCAAAGTTAAATTGGCGCGCCCAGTTGTCAATACCTGCACCCGAACCCATTTCACTGGATTCGCCACCTGAAATGGCAGTATAAAACGGACCGTTAGTTGTCCAGCTTGTTGCATAACCGGCATACGTATAAGTCTTGCTATGGTCTTCCAGAATATTGGAATAGTTGTCATAAGCTAAACGAAAGTTTGCTCCCAATCCTTTCAGCAAACCAGATAAATCTTGTGACAAGGTAAGGTCGGCAAACAAACTGCGAGAGTGTCCTTTAGAATAAGCAGCTCCCTGCGATTGTGCGACAGGATTCGATGTTCCCGCCCAAGTAGTACTTCCTCCCCAACTGTCATCTTCCGTACGAACCGGAAAAGCTGCAGAAGGAATCGAATAAATCATATCCCATAGGGTAACCGAAGCCCCCGGAATCCGAGATTCGGACAAGGTACCGAGAAGATTCAACTTCAATTTGGTAGTGGCGGTTAAATCAATATCCAGATTTGTACGCAAATTAGCACGTGAATACATATTCTGTGTAGAATATCCGTCATTTGCATTCGGGGTCTTGATAAACCCTTTGTCTGTTAATAAATTCGCCATAGTATAGTAGCGGAACTTTGTTCCTCCTCCACGGAATTCGATCGTGTATTTATTAGAAACTCCTCTGTCTTTAAAGGTTTCATCAATCCAGTTCACATTAGGATAGAGATAAGGGTACATACGGGAAGCTCCTCCACTGCCTACTCCATTACGGAAAGCATCGACTTCTTCCGGAGTATATCGAGCTCCCAAACCTTCATATCCACGCGCTTCATTCACAGCAGAAGCATACGTAGCCGCATCTACAAATTCCGGACGTCGAGACTGAGTGTTAATGATGTGATCATACGTAAACGTTATCTCTTTTGTTTTGTACTTACCACGCTTCGTCGTAATCAAGATCGCACCGTTCACTCCTTTGTATCCGTACAATGCCACAGCCGCAGCATCTTTCAGGATGGAAACGGATTCTACTTCTTCCGGACTCACCAAGCTCATGTCTCGTTCCAAACCGTCAACCAGCACAAGCGGTGTACTACTTGACAAGCTCTGCAAACCACGTACATAAAAGGTAGGATCTGCCATTAAACCTGTACTAGCTGCATTCTGCAAAGTAGTAAGACCCAATCCATATCCATATAAAGAATTGGATATATTCCGGGAAGACCGCTTATTAAACTCTTCATTATAGGTGGTAGAAACAGCTGCTGTTGATTCATGACGATTGAATGTCCGGTTAGCTCCCACATCAATAGTCTGAGCTGCATATCCCATCACAATAGTCATCGGACCATCAGCCTTTACCACAACTGTGGTAGAGCCTTTGTCGACAGAAAAGACACTCAAGCGTTGTCCCTTCTCGACCGCAATCTCAAATTTACCATCTTTATCAGTTTCAACCCGGGTCTCCACTCGCGCCACCTTCCACATTAACGGACGCTCCATAGACTGGGTTTCCCGATTTATCAACAACAATACCTATAATGTTGTTGTCTGTATTCTGCGCTCTGACCGGAATGCTCAAACAAACTAGTAAAGCCAGTATCAGAATCTTATTTTTTCTCATATAAATCAATATTCAAGTATTGTTTTAATCTGTTTCGTTGTCTCACATTACCAACCCGGATTCTGAATCAATCCATACCCTTTGTTAATTTCCGTTTGCGGGAATGGAGAAAGATACCATTTGGAATCAAATCCGTATGTCCACCAACGACGAACCGGTTTAGATAATTCAAACCTTTCATATTCAAATCGAGTAGGTTGCAATGCTCCTTTGTTCTTATCTCCTTCATTCCATTTTGTATTACCTGTCATGCGATTACCGGCATCATCCAAACGATAGGCAAGTAATCCATGCAGACGTTTCTCGAAACGATCGGCACGTTTGTAACGGACAAGATCAAAGTAACGGCTATCTTCAAGCCCCAATTCCCGAACACGTTCACACAGCAATTCTTCCAATAAGGCAGCTTTGTCAGAAAGTAAATTCTTATCTGTAACACACTCCGCCAAATCTTTCTTCAATCCCACGCGGGCACGTACTATATTCATTTGGTTAATAGCCCCCCGGTGATCGTTCTTAGCTTGAAGCAAAGCCTCCGCATAAGTCAAATAAATATCAGACAAGCAAGATAAACCCACTGCGTATACTGACGTTGGTACTCAGTTCCCAAATAATATTTCATATTTTTATAACCGGTCGCATAGTTACCAGATTCAAGTGCCGCATTTTGTCCTTCATCGTATCCTCCGACCCACAATTCATAAGGTAAACCGGACATCGTTCCGGCACTCCAGTCTAACATCTTCGGTAGTCCATTCACCATGCAATGCTCATACAGACGAGGGTCACGAGTTAATACGATTTCCGACAATAGTTGTTCTCCATTTTTAAATGTTCCGGTCAAGAACATTTCATCCAACTTACCTTCTGTTTCCGCCTTTTTCCAGTCAAACGGAGTGCCGTCGGCCCATGGGAACATCTCCACATATTCCTGTGTAGGCGGATATTCAGTACGGCAAAGTGACGGAACAGCCCAAGAATGCCACATATAAGAACTTGAGTTGAAAGCGTCCGACATATTCGTGCGAACAGAATGTAAGACTTCCTTGCTGTTCTGACGAATATACCCCATACGATATGCCTGACGATACTGTTCCGGTGTTTCTTCCGAAGCCTTATTCAGGCTATACCCGCCTTGACTCTCCAGCTCTTTAAAGAATGCTTCACAAGCCTTCAAACAGTTATCCCAAAGTTCCGCATGATAGCCGCCGTACCATACCAGACGTTGCTGTTCAGCCTCTGAGTTTCCTCCTGCATATCCGTTGACATCGTTAAACAACGGAGAAGCGGCAAATTGCCAGATTTTGCATTTCAATGCCATCGCACCAGCCTTTGTCCAGTGTCCGGCCTTGCTAGCAAGATCGGCATCAGCATAAGCCCACACCAATCCGCCGGAATTGATAGCATCATCCAACATCTTTATCATATAGTTAACAGTCTCTTCTACCGTAGCACGGGGGATTTCATAACCTGACTCCGTACCGGTGAATGAAGCATATAACAATGGAAGACCTCCATAATGACGGAACATATCAAAATAGCGCGCCGCAATCAAGCATTTAGCTTCTGCCACCAACTGAGTTTTTTCAGCATTATCCATACCCGGCACTCTATCTATATTTTCCATTAGCAACCAGCACCAACGCACTACTTCCCATACCATTTCCCGTGTATATGGGAAAATATTACACGCGTGCCATAGTTGGCATTGAGAGAACCCAAATAATACTGCTGATATACAGTCGCATCACTAAAATAAAGTGACCAGCAGTCTGTTAGCGCATCCTTCTTTCCTAAATAAGGACTGGAAGAATCAGGAATATTACCGTTACTATCCGTATTATAAGGTAATCCGTAATACTGTCTACTGTAACAGGTATTCAAAAATTGGCGCGTATATTCCGCACTATTGAACACTGTGTCAATAGTAGCATTTCCGCCCGGTGCCTTATCCAAAAAAGAGTTTCCGAATTTAATTTCGTCCACACATGAAGTGGAAACCAAACAAACCGCCGCTCCCAACATCGCACCGATGAACCATTTATTTTGTAATTTCATTGTATCTTTCCTTTATCTATTTTAGAATCCTAATTTCAAGCTCAACGTATAAGTCTTGGACAATGGATAAGAAGGTGCATTAGTAGCTCTTGCCTCCGGATCACCCCACAAATAAGGTGTAATCGTCCACAAATTATATCCTGCAAAAGCCAACTGACATGTATTCAGTCCAAGTTTCTTCATTAATGGGAAGTGAAAATTGTATGCCACCTGAAGAGTTTTCAAACGCAAGTATTTGGCATCTTTCTCATATAAAGTGGAAGTAGCATAATTATTCTTTGCATTATCAATGGTAGCTCTCGGATACTCCGAAGATTGTGACGGATTTTCCGGTGTCCATGTATGATCCAGATGGTATGCCAACAATCCTCCCTGCTCGCTATTGGAAGATGAATAAAACGGTTGACGAAATACATCCGAAATCATACGACTTACATTCCAGGCCCCTGTCCATTGAGTACTTATTTCCAGATTCTTCCAACTGAATCCTAAATTAATACCTAGCATATATTCAGGATCGTCTGTAAAGCCATAGTCATAACTTGCATCATTTGCATCAATCTTACGGTCACCATTCAAGTCAACATATACTGCATCTCCATTTTGAAGAATACTCTCGTGAGTGGGGAACGGACGATTAAATGTCTGCTCATATAGCGCAGGTGTATCCTCATCATAGAAGCGCCAGAAAACATATTGACTACGCGAACCGATACGGTGTCCCTTCTGATATTGATATAAATTATTCTGCGGTGCTTCCTTCTTTTCAAGAATCTCATTCTGATTATAAGAAAGGTTAATACCCGCCCAATAACGGAAATTATCGCCAATCTTATCGTTCCATTTTAAAGAAAGTTCCCAGCCCCAACTGTCTACACTTCCTAAATTTGAATAGGGAGTAATGAACCCTAACATTCCCGGAGCTGTACCGTCACGCAAAAGGATGTCATTACGACGTTCTTTATAATATTCAAAGGTTGTTTTCAGACGGTCATCAAGGAAGTTAATATCAACACCATAGTTCCGTTTCAGAGCTTTTTCCCATGTCACAGCAGGGTTATTCTTAGCTACCTCACGCGCACCCAGACTAACAGTACCATTATCTGTTCCGAATCCATATCCCCAGGCGTTAGTTGCTCCTCCACTTGCCGTTACACGATTTGCCAAGTCACCTAAACCGACATTATATGGATCAGCCATATACATAAACCGCGATCCTCCAATATTATCGTTACCTACCAAACCGACACTGGCACGTAATTTCAAGAAGCTAACCACCGACTTCAAAGGACGGAAAAACTTCTCTTCACTCATCACCCAACCTATAGAACCAGCCGGGAAATAAGAAAAGCGCAAATCGGACGCAAAGTTTTCCGAACCGTTATAACCCACATTAAACTCTGCCATATAGCGGCTCTTCCAATCATAAGTGACACGTCCGACTAATCCGACATATCCATGAGGAATGTCCGAATATAATTTCGGATAATACTCTTTCTGTTGATTATACAAAACTAAGGCTGTCACCGTATGATCACCAAAAGTACGATTATAATTAAAGCTGGCTTCCATATACCAATTACGTGCTTTGCCTGTAGTATACGAATACTTCACATCTGTATTCTCTCCAAACTTACGATAAGCAATACTACCGTCATCCATCAATACAGGAGTGTATGTAGCAATAGACCCACCAGAACCGACTTTATTAACTGTAAACGAGCTGTTATAAGATCCCTTCACTTTAAAAGAAAGTCCTTTAGTCAAGAAGTCCATTTTTTGATCCAGAATCACATCCACATTCAGCGAATTGTTGCTGGTTTGGCTGAATCCATTTCCATAATATCCCATACCTGTACCTCCAGTAAATGGTAATTTCAGTCCGTCTGAATAAGTCTCATCGCTCGAATTTACTAATTTTCCGTCTATGATTCCCGGACTGGAGAAAGGAGTAGCATAATACATATTTTTAATCAATCCGGAAGATCCCTGACTCGTACGCGGTTGATCTGAATTATTCACATTACCACTAATATTGAATGACAAAGTAGTCGTTTTAGTGACATCCATATCCAAGTTTGTACGATAGTTAAACCGACGGTACTGATAGCTTAAATTATAAGGAAGATCAAACTCACTAAAAAGTCCTCCTTGCGTATAAGCACCTGCAGAGATGAAATAACGTACTTTATCTGTTCCTCCCGAGATGTTCAGATTATGCTGGCTCTGAAGCGTAGAGCTTTTCATAATATAGTCAGCCCATTGTATATTTGGGAAACGAATAGGATCGGAACCATCTGCAAATTTTTGAATCACGCCATCACTAAATAAGGCAGATTTGCCATCACCGGACATCATTTGATTATGAAACGGGCATAGTCATAGGAACTTGCCTGTTCTACCATTTTTGTAGGCATCAATACAGAAGCAGAAGTAGTAAACGAAATTTTCGCCTTTCCTTCCTTTCCTCGTTTAGTTGTAATCAAAATGACCCCATTTGCTCCACGAATACCAAATACGGCTGTTGCCGAAGCATCTTTCAAGATAGAAATGGATTCAATTTCATTCGGGTCGATATCACTCATACTTTCACGATCCACACCGTCTACCTGAATTAACGGTGAAGAATTTTCCCAAGTAGCTTTACCACGAATAAAAATTTCAGCGGCATCCGCTCCCGGCTCACCGGAATATTGTACGGTAGTCAAACCTGTCATCTGCCCTCCTAATACATTGGAAACCGAACCTACAGATACACGGGTCAATTCTTCTCCCTTCACACTAGCGATAGCTCCTGTCATGGTCACTTTCTTCTGCGTACCATAAGCTACGATTTCCACCTCTTCAAGTGCTGTCACATCCTCTACCAGAATGACTTTCATGTCATTTTTCGCTACTACTTTTTTATCGGTATAACCTATAAAAGATACTTTCAATTTCGCACCGGGACGTACATTTATTCTAAATACACCGTCAATATCGGTAATTGTACCATTAGATGTTCCTTCCGCAAGTACACTTGCTCCAATTATCGGTTCGCCTTGGCTATCTACTACTGTTCCTTTTATAGTACTTTGCTGCTGTACAACTTCGATGGCTGCCGAAGCTGTTTGCAATCCCCATGCAGGTGCAAAAGTTGCTATAGTGAAAAACAGAGCGACAGGTAAGGTTGTCCCCTTTATAAAGTTTTTCTTATTCATATATGTATATGTTCATGATATAAGTATAATTTTAACGGACTTTATATACCGTCATTATTTTAGAATGCAAGCATCATACGGAAATAACCGGCACGCGAATCACGTTCACAAATTATGTGATATCTTCCACCAGCCATACCGTGTGTCCATTGGTTGGCTGGAGAACGCTGTGTGCTACTCCAATAGTGTCCACTGTTAGTTCCTGACTCGACAGAGGTCATCTCATCACCATTTACATTCTTGAGACAACGGTTAATAACACTCAAATTCTTAGCGACTGTATCCCAACACATTATAGAGGGCAAATACCAAGGAGTCACATTTGCCGGAATAGCTTCCGCTTCACGATAAGCCTTGATATACGCATAAGCATGGTCGCAAGTAGAAGGACTACCCATACCTTCGTAACACATAGTAAGTAACTGTGTATTATTGTATCCCATTAGTGCTGGGAAAACCAATGAAGCATCATTCTTGTTAACATCCTTCTCTGTGTTACAACCTACAAACTTGTTTGCCCAATTCTCATCTGAAGTAAACCAGTCTGAATAATAACCGGACTTACTTGAATGGAACATTTTCAAAGCAACATCATTTTGTTCACTATCTTTTACCACAGAATTCTTAATAGATAGCACTATACCGTGCGTACATGCAGGGAAATCGCGACGCAAAGCATCAACTTCTGCTGAATAGAGTTCAGTATGTGTTACACTGGGTTGTGAATTTCCTACATAACATACAATACCAATCACATTCTCCGGCACCGTTTCCGCATCTACTGAAACTATTTTTCCATCTGCACAAAAATAGTCTCCTACCTGCAAAGTATGGTTGATTTTACTTTTATCTTCGATGGTATACATTTTCGCCGTTCCTCCTTCCAGCGTACCTTTAGCTTCATATTCCATCTCACTTACTCCAGAATAAGTACCCTTAATTGAGAATTCCTTCTTCGGATTAACCAAGAAACGGTATGTATCCGTACTTTCCTGATAATAAGGAGTTGCTTGAGTATTGTTCACTGTAAACGAACCGGCTGTTAATGGTAACAAATAATCATCTATACCGCCATTTGTAAAGCTATAGGTCAAATTAGGCATCTTCACTACCGCAAGAGCCATCCGATGTTGCATAGTAAAAGCGATCTGTCCTTTCAAACGATCCCCCTGAACACTACCCGTACTCGTCATCAAATCATATTGTGTATAATTTCCTTCATTTTGTTCACTGCCTATTTTCCAATTGTTGACGTATGTTTCAAAAGGATCCACCTTCGTCGGATCAAAAGTCACATTCGCATTATACGGATAGTATGCATAAAAAGTCATCCGCTGAAATTGTGAACCTTTGTATTCAATAGGATCCCCTCCATCAGTCAATTCCCAATAGCCATCTGTCAGTGTGAATTTCCGATTCTTGATATCCTCTACCACCGTTTCTCCTCTTACCGCAAATATACCGATAGCATCTCCGTTAGAAAATCGGGTAGTATATCCATTCTCTGTAGCACGTGTCTTACCACTTTCGTCCATAAATCCTTCATCAGACACACTAATCTGAAATCCCTGCAAAGAATCCGGTGTTTCTCCGGTGAGTTCTTCATTTTGCGAGCAAGACGCAACTATGGCTGCGCCAGCCAGAAAAAGCATTGATTATATAATTATATATTTTCATAAATCTCATGTTTATATTTTTAGCATTTTTATCTATATTAGATTGGTAAACAGATCACTTCACAACAGGCTGTGGAGTTACGGTTTCTTCTGTAATATTCCAACTAGGATTAGTTATCTCTGTTCCAGTTTCAGCTATACTCGGGTCGGATGTTATAGGATCGTGGTTTTCATCCTCCCATCCTATTATTTGCGTTTGTTCTGTAATTGTCAACACATAATTATTGTCCTCGTATTTATTTGTCTTGATGATGTAATTATAAGAAAATCCTGATTTCAATTCTGTCAAGTTAGCAAACTCGGCTTCATAAAGATAACCGTTCATTCTAGCTTGGATAGTTACTTTGCCTTGCACCTTCTGTGGCAGTAAAATAGCTTGTACTGTATAATTATCCTGCTCTCCTATTTTATCCCAATATATATCATCTTTGTCCGTAACAGGGTCTTCACTGACTGTTGTCTCCCCTGTTTTAGGATTAAATGTACCATTATTCTTAAGCCCAATAAGATAGCAAGTTATATCTGCTAAGTCCACACCCTCGCCAGCTTGAAACTCCAATCTAATACGACTCATCACATGATTGAATGCTAATGTCACGTTCGGGGTTTGTGATGTAGCCTTCCCTTTAGCAAAAAGAAAATCTATCTTCGCACGTTCTTCTGCTGTAGCTTGATTGTCACTGGCTGTAGTCACTTCCAATACAGGTTGTTCTTCACCTGATGTACCAGAAAATGGAGCGTATGCCACTACATCATACTCTCCGGAACCTAATACCCAAATCTCTTCTGCATTTCCTCCTTTTGCTGCAAAAAGACCATTGCCCTTGTATTTGTAATGAATATTCACTTGTTCCGTACCACAAGTGATTCCTACCGAGTCTTCCGCCTCCCAGTTTGTTTCCGTAGCTCTTGTAACAAGATTGCTAGCCTCATGATTGTTTATTACTGCACTAAAAGAAACTTTCGCTCCCGTATCACCGGTAAACTGAATATCAGTTTCTTTAATATCGTTGCTACATCCTGCTAAAAGTAGTAAGGCAACAGCAGTTGTGACATAGTTTTTTTTCATACCATGTTTTTTAAAGTTAAACATATTTTTGTTGATTAGTAAAATCGTCGTAAAGTAAAAAAGACAATGGCTGCATTCTTTTCCAACCAGCAATTGAAATAAATGAAGCCTTTTTTTGTTGTTTTCCATATTCATTAGTTATATCTGTTAAGTTAAACAAAAGTTAGATTCTCTTTTTAAACATAACT
>ENA-OQIG01000087-OQIG01000087.1-human-gut-metagenome-genome-assembly--contig:-NODE-87-length-52749-cov-3.670461_pt1 | contig 52749 bp, 63 predicted proteins | sample MGYA00242576_ERZ504741 | MGnify/ENA primary metagenome ERZ504741 (study PRJEB26092, sample SAMD00036436) | human gut metagenome | host: Homo sapiens | study: EMG produced TPA metagenomics assembly of... | reverse complement strand
TATTTTTGACAGATTTCACAATTTCTTCACAAAAAAATCCCCGGTACCTTGCTGGCACCAGGGATTTGTAATGATCTGATTGAATGACCTAGCTTAAAACACTGACAATCTTCACCGGCTTACGGTAGTTATAAGGAGAAGTCTTAATACCGGTAGCTTCTGTTGAAGCATGAACGATCTGTCCATTTCCAATGTACATTGCTACGTGATTGATACCTGCATCATCACCGTAGAAGATCAGATCTCCCGGCTGCATTTCCTCTTCTGAAACCTCAGTGCCATAGTTAGACTGCCCTTTGGAAGAATGAGGAAGACTGATGGAAGCAGTATTCTGCAAAATATATCTGGTAAAACCGGAGCAGTCTACTCCATTATTGGGGTCAACACCGCCAAATACATAGGTTCCGCCTACAAACTGAAGAGCAAATTCCACAGTCTGACGGCGCTGTCTGGCAGAAAGATCCACTGTTTCACGGTTTTTTTCTACAAGGGAAGCTTTTCCTGAAGTCTTAATATAACCTTCTCCGCTGCCTGTGCTGATCTTCACCCAGCCATTTCCCTGATTGGAGAGGACCTCATAGGTCTGTCCCCTTTTTACCTGTCCTACAGAACGGCTGTGTTCATTTGCGGAAAGATGTACTTCTACAGAAGGCGCTGCGATCGTCACCATATAAGAAGAGCGTGTCTGTACTTCTGCCCCTTTAGAAGCAGCCAGACTTTCTCCTGGATTTACAAAAAGAATACCTGATAAAAGAAAAAGACCTGCGGCAGCCTTTACCGCATGTCTCCGAAATAAAGCAAAATTCACGCTGAAAGTCTCCTAACTGTCGAAATAGAATTGTTACGGATTTGTTACGAACCAACAACGCAATTATATTATTTTTTCACAAAAATGTCAAGAATAAGACATGATTTATATACATAAATAGCACTTTTTTAACCAAAAGTGCCTACTTACTTTATCGCAATCAATTGTAATCTTATCTTCCCGGTCCCTTAAACATCCAGAAGATCATTAAGATCAGAAGTACCGGCCAGATATAAGACAATACCCAGCCAGCCAGTCCTATGATCCCAAAGAACAGGCTCATAAGCAGGAAGATAATGAAAAATACGATCAGTCCTGCTGCCAGTCTCACATACCATTTGCTGAAATCTACATAATGTACATTTCTATGGTATGTATCCTGATAAGACTCTTCTCTGTCTACTGTGCCATAGGGGCCACTGTACTCACGGCTCTGGCTGTTATCATCTGCTTCCTGTGTCTCTCCGGAGCCATAAGTTTCATAGCCGTCCGGACGATCTTCTGTATTTAGTGCTGCATCTACGATCGTCCTGGCAATGATCCTTGGGCCTCCAAGGTTTTCGATCACCTCTGCCTCATCAGCCCCTTTGCTTATTTCATCTGAAATGTATGAATCATAATATCGTATATTTTCCTGAATCACGGAATACGGAACGCGCCCTTCCAGTTCTGTCCTCAGTCCCTGTAAAAATTCTGCTCTGGTCATTATTCAGCCCTTTCCTTTATTACGCCTTCCCGGTATGCCGCCACTAATTCTTTCAGGTCTGCGATCTGTTCCTTTAATTCACGGCCCTTATCCGTATCTGCCACCATGATCCTGACCTTCAGTTTTTCAACCACAGACACCTTCGGTGTACTGTCTTTCTTCGGGTCAAATGGCATATGCTCTGCCAGTGCCAGATGGTGTGAGTTGTAGATCAATGTATATCCTGCAATGCCGGTAGTGCTCTGATATGCCTTTGAAAGACCACCGTCGATCACAAAAAGCTTTCCCCCTGCTTTTACCGGTTTTTCCCCGTCTTTTAACTTAACAGGCACATGCCCGTTAATAATATGGGAACCTTCCGTTTTTAAGCCAAATTCTTCCAGGATCTTGTCACAGATCTCTACTTTTTCACACAGTTTGTAGTAAGGTTCATCACCTCTTTATGTGTTGCCTTATCTTCTACAAAATAGTGTTCAAAGGTAGTCATCTTTGACTTTCCAAATACCGGAGATCTTGCTCCGCACCAGAGATACCACATCAGATCCAGTGCTTCTTCTTTTCCATCTGCACCGTCCGGAAGGAAGTAGGCATTATGTACCTGACGGTTTAAGAAATCCATCAGGGACTTTCCTTTATAACCATTTCCACCGATCATAATGGTATCAAATGCTCCATCTTTTGTCATAGGAATACATCCGTGATACAGCAGATTGGAGTTGTAGCACTTGTAAATACCACCATGAGAATAGATAAATTTCACCTGACGCTGTAAAACCTCGCTGTGGCGGAATGACGCGCAGAGAGTGCGTAACAGTTCCTTTTCTCCTCTGGTCAGCTCCAGTGGATTTCGCGGGTCAATGGTTGGGAAATTCATATCCAGCATTGGGTATTCTTTTCCTTCAATGGTAACGGTTCCTTTCTTGTAATCCACTGCAGTTAAAAGCATGCGGTTTTCCATCTCATACTCCGGATGGCGCTGCATCATCGCTTCTTCTACCTTAAACTGGATCACAGCAATTGCCTTGTGCATCTTAGCTGCCAGCCAGGATCTACTGCATCATAAATATTTTCATCCAGGATCTTTGGCATAAAGCGGACACATGGATCATCCTGGTAAACTTTTGCCGCAAACATGGACAGTGGACGCAGATTGATACCGTATCCATCTTCCAGCACATCAAAGCTGTTGTAGCTGATGGCTATACGAAGCACATTACAGATACAGGCCAGATTGCCGGCAGCTGCTCCCATCCAGGAAATATCATGATTTCCCCACTGGATGTCCACATCATGGAAGTTCATTAACTCCTTCATGATAATATCCGCTCTTGGTCCACGATCAAAAATATCGCCGATAATGTGAAGATTATCAATGGTCAGATTTTGGATCAAACGGCACAGCGCAACAATAAACTTGTCTGCTATACTGGTATCAATAATAGAATGGATGATCTCATTGTAGTAAAGTTTCTTGTTCTCATCGCTGTAGTCTACATGGAGAAGCTCATCAATAATATAGCAAACTCCTTGGGCATCTTTTTTCTTACCTTCGAACGGGTATATTTGGAAGAAACTTCGCGGCAGATCTTAACCAGTCTGTAAATGGTGATCTTCTGCCAGTCTTCTGTATACCGTCCAACTTTCATCATCCTTGGAAGATGACGCTCTGGATAATAGATCAGATTTGCTAACTGTAACTGCTCCTCCTCCGGGATCAAATGTCCGAATGTTTCCTTGATCTTTTCACGGATGATACCGGAAGAAGACCGGAGTAAATGGATAAACGCTTCATACTCTCCATGAAGATCACTGAAAAAATACTCTGTTCCTTTTGGAAGACTACAGATCGCCATTAAGTTTACGATCTCACTGGTAGCTTCCTTAACTGACGGATATTCACGCGCCAGAAGCTGCAGATAAGCCAGATCCCTCATATTACATTCCCCCATCTTATCGCATTTTCCTTTCTTTACATGTCCCAAAAAAGACTTTATCAAGGAAATCTTGCGTTTTATATGGATTATAGTACCATATTCTTATTGAAAATAAAAGTTTTTCCGCAGGAACACAAGCTTACATTTTGTTAAGATTTATGAAGAAATGCACAAGAAAGGATCGAAATATGGAAGAATTATACGTATTTGGTACCGGAAACGCACAGGCAACCCACTGTTACAATACCTGCTTTGCCATAAAAGACGGAGATGAATTTTTTATGGTAGATGCCGGCGGCGGTAATGGTATTTTAGGTATTCTGGAAAAAATGAATGTGGACATGGCCATATCCATCACATTTTTGTCACCCATGAGCACACCGACCATATCCTTGGAATTGTCTGGATGGTCCGCATGATCGCCACTGCCATGAAAAAAGGAAAATACGAAGGGGAACTTCGCATCTACTGCCATCCGGGACTGGCAGATACGATCTCTACCTTATGCCGTTTAACACTTCAGGGGAAATTTTATAAAATGATCGGGGAACAGATCTTCCTGATCCCGGTAGAAGACGGAGAAACCGTTTCTATTTTAGATTATGATGTAACTTTCTTTGATATTTTGTCTACAAAGGCAAAACAGTTCGGCTTCACCATGCACCTGAAAAACGGAAAGAAGTTCACCTGCGCCGGAGACGAGCCTTACAATCCGGAATGTAAGCCATATGTGGAAGGCAGTCAGTGGCTTCTTCACGAAGCATTCTGCCTCTATGGTGACAGAGAACGGTTCCAGCCTTATGAAAAACATCACAGCACAGTAAAAGAAGCCTGCGAACTGGCAGAAAGCCTTTCTATTCCAAATCTGGTGCTGTGGCATACAGAAGATAAAAACTTAAGCCACAGGAAAGAACTTTACACAGCAGAAGGAAAAGAATATTATCCTGGAAATCTGCTGATTCCTGATGACGGGGAGATTATAAAACTGTAAAACATGTCACTGATATTTTTTATGAACCCATGATAACGCAGCACAGCCTCCAGAATTGGAACATTTTGTTCCTTTTCTGAAGGCTGTTTCTATGTCTGCCGGAGTACCGCCTGCGCCAGCAGGCGTTCTCTCTTACTGCTGCTTTTTAATATGCCATCTTATAAATTTCAATAATATCCGGCTTGTCCAATACCTTAATACCTGCCAGTGTTCTTGTGCCGTGGTTGGTGCATTTTTCTGCCAGTTCTTCAAAAGATGCAGGATCCACATTCAGTTCTCTTAAAGAGGTTGGCATATTCAGGCTCTTGAAATAATCTTCTGTAGCCTTAATACCTGCCAAAGCGGTCTTTTCCGGATGCTCAAAATCCATTTCAATGTTCCATACATTCACTGCGTACTGGGCAAAGCGGCTTACATTATTTTCATATACATATCTTGCCCAGGATGCCCATAAAGCGGAAAGTCCTGCGCCGTGAGCAATTTTCTCATCCATACCGGATAATTCATGCTCCATCTGATGTACTGCCATAAAAACGGATCTTCCAAGGCCGGTCAGGTCATTGTGGGAAATTGTTCCTGCCCACATGATGGACGCTCTTGCTTCATAATCATTTGGATTTTCCAGTGCTGCTTTTCCAGCCGGGATCACTGTCTTTAAAACTCCCTCTGCAATACGGTCGGATAATGGTGTATCCTCACCAACACTGAAATAGCGTTCTAACGTATGCATCATAATATCCACAGCTCCGCAGCCGGTCTGGAACGGACTTACGGTATAGGTCAGCTCCGGATTGCAGATAGAGAATAATGGTCTGTGTCCAGGCTGTTAAATCCTCGTTTTAAGCCCAGTTCTGTATTGGTGATAACGCTGGAAGCACTCATTTCACTTCCGGTTGCAGACAGTGTAAGGATAACGCCTACCGGCAGAGCAGCCTTTGGAGTTTCCTCTTTCATATAGAACTTCCATACGTCTACATCCGGGTTTGCAATACCGTCTGCAATACATTTTGCAGAGTCGATGACACTTCCGCCGCCTACTGCAAGGATAAAGTCAGCGCCTTCCTTTTTGCCCAGTTCAATGCCTTCTCTTGCCATAGCCAGAGTCGGATTTGCCTGAACGCCGCCTAAGGTCACATAGTCGATATTTTCTGCCTTTAAGGCATCTAATACAGTATCAAGAAGCCCGCTCTTCTTCGCGCTTGCACCGCCGTAATGAACAAAAACCTTCTTAAAACCGTACTCCTTTACCAGTTTTCCCACCTGCTTGTGAGTATCTTTTCCAAAAATCATCCGGGTTGGTGCATAAAATTCAAAATTCTGCATTGCCTTATCCTCCATACGATCATTGATTTTATACTGCCTGATCTTGGACCATTTAACATGGCCAATCTATTCATTATCTTACCATATTTTTCCTTTTGTAACAAGGGAACCCCTTGTAAGAAACATATCCCTGTCATAATCAGCATATGATTATGGGTACAGGTATCTTAAGCAAACTTGCTCCAGAACAAAAGGGGGATATTATGTCTTTTTCCAGAAAACGTTCATTTCGTTCATTTGTCTTTATCGGTACGGAACTTTTTGTCCTGGTTCTTTTATGTCTTTGCCTTTTTATGAAAAGAACGGACCGGCAGGCTGGTATTTTCCAGACTTCCGGTGATTTTATTAAATGGGTGGATTTTAATGTTACCTGTGAAGCGTTGGAGCAGGCGTTCCGGTACGATGTGGATACCTGCCAGGCAGAGGTTCATTTAAATTGGGTGGACCTGCTGGCGTATCTTGGAACACGCTATGGCGGGGATTTTTCCAGATATAAGAAAAGTGATATGAAAAAGGTGGCGGAACAGCTGATCAATGGTGAAATGACCATGGAAGAACTGACAAGCGATATGAAATATTATGACTATTACAGACAGGCTTATGGGGCGGTGTTAGACGGAATGGTAGGGACATTCCAGGCAGAGATCCCGGCGGATGAAGTGCCGGAAATGCTGCAGCAATCTGCGCAAAATACTGATACCGTCTGGGTCACAAAATACGGACTGAAAGCCTTCTTCCCACTGGCAAAGAACTTTCCTTACAACGACTTTGATGATTTCGGAGTCTCCCGCAGCTATGGCTTCAAGCGCCGCCACTTAGGCCATGACATGATGGGCAGGTGGGAACTCCCATTATCGCAGTGGAGTCCGGCTATGTGGAAGCACTGGGCTGGAACCAGTACGGGGGCTGGCGGATCGGTATCCGCAGCTTTGACAAAAAGCGGTACTATTACTACGCCCACCTGCGCAAAAACTACCCCTTCCAGTCCAATTTAAAAGAAGGCAGCGCTGTCCAGGCCGGTGATGTCATCGGATATATGGGGCGCACCGGCTACAGTTCCAAAGAAAATACCAACAATATCGAAGAGTCCCACCTTCACTTCGGCCTAGAACTGGTCTTTGACGAGTCACAGAAAGAAAGTGACCATGAGATCTGGATCAACTGCTACGAACTGGTAAAGTTCCTGCGCAGGAACCAGTGTGAAACTGTAAAAGTAGAGGGCACCAAAGAATGGAGGCGGGTATATCAGACGAAAGATGTTCCCACTGCATAGAAAAAGACCAGCCGCACAATCGTGCGGCCGGCCTCAAATCAACTTATTTAACTTAATCTGTGGATAAATAATCCACTTCTTAACTTCGGCTCAAACCAGGTAGACTTAGGCGGCATTAAAAGGCCTGCGTCTGCTACTGCTAAAAGCTCTTCAATGGAAGTTGGATACATGGAAAAGGCAATCTCCATATCTTCGCTTACACGGCGTTCCAGCTCTTTTAAACCGCGGATGCCGCCGATAAAGTCGATACGCTTGTCGGTTCTTGGATCACCGATGCCAAGTACCGGTCCTAACAGCTGGTCCTGTAAAATGGAAACATCCAGACCCTTTACCGGGTCAGCGTTCTTGTACTGAGGAAGTACCTTTAAAGCATACCAGGTGTTGTCTAAGTACATGCCGAAGGTTCCTTTTTCAGCTGGAGCATATGGTTCTTTTCCAATTTCTTCCAGTTCAAATTTTTCTTTTACAGCCTCAAAGAACTGCTCCCTACTCAGCCCGTTTAAGTCCTTCACTACACGGTTGTATGGAAGGATCATCAGTTCCTCATCTGGGAATAAAACAGACAGGAAGTAGTTAAATGGCTCTTCTCCTGTGTATCCAGGATTTTCCGCCCTGCGCTTTAAGCCAACCTTCACAGCGGAAGCTGCTCTGTGGTGTCCGTCTGCAATATAGGTAGCCGGAATTGCCGCAAATGCCGCCTCAATGGCTTCTGTCTGTGCCGGATCATTGATCTTCCACACTCTGTGGCGGATGCCGTCATCAGATACAAAATCATAGAGAGCCGGTTTTGCCTTCTCTTCTGCTACGATGGCCTTCAAGGTCTCATTCTGTCTGTAAGCCAGGAAAATAGGGCCTGTCTGGGCATTTACAGTATCTACGTGGCGGATACGGTCTATTTCCTTGTCTTCTCTGGTGTTCTCATGCTTTTTGACCACACCGTTTACATAATCATCAATGGAACTGCAGGCAACGATACCTGTCTGGCTGCGTCCATCCATGGTCAGTTCATACAGATAATAATGATCTCCTGCATCTGTAACATATACCCCTTCTGCGATCTGGTATCTAAAAGCTCTCTTGCTTTTTCGTATACACAGTCTGCATACGTATCCACATCATCGGAAAACTGAGTCTCTGCCCTGTCAATATTTAAGAAAGAAATAGGATTTCCCGCTACTGCCGCACATGCCTCTTTCCGGTTGTATACGTCATAAGGAAGAGCTGCAACCTTAGCTGCATTCTCCTTTGCAGGTCTGATACATATAAATGGTTTTACTACTGCCACTTTCTTCTCCTTCTGATCACCTTTATTTGTTACAGTTCGGTCATGACATCTGTAACATTATTTCACTACACGTACCCGTAAAACGCCCTCAATGGCCTTTAATTTCTCTACAGTAGTCTCTTCCGGCTTGTGTTCCAGATCTAATAAGGTATAAGCATACTTATCACGGCTCTTATTGGTCATATCAGAAATGTTCACGCCCTGGGCTGCCAGGATGGCAGTGATCTGTCCGATCATGTTAGGAATGTTCATGTGAAGAACGGCAATACGGCTTGCTGCCTGGCATACGCCCATATCGCAGGCCGGATAATTAACAGAATTCTTGATATTACCATTTTCCAGATAATCTGTGATCTCCTGTACTGCCATTACTGCACAGTTGTCCTCAGACTCTCTTGTGGAAGCGCCCAGATGAGGAGTCAGGATCACATGTTTCATATGTACTACCTTTGGATTTGGGAAGTCGCTGACATAACGGGCAACTTTTCCAGCCTCCAGTGCTGCGGCCATATCATCATCATTTACAAGAGTATCTCTTGCAAGTTTAAGATCACCACGCATCCTTCATCATATCCATTTTTTCTTTGTTGATCATGCCCTTGGTAGACTCTAACAGCGGCACATGAACGGTGATATAATCGCACTCCTGGAAAATAGTATCCACGTTGGTGATGTGCTTTACATTTCTGGAAAGTCTCCATGCTGCGTTGACGGAGATGTATGGGTCGTAGCCGTAAACTTCCATTCCCAGATGGGTAGCTGCATTGGCAACCTCAGCACCAATAGCACCAAGTCCGATAACACCTAACTTCTTGCCCTTTAATTCCCAGCCTGCAAAAGCCTTTTTGCTCTTTTCGGTTGTTTTTGCAATGTTTTCATCCTCTGCATTGTCCTGGCACCATTTAATACCACCTACAATGTCACGGGATGCTAAAAACATACCTGCAAGAACCAGCTCTTTTACGCCGTTTGCATTAGCACCTGGTGTGTTAAATACAACTACACCGGCCTTTGCGCACTCATCTAACGGGATATTGTTTACACCTGCGCCTGCACGGCCTACTGCCAGAAGTCCCTCAGGCAGCTCCATTTCATGCATGGAAGCGCTTCGTACTAAAAAGGCATCTGCCTCTGCTTTGTTGTCGGTCATTTCATAATCAGCCGGGAACAGGTCCGTTCCGCAGGCTGCAATTGGATTTAAGCAATGGATCTTTTTCATAATACTCTCTCCTCTTTACAGATGCTTCTTCTCAAAGTCAGCCATAAACTCAACCAGCTTCTCTACACCGGCCTTTGGCATTGCATTGTAGATACTTGCGCGCATACCGCCTACGGTTCTGTGGCCCTTTAAGTTTTCAAGACCTGCTGCCTTTGACTCTTTTACAAATAAGGCATCCAGTTCTTCATTTCCGGTGATAAATGGTACGTTCATGATAGAACGGTCTTTCTTTACTACAGTGCCTTAAACAGCTTGCTTTCGTCTAAGAAGTCGTAAAGGATCTTTGCTTTCTCCTCGTTGATCTTCTTCATCTCTTCCAGGCCGCCTTTTGCCTTTAACCACTTAAATACCTTTCCGCACATGTAAATACCGTAGGTAGGAGGTGTATTGTAAAGGGATTTTGCATCTGCATGGATCTTGTAGCGCAACATAGTTGGGGTTCCCTCTAATACGTCTTCTGTGATCAGGTCCTCACGGATGATAACGATAACAGTACCTGCAGGTCCTACGTTCTTCTGTGCGCCTGCAAAGATCAGGCCGTATTTGGATACGTCCACAGGCTCAGATAAGAAGCAGGAAGACTGATCTGCTACTAACAGTTTTCCCTTTGTATTCGGGAGAGTCCAGAACTTGGTTCCGTAAATTGTATTATTTTCACAGATGTACACATAATCTGCATCTTCAGATACAGGCAGATCGGAGCAATCCGGAATATAGCTGAAAGTCTTGTCAGCACTGGAAGCAATGGCATTTGCCTTTCCGTAAATAGATGCCTCTTTGTGTGCTTTCTTTGCCCACTGTCCGGTAATGATATAATCTGCCACACGATTCTTCATCAGGTTCATAGGAACCATGCGAACTGGGTAGAACCGCCGCCCTGAAGGAAAAGCACCTTATAATTTTCCGGAATGTGCAAGAGATCGCGCAGATCTGATTCAGCATCTTCAATAATGGTCTCATATGACTTAGATCGATGACTCATCTCCATTACTGACATTCCTGTACCTCTGTAGTCCAGCATTTCTGCTGCTGCTTCGTTCAGGACTTCTTCCGGTAAAACTGCCGGTCCTGCTGAAAAGTTGTAAACTCTGCTCATAGTTTTCCTCCTCTTGGAATTCTCTTGGAATATTTGGTGCTTATTATTTTTAATTTTTGTGCACCCTTTTATCTATATATGCAAGCGGCTCCCCTGCATGATGCAAATGGGAAAATTTCCTGCATCACACAGAGAAGCCACCTGTGTATATACGCCCTTGTATAAGTAATCCTATCTTTTTTCTTACTTTATCAGTATAAACCAATAACATGGTAACGTTCCAAGGTGTTAGAAATTACTATACAACGTTTCATTTTATTTTTCAAGCTAAATTTATCTGAAACTTTTTTTAGTTTTAAATAAATCATTGAAAATTATTTAGTTAATTTTCAAATCTGTATCATCAAATGCATCTGCGATCGGTGCTCCAGGAGATACCATTGGGAATACCTTGTCGTCGCAGCCGATCTGGCAGTCGATAACAACCGGGATATTTAAGGAGATGGCCTCTTTTAATACAGGAGCCAGTTCTTCCTTCTGGGTCACTCTGTAAGCCTTTGCGCCCATTGCCTCTGCGATCTTTACATAATCAACAGAGTCGTTAAGTACAGTCTGGGAATAACGCTTTCCGTAATACAGAGTCTGCCACTGACGCACCATACCTAATACATGGTTGTTGATGATCAGTTCAATCACCGGGATATTGTAACGGGTAGCTGTAGCAATCTCGTTCATGTTCATACGGAAGCAGCCGTCACCTGCAATGTTGATGACCGTCTTATCCTTGCAGCCCATTTTAGCGCCAATAGAAGCGCCCAGGCCGTATCCCATGGTTCCCAGTCCGCCGGAAGTAAGGAGAGTTCTCGGCTGACGGTATTTATAATACTGGGCAGCCCACATCTGGTGCTGTCCAACCTCGGTTACGATCACAGCGTCCCCGTCGGTCACTTCATTTACAGTCTGGATAATGAAAGGACCGGTCAGTACGTTCTTGTCATAACGCAGAGGATACATATCTTTCATACGCTCAATATGAGCGATCCATTCGTCATGGTTGATCGGATCCAGATGGGTATTTAACCGGCGTAAAATGGTCTTGGCATCTCCAATGATACTTGCGTCAACCTTGATATTTTTGTTGATCTCAGCACGGTCAATATCGATCTGTAAGATCTTTGCATTTTTCGCAAATTTAGATGCATTTCCGATCACACGGTCACTAAATCTGGCACCAACTACTACTAACAGGTCTGCCTCTGTAATGCCGTAGTTGGAAGTCTTGGTTCCGTGCATACCAACCATACCTGTATACAGCTCGTCAGTACCGTCAAATGCGCCCTTACCCATTAAACTGTCTGCAACCGGCGCCTGGATCTTGTGTGCAAACACCCGCAGTTCTTCAGACGCATTGGAGATAACAGCGCCGCCGCCTACGAAGATAAATGGCTTCTGTGCCTTGCGGATCATCTCTAAAGCACGTTCCATGTCTTCTTCTCTGATAGTATCAGTCTGAGGCTCGATCTTCTCCGGCTCCTGATACTCATAATCCGTGGTAGCCGCAGTTACGTCCTTGGTAATATCTACAAGAACAGGGCCCGGTCTTCCGCTCTGGGCGATGACGAAGGCTCTGCGGATCACCTTTGCCAGCCTGTTGATGTCTTTTACAATGAAATTGTACTTGGTGATCGGCATGGTCACACCTGTGATATCGATCTCCTGGAAACTGTCCTTACCTAAGAGGCTGTTTGCCACGTTACAGGTAATAGCCACTACTGGAACGGAGTCCATGTACGCGGTAGCAATACCTGTTACCAGGTTGGTTGCACCAGGGCCGGAAGTTGCCAGGCATACGCCTACCTTTCCGGTTGCTCTGGCATATCCGTCTGCTGCATGGGAAGCGCCCTGTTCATGAGATGTAAGGATATGGGTGATCTCATTCTGGTGCTGATACAGCGCATCATATATGTTCAGGATGGCACCGCCCGGATATCCGAAAACGGTGTCTACCCCCTGTTCTTTCAAACATTCTATAACGATTTCCGCACCTGTCAATTTACTCATTTGTCCTGTGCTCCTTTACGAAATAATCCTGTATGCTGTCCTTATTTTGCCTGAAGGATAGCGCCCTTGTCACCGGAAGTTACCAGTGAAGCATATCTTGCCAGATAACCGGTGGTTACCTTAGGCTCTCTTGCTGCCATTTAGCCTTTCTGGCTGCCATTTCTTCATCAGAAACCAGTACGTTTAACTGATGATTATCAATATCAATGGAAATGATATCTCCCTCTTCTACTAAAGCGATCGGGCCGCCTACAGCTGCCTCAGGAGAAACATGTCCAATGGAAGCGCCTCTGGAAGCTCCGGAGAAACGTCCGTCTGTGATCAGTGCTACCGTAGAGCCAAGTCCCATTCCTGCAATAGCAGAAGTTGGTTTAACATTTCTCTCATACCAGGACCGCCCTTTGGTCCCTCATAACGGATCACAACAACATCACCGTCAACGATCCTGCCGCCCTTGATAGCTGCAATAGCGTCTTCCTCACAGTCAAAGACTCTTGCCGGTCCTTCATGCTTTAACATTTCAGGAGCAACTGCAGAACGCTTTACAACGCCTGAATCTGGCGCCAGGTTGCCCTTTAAGATAGCGATACCGCCGGTCTGGCTGTATGGATTGTCGATTGGGCGGATGACATCCGGGTTCTTGTTTACACAGTCCTTGATGTTCTCTCCAACGGTCTTTCCTGTAACAGTCATGCAGTCCAGATTTAACAGGCCCTTCTTGCTGATCTCATTCATAACAGCGTAGATTCCGCCTGCCTCGTTCAGATCTTCGATGTAGGTGTGGCCTGCAGGTGCCAGGTGGCACAGGTTTGGTGTTCTTGCGCTGATCTCATTTGCAATGTCTACGTTTAACTCAACGCCGGCTCATGTGCAATAGCCGGTAAGTGAAGCATACTGTTGGTAGAACATCCTAAAGCCATATCCATGGTTAAAGCATTCATAAATGCTTCTTTTGTCATAATATCTCTTGGACGGATGTTTCTTCTTAACATCTCCATTACCTGCATACCTGCATGCTTAGCCAGCTTGATACGCTCAGAGTAAACAGCTGGAATGGTTCCGTTTCCACGAAGTCCCATACCAAGAACCTCTGTTAAGCAGTTCATACTGTTTGCGGTGTACATACCAGAACAGGAACCACAGGTTGGACAGGTCTTATTTTCATATTCTTTTACATCTTCTTCGGTCATCTTTCCTGCTGCGTAGGCGCCAACTGCCTCGAACATACTGGAAAGGCTGGTCTTACATCCCTTTACGTGGCCTGCAAGCATTGGGCCGCCGCTGACAAATACAGTTGGGATATTTAATCTTGCTGCTGCCATTAACAGACCAGGAACGTTCTTGTCACAGTTTGGAACCATGACTAACGCATCAAACTGATGAGCCATTGCCATACATTCTGTAGAGTCAGCGATCAGATCTCTGGTAACCAGGGAATATTTCATGCCAACATGTCCCATGGCAATACCGTCACAGACTGCAATAGCCGGGAATACAACCGGAGTACCGCCGCCCATGGCAACGCCTAATTTTACAGCTTCTACGATCTTGTCCAGGTTCATATGTCCCGGAACGATCTCATTATAAGAACTTACAATACCAACTAATGGCTTGTTCATTTCTTCTTCTGTCATACCAAGTGCATTAAAAAGAGAACGGTGAGGTGCCTGCTGCATCCCTTTTCTTACTGCATCACTTCTCATATTTTTTATCCTCCTGAAATTCTGGCACATTTTCCAGTTTTCTTTTCGGGAAAATATGCCCTTTTCTCTGAATACTTAATTAGTGGATACGCTCTGCAACCAGATCGCCCATCTGGGTGGTTCCAACCTTGGTACAGCCTTCTGACATAATATCGCCGGTGCGGTATCCGTCTGCCAGTACCTGACGTACAGCTGCTTCTACTGCCAGTGCCTCTTTGTCCAGATCACAGGAATAGCGAAGAAGCATTGCTGCGGAAAGAATAGTTGCTAATGGGTTTGCAATGTCTTTTCCTGCAATATCCGGTGCAGAACCATGGCTTGGCTCATACAGACCGAACTTGGACTCATTTAAGCTTGCTGAAGATAACATTCCAATAGAACCGGTGATCATACTTGCTTCATCAGAAAGGATATCACCAAACATGTTTTCAGTCAAAACTACGTCAAACTGTCCCGGGTTCATAACCAGCTGCATTGCACAGTTGTCAACTAACATGTGGCTTACTTCTACTTCCGGATAATCCTTTGCAACTTCATTTACAACCTTACGCCATAAACGGGAAGTGTCTAACACATTTGCCTTATCAACACTTACCAGCTTTTTGCGGCGCTTCATAGCGATCTCAAAACCTTTGATTGCAATACGGCGGATCTCATGCTCGCTGTATGGCATGGAGTCTACTGCGTACAGTTCTCCGTCCTTTTCCTCGGTGCTTCTTGCTCCGAAGTAAACACCGCCGGTCAGTTCACGCATAATGACCATATCAAAGCCGTTTCCAATGATCTCTTTCTTTAATGGGCACGCATCTGCCAGCTGCTCAAAAAGATACGCTGGACGAATATTTGCAAACAGATTCAAGCCTTTGCGGATCTTTAAAAGTCCTGCTTCCGGTCTTAACTCAGGTGCTACATCATACCATCTGGAGTTGCCAACATCACCGCCTACAGCTCCTAACAGCACTGCATCTGAATTTCTGGCTGTTTCCAGGGCTTCATCTGTCAGCGGAACACCATATGCATCAATGGAGCAGCCGCCCATTAAAATATCTGTATAATTGAACTTATGTCCGTAAACTTCTCCTACTTTATCTAATACCTTTTTAGCCTCTCTTACGATCTCCGGACCAATACCATCTCCTGGAATTGCAACAATATTATAATTCATAATTATTATCCCCTCTGTTTATTATTCCTTTTGGTTATACATTATGTAATAACTGTAATTTCTATCAATCATATCTCATTTGGGGCTTCATTTCAACTGTTCCAGGTCATTTTCCCTATGACAAAATATACATGTTTGGAATTGCCGGTATAACTTTAAATCATATTTCTACTGGATCTCACGGATCAGGCAGTACTGTTTTAAATCAAAATGCTTCTGGACAATGCCAAAAAGTTTAAAACCAAAATGTTCATACATAGGCACATTGTCCGGGTTGTGAGTCTCCAGTGAAACCATAAGATGATGCTCCTGGCATAATGGATCACTTCTTCCATCAGGATGGCCGCCAGACCATGATGCTGCATGTCCGGATCCACTGCCAGGTAGATCACATGAAGACGTTCTTCCTGGTGAAGCTGGTCTGTCCAGCGTGAATTTAAGTAATCACGGCCTCTCATAAAATTCCACAAGGTCTTAAGGCTTGGGTCCTCTTTGATCAGATATTCATCTGTTTTCAAGCTGGCCCAGGCTTCTGTCAGATAAAAGGTAAGGGGATTATAAGGCTCTGACTCATCCGATACCACCAACAGGGAATTCATTTCCTCGCTGTCAGAATAGATCTCACAGGTTTCAATAAATTCCGTAAGATCACACTTAAAAAGCTCCGGCAGCAGTCGCTCCCTGGTCTCTTTTTCCGGTATCAGCTTGCAGTATAAAGGGTCATGGGCGAAACATTTCACCAACAGCTTTTCCAGTTTTGGCAGGTCTTCTTTCTTTACTCTGTATAACGTCTGACTTTCCATACTATATGTCTATTCTCCTTACTGTTTTTGAACGCAGCCTTCCATGGCAGCTAAAAGCTTCTCCACAGAAGATGCCATATAATCAATATCATCCCGGTAGCACTGCTCCTGGGCATTTGCCGCCTGGAGCAGGATCTTGTACTCTTCTTCCAGATCCGGTCTTTCTCCTGCTTTCTGCAGTTTATTCTTTTCCTTTAAGCTTACTACCAGATCATACAGGTTTTCGTGGTGGATAATACGGCCATAGCCCCATTTTAACCGGTCTGCCGGCTGGTTTAATACATACTCTGTAAAATAACGGAATACTTCCCGGTCAAACAGGAAGGCATACCGGTTGTTGTCGATCTCATAAACGGCTTCCAAAGCGCCTTCCGGGTCATCCTCTTTTAAGCAGCCGAGAGCCTTGTAAATGGCTTTCAGGTTTTCCCCTACTCCCTGCTGAGGGAACAGTACATCATCATGCCAGTTTAAGCGGACAAAATAGTCCTGTTCCTTGCGGAAGATATAAAGGAGGGAGCTGTTTAAGCTGCATATTCTGCTGCCATGCTTTTGCCTCCTCACATTTTCCTGTTTCCAGAAGATTTTTGTAAGTTTCATTGATCTTCTGGATCTGGTCATATAACTGACGTCCCAGCTCTTTTGCCTTTTTCAGGCGTTCTAACAGGACCGTCTCATTTGCCTCTGTCTTTTCACACAGCTTTCTGTCCACGCTGTCTTCCACTGCTGCAAACAGCCGTTCAAAGTCCATAGGTACTACTGCTGTATGGTCAAATGCCAGCACCAGCTTTCCATAAAGATTGTGATGGAAGCGGTAAACCGGCTCATCATAGAAATCTTCATTGTCAAACTGGGAATGATAATGGGTCTCCATAAACTCTCCATCGCTAAACTCATTTACAGAGGATGGAATACCTGCAATGGCAATGGAAAAATCATCGGACCAGGTCTGGATGGGGAAGTGGACTTCCAGGCCTTCCGGGTATGCCTCTTTAGACGGTTGGATATGTTCGGTTGCCTTCTTCATAAAGGAAGCGTATTCATAGGTACAGCGGACTGCATCCTTCTTTCCATGGGCATGGGCCGGAAGCTCGAAGTTAAAGTCTGCGATCACCTTTCCCTGCCACTCCGGATGGGCGGTAAATACCTGTTCGTAGGCACCGGTGGACCAGTCATATTTGGAGTCTACCACACCCCACTCTTCTGCTGCCATAGCACAGAATACAAGAGTTTTTCTTGGCTTATATCCCATATCGATAAAGGTCCTTGCAATTCCAAGCATCATGGCAACAGCTGCGTTGTCATCCTGGAAACCAGTAAAATAAGAGTCATAATGGGCAGACAGCATGATCATCTGCTCCGGCTCTTCTCCCGGGATCATACCGGTAATGTTATAAGACTCCCGGTCACGGATCACTGTAGACTGGGCATCAAATAATACCTGGATCTCCTTAAAATCTCCTGTATAATTTCCAGTTTTTTCCATATTTCCCATGTCTTCTTTTAAAATAGCTGCATCTGCCTGGGAAATGGAGAAAGCAGCCGCTTCTTTGGGGCCTGCAATGTCCTGGGCATTTAAGGAAGTATCATGGATCTCCCCATATCCCTGATCCTGGACAGCGATCAGCGCAGCTGCTCCCTTTAAATGAGCCTGGTAAACAGGGAAATTGATCCACCATTCTTCTCTCTGGTTGATATCGATGAGCACCAGTTTGCCTTTTACATCTATATTTTCATAATTTTCCGCTGTGCCACGTCCTAAGTAGACCATAGAAAATTCCTGAAAACCTTCTGTATGGAAATCGGTCTGGTAGGCACCTAACTGAAATTCGTATTCTTTTCCTTCTTTATCACGGTAACGAAGGACTGCGTGATGAAAGTCCCAGCTGTCCACCTTGATCTTGTCCTTCTGAACATTCTGAAGGCCCATTTCCTGCATTTCTTTTAAAAGCAGTTCGCCCGTCTCCCACTCTGCTTTAGAGCCGGCTGTGCGGTATCCAAGCACCGGATTGGTCTTTGGTTCTTCCATTCTTTTTGCAAGATCGTAAGATTTTTTACATCAACAGCCTGTTCAAAGGCTTCTTCCCATTCCCTTAAACTGTTCATTCTTCTGTCCTCTTTCTTCTATGTACTCTTCTAATCTCTGTATGAGAACACATCTATCTCAAATGCTGCATTTATAATAACACAAAATAAGCCGCTGCAAAATGTCTTTTTACACTTTGCAGCGGCTTAAACTTCTTAAATAATATGTTTTCCCGAAAACTTACTGGGCGATCCAAGCTCCGTCTTCACCTACCAGATAATTGTCCGGTGTCATGCAGTTGGTGAGCATATCACCGTTTTCAGAGCAGTAGTAGCTCTTTCCTTCCCAGTCGATCCAGCCGGTCTTCATATAACCGTTTTCATCAAAGAAGTACCACTTTCCGCCTAATTCTTCCCACTTATTTGCAGGATAGGTGCCGTCTGCTCTGCGATACCACCATCTTCCATCCGCTTCCTGTTTCCATTCACCGGTAGTACCGGAAGCTGTATTTACATTGGATGCATTGGGATCTGCCTTAAACTGTGCTACTTTTTCTCCACTGATATAACGCTGTTTGACTCAGTCCAGTCACCTTTTACAGTAGGATCGTACTTATTGACCGCACGTACCTTTACCATATAGGTTTCATTTGGTTTCATCATACGTTCCCTGCAGTTAGCGGAATTGGTATTGGTCTCCAAAGAAGTTCCTACGATCTTTCCTTCTCTGTATACACGAACCTCATAACTTCCTGCTGTACTGATAGCCGGCCATGTAGCAATTCCATTATCTGATAAAGTAATTCCTTCCATATCTTTCAAGCTGTTCTGGAGAGAAGAAAGGGTAACATCCAACAGCAAAACAGAGCTGGATTGCTGTCTGGTGGACTTTTTAAATTCCGCGCCGCCCTTTAATGTAACTTTATCCTTTGTAAGGGCTGTAAAATAATAATCATCATCTGCTGTCAGGGTGATCCGGATCTCCGGTGTCATATCTTCTGTCCAGTAAAATCCTTCATTTAAGATCTCGTAACCATCCACACTATAGCGGTTGCTGCTGCTTTCGATCTCAATGATCTCCTGTCCAAAATCAGTCTCCGGTTCAATATCCGCTTTAATGCTCACTGATACAGATGTGATCTTTTTTCTGCTGGCTGCATAACCTGGAAAAGCACTCATCATTGCAAGTACGCCTGCCATTGCAGCAGCGATCAGTCTTTTTTTGCTGTATGCCATTTTTATTCCTCCTTTTTCTCACAAACCATCTATGCATCAAAACAAATTTTTAATGCACACACCTGTTCAAACAGGTTTCTCTCTCTACTCTAAGGGTATCTGTTTTCCCTTATACTGTCAATAAAGTTTTCCTTACGATTTTATCAGAAAGTTTAAAGGAAATGGGGTTAAAAAAAGCTCCATCGCAATGATGAAGCTTTTTCATATGATTTTTACTTAGCATAGTCCGTTACTCTGGATTCACGGATCACATTGACTTTGATCTGTCCCGGATATTCCAGTTCGTCTTCAATACGTTTGGAAATATCTCTTGCCAGCAATACCATATCGTCATCGCTGACCTGTTCAGGAATAACCATAATACGGACTTCCCGTCCTGCCTGAATAGCAAAAGACTTATCTACGCCCTTGAAGGAATTTGTAATATCTTCAAGCTGTTTCAATCTGTTTGTATATGTTTCCAGTGTTTCTCTTCTTGCACCAGGTCTTGCAGCAGAGATCGTATCTGCAGCCTGAACGATGCAGGAAATAAGATTGGTTGGTTCTGTGTCTCCATGGTGAGACTCTACAGCGTTGATAACAACTGCAGACTCCTTGTACTTTCTACAAAGATCTGCCCCCAGCTGTACATGAGTACCTTCCATGTCATGGTCAACAGACTTTCCAATATCATGGAGTAAGCCGGCACGTTTTGCCAGACGTACATCCACACCCAGCTCAGAAGCTAAAAGCCCTGATAACTGTGCTACTTCGATCGAATGCTTTAATGCATTCTGACCATAGCTTGTTCTGAACTTCATCCGTCCTAACAGTTTTACCAGTTCTGGATGGATGCCATGGATACCAACTTCGAGGCAGGCAGCTTCGCCCTCTTCCCTCATATTGTTCTCCACTTCTTTCTGCGCTTTTTCTACCATCTCTTCGATTCTTGCCGGATGGATACGGCCGTCCACGATCAGACGTTCCAGTGCAATTCTTGCTACTTCCCTGCGGATCGGATCAAATCCGGATAAAACAACCGCTTCAGGAGTATCATCAATGATCAGTTCCACACCCGTTAAAGTCTCAAGAGTACGGATATTACGTCCCTCACGACCAATGATGCGTCCCTTCATCTCATCATTTGGAAGCTGTACTACAGATACAGTCGTCTCAGCCACATGATCTGCTGCACACCGCTGGATGGCAGTTACAACTAAATCTCTGGCTTTCTTATCAGCTTCTTCTTTTGCCTTGTTCTCAAGTTCTTTGATCAGCTTTGCTGTATCATGCTTTACGTCTTCTTCAACAGATTTTAAAAGATATTCTTTTGCCTGTTCGGAGGTAAGACCGGAAATTCGTTCCAGTTCCTGTATTCCCTGCTCATACTGGGCTTCCACCTCTGCGGTACGTTCACCGAGAATGTTTTCCCTTCTGACCAGATCAGCCTCCTTCTTTTCAAGGGCATCTGCCTTTTTTTCAACGTTTTCTTCTTTGCTTAATACACGCTTCTCGTAACGCTGAAGTTCTGCTCTTCTTTCCTTGGTTTCTTTTTCCAACTCATTTTTTGTCTTTAAAGATTCTTCCTTGGCTTCCAGGAGAGCTTCTCGCTTCTTTGTTTCTGCAGTCTTTAATGCTTCATCTATTATCTCTCTGGCTTTTTCTTCTGCACTTCCTACTTTACTGTCATACTGCTTGCGCTCATAGGAACGGCCTGCAGAATGTGCAATAAAACCAGCAATAATAGCCGCGATTACCGCGCCGATCAAAACAGGAATTATGATCTGCAACACAGGAGCACCTCCTTATATTTAGTTTTCATTGTACGAAATACAACATATTAATTTTATACTTTTTTCAGAATTGTGTCAAGTATATTCCTCTTATTTTCCCGTTGTACCGACAACATAAACAAAAGACAGCCGGGTCTTCTTTAATAATCTGCCACATCCCTCAAAACTCGACTGATCACCTCAAAGGAGAAGCCTTTCCGTCCTAAAAAAGCTGCCAGCTTCTGTATCTCTTTTTTATCTTCCGGGATTCTTCCCCCGGTCTTCTTTTTTAAAAGGGCACGGACTGTTTCTTCCTCGTCTACAGGATTTTCTTCTAACATCTGGCGGATCTGATCCCGGTCTACTCCCTTTTGCTGCAGTTCATAGGTGATCTGCCGTTTGCTCTTTCTTCCTTTATTTACATGGATATAATTTTCTGTATAGGCATTGTCATCAATAAAGTGGTATTCCTGAAGAAATGAAAGTACACGCTCCGTAACTGACTGTGAATAACCGTCATCTTTTAATTTCTTTATCATCTCCGCCTGTGTACGGCCCTGTGACTGAAGAAGATATAATGCCCGGTCCCTGGCTCTTTTAAGAAGTATTTCTTCTTCGATCATTTCATATGTTTTTGCAGGAAGATCATTTCCCTCTTCTATATGAAAGCGGGCTGCTTCGCTTTTATATAAAACAAATGCAAAGTCTCCCTCCAGGAAGACTTTGCATTTTCTCTTATCTACAGGCACAACTGCCTTAACGATCATTCTTCTTCAGCCTCACCAGCCATCAGCTCTTCTTCTGTGCCTTCCGGAAGAATGGAACCGGTCAGTTCTTCCTCTTTCTTAGCTGCCTCTCTTGCCTGTGCCTCTGCTTCTTCAGCACCTGGCAGATTATACTTTACACGTACCTGGGCTTCGATCTCTTCACAGATCGCAGGATGAGAAAGAAGGTACTGCTTTGCGTTCTCACGTCCCTGTCCGATCTTGGAGCCATCATAAGCGAACCATGCACCGCTCTTTTCTACAATATTCTCTTTTACAGCAAGATCTAAGATATCGCCTTCCTTGGAAATTCCCTTACCAAACATAATATCAAATTCTGCCTCTTTAAATGGCGGAGCGATCTTATTCTTTACAACCTTTACGCGGACACGGTTTCCTACTACTTCGCCGCCCTGCTTTAATGTCTCGATCCTGCGCACATCCATACGGACGGAAGAATAGAACTTAAGGGCACGACCACCAGTAGTAACTTCCGGATTTCCGAACATAACGCCTACTTTTTCACGCAGCTGGTTGATAAAGATAACGATACAGTTGGACTTGCTGATGATGGCAGTCAGTTTTCTTAATGCCTGGGACATGAGACGGGCCTGAAGACCTACGTGGGAGTCACCCATCTCACCATCGATCTCAGCTTTTGGAACCAGGCTGCTACAGAGTCCACGATCACAATATCTACTGCACCGGAACGTACCATAGTCTCTGTGATCTCTAAAGCCTGTTCCCCGTTATCCGGCTGTGAAATATACAGATCATCAATATCTACACCGATATTCTTTGCATATACAGGATCTAAGGCATGTTCTGCATCGATAAAGCCTGCGATACCGCCTCTTTTCTGTACCTCTGCTACCATATGAAGGGCAACGGTAGTCTTACCGGAAGACTCAGGACCGTACACTTCAATAATCCTTCCCTTTGGAACACCTCCCAGTCCTAATGCAATATCAAGACTGATGGAACCGGTAGGAACTGTTTCAATATTCATATTTACACCGGACTCACCTAATTTCATAACGGAGCCCTTGCCGTATGCCTTTTCAATCTGAGTCAAAGCAGCATCTAATGCTTTTAACTTTTCCTCTTTATTCATATCTCTATTCACGCTCATCTTTTCTTCTTTGCCCATGTTTTCCTGCTACTAAAAACATATACACCTGTGTATATGCTAGATGATCCGCTACAATCTCACGATTTGTAGTTACTGCTTCAATGTGTATGCTTTGGCGGTCGCAAGCAACACGCTACTCACAAGTTCTTGTACACTCCACAGTCGTAAATTCCCAACTAAGCCATTGGTACATACCTATCAATTCATTTCATTGATAGATATAGGTTTCATCTATATAGCTTTTCCTTTCCTAGTTTTTATTTGTTTATCACTTGGTTTTTGTGGATTTTAAACCATTACTCAATTACAGCCAACAAGGTTCTACCCTATAGTTAGCAAGACATTTCTTAATACATCTTCCCGAGAAAATAAATGCGAACAAGTGTTCTGTCGTGTACCATAATCATAGTACAGTTATTAAAAATTGTCAACCTGCTTTTCGATTTCTTCTTTGTAATGTAATTTCTTCTTTGTAAAGTTACTTTGTAAATCCTTTTGGTAAAAGCGGGCGAATGCCCCTGGAAGGGAGTTTTTAATGTCTTTGCAGTGTGAATACCTGCGGGAGTTGGTTTTACAATAACATATTTATTTTCTGTTTGCAAGATGCATTAAAAGGGTTTAAAAAGGCCGCAGCCCGGAAAAGATCCCGGACCACGGCTATATGAAAAAACAACTGAGCGAAATAAAAGAATTGTATAACAAAATTACTGTGCAATAAAGTCTTCCAGAGCCTTTGCATCCAGTTCTGCTGCTGCGTCAGACTGCATCTGATCCCATAAGCCTTCTGCCTTAATATCAGAGAAGAAGCCATTGCACCAGTTTGCAAAATCTTCATTTCCGTACGCCATACACAGACCACAGCCTTTATCAAATTCATCCGTTGGTTCCCATGTAAGCTTATCCACTACTACCAGATCATCATTAGCAGCTACAGACATTGCTGCCGAAACTGCATTCATACAAGCCAGATCTGCTTTTCCGTTCTTAACAGCCAGAAGCATGTTCGGAGTATTATCTAATTCCTGGATCTCAGCATCTGGATAGAGATATTTTGTCATTGTAATATCAATGGATCCCATCTGTCCCGCAACCTTAACACCTTTTAATGTTCCGGTAAACATATCACTGTTTTCATTGTCCTTCTTTGCAACATAACATTCATCAGATTTATGATATACATCTGTAAACAGCCAGGTCTTCTTGCGCTCATCAGTAGGAGACAGACGTGTTACAAAATATACCTGGTTTGCCTGCAGTGCGGACATACAGCCTGTAAAATCACTTTCATAAAAATCAACTGTCACTTCACGCCCCAGGTAATCACTGAGACGTTTTGCATCTCATACATTCCTTCTACTTCAAATCCCACCAGCTCATCTTTGCCATCTTTAACTGTGTGGAAACAGAATGTAGGATTATTTCCAATGATTCCCACTTTTAATTTTCCGTTTTTGATGATATCTTCAAAGATCGGACCATGCTCCTGTTTTGCAAATTCTTCCGGAGAAACAGAACCTGAGGAAGCTCCTGATGTGGTTTCCTGGGCTTTTTCTTCTGCTGTAGTCTGTGCAGCAGTCTCTGCCTGAGTTTCCGCAGGCGCAGCTGCAGTCGTTTCCTTGGCACCGCCAGAACATGCTGCAAGAGAGAGTGCCATCATGCCCGCCATACAAAGAGCCGCCATTTTTTTCATTTTCCTCATAGTCATTTCCTCCTTAAATAATATCTTGTCATAATATTTTCTTTATCTTTATAACATCTTGCTTAAAAATTCCTTCGTCCTTTTATGCTGTGGATTTGTGATCACATCTTTAGGATTACCTTCCTCTACAATATATCCTCCATCCATAAATACCAGCCGGTCACCTACTTCTCTGGCAAATCCCATCTCATGGGTCACTACTACCATAGTCATGCCATTTTCCGCAAGCTGGCGCATGATTTTCAAAACTTCTCCTACCATTTCCGGATCCAGCGCAGAAGTTGCTTCATCAAAAAGGATAACTTCCGGATCCATTGCCAGTGTTCTTGCAATGGCTACTCGCTGCTTCTGGCCACCGGAAAGTTTGGATGGATACACATCTGCCTTGCTTTCCAGGCCTACCTGCTTTAAAAGCTCCATAGCCTTTTTTTCAGCTTGTTCCTTGGGAATTTTTTTTACTTTTCGCAGACCGATGGTCACATTGTCCAGTACACTTAAATTTTCAAACAGATTAAATAGCTGGAACACCATTCCAAATTTTTCACGATACTCATCTAACTTCAGATCTTTTCTTAAAATAGACTGTCCGTGAAACAGGATATCACCGCCTGTAGGTGTTTCTAAAAGGTTTAAGCAGCGCAGCAATGTGGATTTTCCGGAGCCGGACGGACCGATCACTACCACTGCTTCCCCTTTCAGAACCTTCATATCTACGCCTTTTAACACTTCAAGACTTCCAAAATTTTTCTTTAATCCTTTTACCTGGATCACGGCTTCTCTCTGATCAGTCATGTGCACGCAGCCTCCTCTCCAGTATTCCTACCAGTTTCTTTAAGACATAGGTGATCACAAAATAAATAAAGGCAGTTACGATCAACGGCTCAAATGCCAGGAACGTATTAGCACGTACTGAATTTGATGTATAGGTCAGCTCATGAAGTGCAATAACGGATACAATGGACGTATTTTTAATAAGAAGGATGAATTCATTACACAGGGACGGAAGCACATTTTTAATTGCCTGTGGAATGATGATGTAAAAGTTCGCCTGTAGTTTGGACATTCCAATACATCTGGCAGCTTCCATCTGGCCTTTGTTTACCGCCTGCATTCCGGCTCTTGTATGTTCTGCAATGTACACAGAACTATTGACTGTCAAAGATACAACTGCCGCCCAGAACTGTGGAAGCGACGTTGCGATCCCGTAGTACACAATGAATATCTGTACCATAATAGGAACACCGCGGATAAAATTAATCCACCAGTCAATGATCGTACTTATGATTTTATAGTTCTGCACACGGATCATGCCCATGATCACACCAACTATACTGGAAAGGATCAAAGTCCAGAATGCCAGCTGAAGCGTTACTTTTAAGCCGTCCATATAATAGAACCAATATTTTGATAAAAATGTAAAATTCAGTCCAAAGATCATATTGGTCACTCCTTACAAAAATGCTATTCCCCCATTACCTCAATGAAATAATGACGGATCTGTAAACCATCTAGTTCCGCAAAATATATGTTCTGTTCTCCGCCCGTCATCATTTTCCCGTCAATCACCGGGAAAATACAGTGATTTCCTACCAGCATGGACTTTAAATGACCCGGGGCATTTCCTGAACAGGTTCCATAAGTTGGAAGCATATGGGTATGTACGTAAGGAAAATCTTTTGGAACAATGCGTTCCAGCTGCATTTCTATATCTTTTTCTACACAAGGAAGTGCTTCATTGATCATAATTCCGGTAGTTGTATGTTTGGTGATAACAGCAACCATTCCGTTTTTGATTCCACTGTCAGCTACTGCTTTTTTCACTTCATTTGTGATGTTGATCATTTCAAATTCATGTTTTGTCACAACTTCGTTTTCATACAGTTTTACCATGTTAATCCTCCAGTCCTAAAAAGCGAATTGCATTTTCTCCAAGAATAGCTTTTTTTACATCTTCACGAAGCGGCAGGTTCAGGATACCATCCAGACTTCTTACATGGCGGAAACGTGGATTGTTGGAACCAAACATAACCTTATCCTGGAAGCAGTTCTGAAGCCAGTTTAAATTCATATTAACAGAAAACAGATGACTATAATAATTCCTTGGAGAATCCATATAGACCATAGAAGTATCCGCATATACATTTGGATATTTCATTAACATCATGATGGTCTCTTCCCACCATGGCCATCCCATGTGAGCCAGACAGAAGCGAAGGTTAGGATAATTGACTGCTACATCTTCAAAAAGGATCGGTTCTGAATACTTGGAAGGAGTATCCGGTTCCCAACTGTAACCAGCGTGGAACATGATTGGTTTGTTATGCTCCTCACAAACTTCATAAAGCGGTGCCAGCAGCGGATCGTCTGCATACATGTGAAGGCGTGAAAGATTTAACTTAAGTCCGGAAAGCTTCTGTGTTTCAAAAGCATATACCAGTTTTTCTTTTGCCTTTGGATCTCTTGGATCTATACTTGCAAATCCGATAAAACGTTCTGGACAGGAAGCTACGATCTTTTCCATCTCTTCATTGCTGACAATGGGTCTTCCCATCTGAGTGGAATAGTCTTCCGGAAGCCATACAACTTTATCAATCCTTGCATCATCAATTAAAAGTTTCTCAAATTCAATAGGATTACGTCCTGATTTGAATACTCCAAATTGCTGCTTACGAAAGCTCAAATCTTCCGGATCTTCATTAATTACATCAAGCAGAACAGGATGGGCATGAATATCAATAATCATAAATTTATACTCCTTTTCATATTTTTTACAGATATGGATTAAATGTAGAAATCACTTTTGCGGATTGTTCAGCGCCTCTTCTCATACATTCCTGTATACTCTTTCCGTCTATTATGCCGCTTATAAATCCTGCAAAATAAGAATCACCTGCACCTACCGTATTTACAACATGTTCCACGGGAACGATCTCGCCTTTATAAAATGTTGAACCGTCATAGGCAATAGAACCAAGCTTTCCAAATGTAGCGATCATTAGTTTTACACCTTTTGAATGTGCATACTTAAGAAATGCTTTTCCTTCTTCAAAGTCATTCCCAAAAGATACCAGACCACAGTCAATATTTTGAATCACCTCTTCCAAATCAGGATGTTTCAGATTATTCCCAAGATCAAAAAATACTTTTGTACCACTTTTTCGTATATCTCCCAACCTGTGATTTAAACGTCCCGTAAAATCACTGTGCATCATATCATGGCGGCAGATATATTCCAGAGTTTCTTTTGAAAACTCATAATCTTTCATAATCCCCCGTACAGGAGTTCCGTGTACCCGGTCATTATCACTAATAGCAATGGCACTCTTGGGGTCATTCCCTCCGGTATCACTTCCAAATGAGAACAATCTATGTTCCTTTCACGAAACATTTTCACTGCTTCTTTTCCATATTCATCGTCAGATACAGCGGAAATAATGGATGCTTCCATATCTTTTCCTTTTTTTATGTCCAGCAGATTGAACAGCACATCTACCCCATTACCCGTTATGTAATAACGATTGTTAAAATCCGGATAATAATCAACGCATACATAACCTGCTGCTGCAAATTTCACCATATTACCCTCACTTTCTTTTTATAACATCCTGTTTCTGTTCTAGATACATCTCGTATCAGCTTGATGTCATTATATAACGTTATATAATGTTTGGCAATAGCGTTTTTACATTTTTGTGATTTTTGTGGTATTTAATTATTATTTTTTGTGCATTTTGCAGTGTCAAGGTATAAAAAAAGATACCGTAAAGTTATCAATTTTGTAACTTACGATATCTATTCCTTTTACTTTACTAAATTCACCTTTATTTTATTTATTAAAGATCACATTATAATTGTTAATTTATACCGTTCCGGATTGATTACCAACTTTGTATAATGAATCGCATCCCCATTTTGATCAAATGCCATATCTTTCTGTAAAAGCAATGCCTGACGTTCACGCACTTCCAGCTTTTGTGCCTCGAACTTTGTAGCATAGCAAATATCCATAATTTTACTAAAATGGCTTGGTTTCGTCCCGTGTCGACGGAATATTTCAAACGTAGAACCACAAAGATCTTCGCTCATCAAATAAGAAAAACGTTTCGGAAAATAACCATCTTCCACCATCACAGGTACCCCATCACATTTGCGTACACGAAGCACTCTTAAAATCGGTTCTTCCTCTGGGACATGAAGGTGATGGCTGATAGACGGCAAATTACTGACCCATCCTGCAGATATCAATTCTGAAGACGGTACCTTACCATCCTTAATACACATTTCTGTAAATCCTCTCATTTGCCCTTCGTTAAAATTATTTAATTTCCTGGCTGAAACGAAAGTTCCGATTCCCTGACGTTTTGTTACATAGCCTTCGTCTGCCAAGATCTCGAATGCTTTACGCACCGTGATACGGCTGACATTATATTCTCTGCTGATATCCTGCTCTGAGCCTAAACGGTCATCTTCTTTTAAAATGCCATCTCTAATCTGTGCTTTTACTGAATCCACAAGCTGCTGATACAATGGAGTAGAATATTCTTTATTAATAGCCATATCATTCCCTCATTTCTGTCCTTGTGACAAGAACATAGTTGTTATAATACATCTTATACTGATTTTAACATATTCATAGAAAAAGTACAACCTTTCATCTTTCTTATATAAAAAATTTATCATCAGTGCACAACATCAGGCATTTTACTGTCCGCGGCCGCCGGAAAGAATTTCATAAATTCCGGGAACTGTATGTTTTAACAGCTCTCCCAGGACCTTGCTTATACCAAGGATCAGAAAAGGCATAGTAAGGAAAAATACTGCTGCAGCCCCCTGATTTCCTTTAAAAAGTACAGCTCCGGCTTTGTTAAAGAAACGGCCCATGGAAAATGGATGGCATAGAGAAAAAAGCTGTTTTTTACTGTAGAAGTGGCTGGTCTGAAGGTATTTCTTTTAAAATGCTGTAGAAAATAAGCACTCCCAGTAAACGGGTCAGAACAGTATGGACCGGTGTAAAATGTAAAGTTGCTCCAGGTCTTCCAAGAAACCATAGGGTAAGCCAGCAAAGAATAAGAATGGCAAACCAGATTTTTTTCCCGGAAGATGTATTTTCTCCTTCCACCTTTTCAGAAAAAAGCACAGCATACCCGGCTGCACTGTAGTAGAACAGAGCATCCAGATTTAAGATGGGTAAACTTACATTTTTCCACAGAGCAGTTATAAGAAGGAGCAACCATAACAGACCGCTCCATTTCCGGCAGATGATCCAGTACAGAAAAGGCGCCAGAACCACTAAAAGCAGCAGCTGGAACAGATACCAGAACACGGGATTATATTTATAATATGCTACCGCCTGAAACAGTTCTTTTAAACCAAAAGCAACCGGCTCTTTTCCAATGATCTTTTTCACAAAAGAAAGCCTTGTGACTACAACGTAACCCAGATAATAAAGAATATTCCACAAAACATAAGGAAGAAGAAGGCTTTTGCACCGGCTCTTCCATTTGGAAACTGTTTTTGAAAACTGGAAATTTCTGTAAAAAAGATAGGCAGAGATCATGAAAAAGCCGGGAACTGCGATCTGTCCTAAGGTCTGAGCGAAAAAGAACTCCAGCCTGTAAACCAGGCTTTCCCTTCCTATTTCACCTAAAAACAGATCAACATTTTCTGAATGGACCCATACAACCATCAGGCTGAGGATAAAACTCATCCACCAGATATGTTCCCGAAACCATTTTTCCCTCATATATCTTTTCCCAACTTTCCCACATATTTTGATATGCTCTTGCGCATTACATCTTGATGTACCCTCAAAATCTTTTTGTGCTTGATCTTGCGAGAAAATTTTTTGTCAGTTGTGCCCAAATTTCTGAGGCGTACGCGGCGCGTACGTTGATGAAATTCGGGTGCAACTGGCGGAAAATTGGCCGCAAAAGCAGGTGCAGGAAAGGTTTTGAGGGTATATCCTAATAAAAAGGGCTGCGCAAAACAGCTTTTATTGTCTGCTATTTTGCCACAGCCCCTGTAATGTTCTATTCTTTACTGGATCAGCGCCCCAAATCAAGCGTTATTTTCGCTGTTTTTAGCTGCCTGCTGCTCTTTATATCTTTCAAGAAGCTTGTTGATCCTCTTGGTAGGTGTCAGCAGATCGCTTAAGGATGCGTCATGGTTCAGGTTATCAATGATAAGGGCAATGTACTTGCTCATATCTACATCAATATAGTATGGTCTGCTTAACAGATCTGGTGTCTGGTATACCAGGTTGGTAGTAAGGATACGGTCAATGAGACCATCCTGATAATACTGGTCAAACTTTGCAAGTCCGCCGGTGAACAGACCGAAAGTAGCACAGATAAATACTTTTCTTGCTTTTCTGCGCTTTAATTCCTTTGCAACATCTAACATGCTCTCGCCGGAAGAGATCATATCATCAATGATCAGTACGTCTTTTCCTTCTACGCTGGAACCTAAGAACTCATGAGCAACGATCGGGTTTCTGCCGTTTACGATCTTGGTGTAATCACGGCGCTTATAGAACATACCCATATCCAGTCCCAGCATATTTGCGAAGTAGATGGCACGGCTGGTACCGCCTTCATCCGGGCTGATGACCATCATGTGGTCGCTGTCGATCTGCAGATCCGGCTCATTCTTTAACAGATGCTTTAAGAACTGATAGATCGGCTGTACAGTCTCAAATCCCTTTAACGGAATTGAATTCTGTACTCTTGGGTCATGTGCATCGAAAGTAATGATGTTTTCAACACCCATATTTACAAGTTCCTGAAGAGCCATTGCACAGTCTAAGGACTCTCTTCCGGAACGCTTATGCTGACGGCTTTCATACAGGAATGGCATGATAACGTTAATTCTGCGTGCCTTGCCTGCTGCTGCAGCGATAATTCTCTTCAGATCCTGGAAATGATCATCTGGAGACATATGATTTGTCATTCCAAACAGTGAATAGGTCAGACTGTAATTACATACATCTACCATAATATAGAGGTCATCACCTCTGACAGATTCTTCAATTGTTCCTTTTCCTTCACCGGAACCAAACCTTGGTGTGTTTGCTTCCAGAATATAGGAATCTCTCTGATATCCGGAAAATGCGATAGTTGACTTATGTTCGCTTTCTCTCTCTCTTCTCCACTCTACCAGATAATCGTCCACCTTTTTTCCAAGACCTGTGCAGCTCTTTAAAGGAATAAGGCCTAAAGGACCTACCGGAATTGTTTCAATGATTTTTTCCTCATATAACATGATATTTATCCTCCTGTTTTAACCGGCATTGCCTTGTTATCTCATACGAATGCCAGCATATATCTTTATACCATTTTTCGTTTGTATCCGTCAAGATATCTTAAGGGTTATCTTTTTAACAGACGGATATCCCTGCCGTAAAGAGGGATAATACGGTAACGCATGATACGGGAAGTCACACGGTCCGTATAGGAGTCACGCAGCTGGGTCAGGGAAAGATTGGTGGAAATGATAGTGGAACGGTTCATATTCATTCTCTCATTGATGCAGTAAAATAACTGGGAGGAAGTAAAACTGTTGTTTAATTCGGTTCCCAGATCATCAATGATCAGAAGGTCACAATCCAGGATATACCGGTAAGTGTCCTTCATCTCTTCTGCCTGATCATAATCAAATTTGTTTCTTGAAAACACTTCAAAGAGATCACTGGCAGAAAAATAGATCACGGAATGATAGGTATCCATCAGCTTTCTGGCAATGCAGTTGGTGAGAAATGTTTTTCCCACTCCTGTGCTTCCTGTAAAAAGCAGGTTGTCCTGGTGACTGTCAAAATTCTGTGCAAATTCCATACAGCTTTTTACCACCCGGCGCATATAATCTGCATTGGTCATACCAATCTCCGGAATGATCTGGCTGTTATCATAATACTGAAATGTAAGATGATCAAAATTTTCCTGTTCCAGCACACGTTCCAGATTAGACTGGGCATAAAGCAGTTTCATCTGGGCCCGCAAAAAGCAATGGCACTTGTGGCCATCCACCAGCCGGTATCCCTGCAGTCTTTACAGCGGTAATGGAGTTCTAAATAATCATCCGAATAACCAGCTGCCTTGATAAGAAGGGCCTTCTGTTCCTTCAGATCTGCCAGCTTTTCCCGAAGTTCGTAGATTGCTTCCTGATTTCCCTCTAAAAGTTTTCTGGCACAGGCAACGGACCGCTCCGCGATCTCTGCCTCTAATTCCTTTACAGCCGGAACTTTTTGATAGATCTCTTTTTTCCGCGCTTCCTGACTGTGCTGGTTTTCCATCTGCTGTTTTCCATATTCTCTCATAATGGCGTCATACTGAGAATTGCTCAATGCCATAAGTCTGTCTCCTTATTATTCCGGACTGTCCATCCATTCTTTCACATTCTGAAGCATCAGGGCGTCATAATCTGTATCCCTCTGTTTAAAATTGTGAAACTGATTTTGGGAAGTTTTTCTGTTATTTTGTGCTGCTGCCCCGTTTCCATAACTCTGAAGCCGCTTAACAGCACCATTTTGGGCACGTTCCGCCCTGCGGGCATCCATTCCCTTTACATCTGCTAAGGTTTTCACGCCCGCTTTCTTCCAGTCTGTAAGAATGGAGTCTGCATACTGAAAACTTGGGGTATGGATCGCATTAATGGTACGACTGCATGCTTCTAAGACCAGTTCACGGTCAAAGCCATAATCCTTAAACCATTTTTCCATGATCTTCTGCTCTGGGACTGCGGTTTGCGGCTGTTTAAACCAAAGCTTTCATGACCGCAAAAGCGTCTTTTGTATACGCAGTACTGTATTCCTGGGCTTCTTCGGCTGTGCGTATTCCTTTTTCATGCCAGTTTAAGGCTACTGTTTCCAGATAGCGCACCGATGTATGGCCATTCTGGGCACAGTATTCTGCCAGATACTCTAACAAGCCGATATTCATACCGAGAGTGTCATAAAGATAGGCAAATACCTGACAATCCCTGGGCGTAAACGCTTTGTTTAAAAACTTCTGTGCAATGTATAAAAGCTGTGAAAATTCCTCATCCTTATTTAAACGGCTTACCTGTTCTGCAGAATAGGCAGGAGCTGAAACAGGTGCCTGGGATGCAGCTGTTTCCTTTGATGCCGCCGGGGGTACTTCTATATCTATAGACCAGCTAGTACGATTTTGTTCTGCTGATATACCTTCCAAGGTATTATCCTGTACATTTTCTAAGACCCCGGCCTTCTGCCAGTAATTAATGGCTCTTTTTACATCTGCTTCTGTATGGTTTAGGGCATCTGCGATCTGTTCTAACGTCAGATCTTCCTGGTTTTGATGGCGAAGAATGTAAAGATAAACTTTTACATACTCCCCGTTGCAGCTGCCATATAATTATCAATAAATGCATCGGCTACAGGGGTCACACCTGTACTTAACCGGTCCTTAAAAATCCTGCTCATCCTTACCACTCCTCATTGTTTTCATCATAACACATCCACATAAAAAAGAAAACAGGTGCATTTTTACACATCCACAAATGTGGATATTGTGGATAATGTGGACAGCGGTTTCCGTTTTTCCTGCTGCCACACTGACATACACCTGTCTTCTCCGCATAAAACCTTATGTTTTTAAATCGTGCGACATTATATTATGTTAATCTGGAAATCCACATTTTTTCGTTCTGAAAAATGTTGAAAACGCTGTGGATATTGTGGACAAATCGAGAGTACATCACTCTCCAAGGAGCTTTTCTCCCACTCTTACGATATCTCCGGCCCCCATAGTTATCAACACATCACCCTGCATACAATGTTCAAGGATAAATGTCTCAATTTCATCAAAAGATGGGATATAGTGGCTGGTGTTCCCAGTTTTTCGATCCTGGAAGCAATATCAGCAGAGCTTACACCTAAGGTATCTGTCTCTCTGGCTGCATAGATGTCTGCCAGGATCACTTCATCTGCTGCGGAAAGCGCCTGGGCAAATTCGTCTAAAAATGCCTTTGTACGGGTATAGGTATGTGGCTGGAATACACACCACAGTTTCTTGTGCGGATAATTTTTAGCCGCTGACAGTGTAGCCGCAATCTCCTGTGGATGGTGTGCGTAATCATCGATAATGGTCACGCCGCCGATCTCACCTTTTTTCTCAAATCTGCGGTCTGTTCCCTTAAAGTTTTTAAGACCGGACATAATAGCGTCAAAGCCAATGCCCAGTTCCATAGCTACTGCAATGGCTGCCAGGGAATTGTATACATTGTGCTCGCCTGTTACACCTAAGGTAATGCGGTTGACGATCTCACCCTGGACAACCAGGTCGTAGGAAGGTCTTGCAAATTCATCATAGGTGATATTCTGGGCTGTATACATGCTGGAAAGGTCTTTTCCGAAGGTTACGATACGGCATGGTAAGCCGGATGTGATTTCGTTTATGTTTTCGATACTGCTGTTGATGACTAAAAGTCCGCCTTTTGGAAGTTTTTCTGCAAATAAGCGGAAGGAATGACGGATGTCGTTAATGTCTTTGAAGAAGTCCAAGTGGTCTTCTTCAATGTTCAAGATCACTTCTATGGTTGGATAGAAGGATAAGAAGCTGTTGGTGTACTCGCAGGCTTCTGTTACAAACAGGTCCGGTCCGCCTACACGGATGTTGCCGCCGATGTCTTTTAAAATACCGCCTACGGAAATGGTAGGGTCTGTATCAGCTGCTAACAGGATGTCTGTGATCATGGATGTGGTAGTTGTCTTTCCATGGGTTCCGGAAACTGCAACAGACTCTTTGTAGTTGCGCATTAATTCGCCTAAGAGTTCTGCTCTGGTAAGCATTGGGATGTTCTTGTCTTTTGCTGCCTTGAATTCCGGATTGTCCGGGTGGATAGCTGCAGTATAGACTACAACCTGGATGCCTGGCTCGGCTTCAATGTTAGAGGCTTTCTGGCCGTAGTAAATTCTGGCGCCCTTTTCTTCCAGGTGACGGGTTAAAGGGGACTCTTTTGAGTCGGAACCGGTAATAGTGAAGCTTCTTCTAAGAGGATCTCAGCAAGACCGCTCATACTGATACCGCCGATGCCGATGAAATGGATGTGGATCGGGGTGGTGAAATCTATTTGATACATGGTGTGTCCTTTCTACGCGCTCTACTGTCTGCTTCGCAGACGGGTTGTTCGTTAATGGCTTGAAAAAACAAATGCCGCTTTCGCGGCGCTTGTTTTTTTCGGCACCCATTACATTATAACCACATTTACCCTGAAATGCTACTGGATTTTCTGTCAAATGTACTGCCAGCTTTATGCTTTTTTCCTTTGTACCTGCATAAAAACTTGCTGTTTTCCAGATTTATGCTATATTAAATTTGAACGTTATTCTTAGGAAAATGTATCATGATCAGACCTTTTTATAAATTATATACTTTGCAGGAATTTGCCCGTGCAGACCTTTTATGGCTGTAACCAGATGCTTTTTACCTGTATCATGTATACAACTTTATTCTACTTGATTTTCTATGATCTTATGGTCTGGAACTGAGCTTTTTACTCTTAAGTTTCCGTTCATTGTATCCCCAAAACAAACTAAATAAAGGCTGAAAAACAGGGGGAGCTGTGAAACTGCAGATATGCAGATAGAACCAGTGCCGTTTTATCAGCGAAAAAGGAGAACACAATGAAAACAACAACTGCAAATCCCGTAACTTCTGAGATGTCCCGTTCACGGACCACTTTTATGGTGAAGTTAGCTCTTATGGTTGCCATTATCTTTGTCATGGCATTTTCACCTCTTGGTTATCTGCGTACCCCGGGACTTACCATTACCTTTTTAACTGTGCCTGTTGCTGTAGGCGCCATTATCCTTGGTCCAACAGCCGGCGCCATCTGCGGCGGCGCTTTTGGTCTGACCAGTGCCATTATGGCTCTTACCGGTGGTTCTGCTTTCAGCGCAGCTTTATTACAGATCAACCCATTTGGTCTTTTATTTACTTTATTAGTTCCCCGTATCCTGGAGGGATGGCTGTGCGGCCTGATCTTCGCTGCTCTTAAGAAAGTTTCCAAAAACGGAGCTTTCGTTATTGCAAGCCTTTCCTGCCCGCTGTTAAACACCCTGCTGTTTATGAGTTCCCTGGTACTGTTCTTCTTCCATACAGAATACATCCAGAACATTGCTTCCGGGCTTGGAACTTCCAATCCACTGTTCTTTGTTGTCCTGTTTGTAGGTATTCAGGGTGCTATTGAAGCTGTTGTATGCACCATTCTTGGAAGTGCTGTTTCCAGAGCACTGACAGCTGCTTTAAAGAAATAACTTAATTTAACATGAAAATACGATTTCCCGGGCAGTTTTGTCCGGGAAAAATATTATAAAGATGTATAAGGAGATTTGTTTATTATGAAATTATTTCCGCCTTTGAAAGAGATTTCTATTACCGAAATTGAAGGGCTCCGCATAGGAAATGCCCAGGACTTAAATGCCATGACTGGCGTTACCGTGCTTCGTTTTGATGAGGGAGCAAAGGCCGGCTGCGATATCAGCGGCGGTGGTCCGGCTTCCAGGGAAACACCTCTTACTTCTCCTGTTACTGCTGATAATCCCATTAATGCCATTGTATTATCCGGCGGCTCTGCTTTTGGACTGGCTGCCAGTGACGGTGTTATGCGTTATCTGGAGGAACATGGAATTGGCTATGATACCGGCTTTGCAAAAGTACCCTTAGTGTGCCAGTCCTGTATTTATGACCTGGGGATCGGCCGGGCAGATGTGCGGCCGGATTCTGCCATGGGATATGCGGCATGTGAAGATGCGGAAAAGAACCATCCGGAAAGTGGTATCACCGGCGCAGGAACAGGCGCCAGTGTTGGAAAGATCTGTGGACGGGAATATGCCACAAAAACAGGTCTTGGCATCTATGCTGTCAGTGCAGGAAGCCTGAAAGTTGCCGCTGTCGTTGTTTTAAATGCCCTGGGTGATATTTATGATCCATCTACCGGCGAAAAGATCGCAGGACCAAAACTTCCTGGTATGGACGGCTTTGCAGACTCCAGAGAAGCACTTTACAAACTGAGCCAGCAGACCAATCTGTTCCGTGCTAAAAATTCCAATACTACCATTGGTGCTATTATCACAAATGGTGATTTCTCCAAGGCTGAATTAAATAAGATCGCTTCCATGACCCGCAGCGCCTATTCACGCTGTATCAACCCGGTAGGAACCATGGCAGACGGCGACTCTATCTACGCTGCTTCCTGCGGCCCAAGAGTGACTGCAGATGTAAATATGACTGGAACTCTGGCTGCTGAAGTAATGGCAGAAGCGATCCAGATCGCTGTAAAAGCTGCGAAATAACCCTTCTAAAACACAAAAACCGCCAGTGGCGGTTTCAAACAAATCTCATATATTTTCCCCCGCCTGCAGATCACAGACGGGGGATATTTTTATACCTTAGTCATCCTCTTCCGGTGCTAATTCCGTTGTCTCATGCTCAGGAGGCATGATCTTAGAAAATACGATAAATCCGATGAAAGCTGCTACCAGCCAGGAATGATCGGCTGGCTGAACTTAATGCCAAAGAGCACGCCTCCGGAAATATGCTCCAGATAAACAACAACGATTGTTCTGCAAGCAGGGATGCAATGGTTCCTGCCTTGGAAGCTTTCTTCCAGTAATGTCCCATAACATATGGGAAGAAGGAACCGGCTGCACGTAAGGTAAAGCAGAACATCAGGATAGAAACAATGCTCTGGGTATTAAACAGTGCAATAAACATAGATGCAACGCCTACCAGACACATAACGATCTTTGTTACGTTCATAACAGACTGGCTGGAAGCATCCGGTTTTAATACTGCTTTGTAAATATCATTTGCGAAAATAGATCCGGCACCTAACAGGTCAGAGTCGGAACTGGACATGGTTGCGGAAATGATGCCTGCAAACAGCAGACCGCAGATCAGTGCCGGCATGGTGTTCATAGCCAGTACCGGAAGGGCGTAACGGGCGCCTACAGAAGCAAATTTATCTGCGCTGAACTTGCCCATGTTGATCAGTGCCAGTGTAATGATACCTAAAATAGTAGGAACAAATGCGTAAATAAAGTTTACAAGAGCTGCCAGCCATGCGCCGCCCTTTGCTGCTTTCTCATCTTTTGCAGCATAGAAACGGGATACTGCTTCCTGTCCAACAGAGAAGGTTGCTGTATACATAACAACCAGGGAAATAATGCCAAATACATCATAGCCCTTAAACATGCTCAATGTTCCCGGCTCAATGTTTGCAGTTACGCTGCTCCAGCCACCTGCGTAATTTAATGCGAAAGGAATTGCAATGATCATACCGATGACGATCAGGAATACCTGCACAAAGTCAGTCAGTGTAACACTCCACAAGCCGCCCATAATGGAATAAGCAGTAACTACCACTGCCACGATCACAACTGCCACCTGGTAATCAATATTTAACATGGTGGAAAGGATAACCGCTGAGGCAATAAACTGTCCTGCTGTCAGTCCTACCAAAGGAAGCAGCATGATGATCGCTGTGATCAGACCACATTCCTTGCCATAACGTCTGCGGAAATATTCCGGAACGGTCTTAACAGTAGCCGCACGGAATTTCGGTGCAATAAAACTTAAGATTACAAAGGCAATACCCATGGTGGTAATATACCAGGAAGCACTCAGTCCAAAGCCGGACATACCATTCTGTACAACACCCAGGGAACTGCCACCGCCGATCTCCGTTGCAGCCAGTGTTCCTGCCATTAAAAGGGGACCTAATCGTCTTCCTGCTACCATAAAGTCTGTGTTGCTTGTGATCTTGGTGGAAGAATACCAGCCGATCCATAACATAAACAGAAGATACACGACCACAATAGCCGTTACAATAATGTTAGTTCCCATACACATTACCTCCTATGTACGCCCCCGTATTAAGAGCCGCTTTTTATGTATTTATATTAGCACAATCTTTACTTGTTGAAAATATAAAAATCCTGTTAAATTTTATAAATTAAAATAAAAAATACCCTCTGCAGCCTCTTAACGATCAACTGCAAAGGGATATCTGTTTTTAATTCAAATAGGATTTAGAAAATATTACTTATTGCCTTTCAAGTACTCATCAATACCTCTGGCGCCTGCTTTACCAGCTCCATTGCAAGGATAACGGTTGCTGCGCCTGTTACAGCGTCGCCGCCTGCGTATACGCCTTCCTTGGTGGTCTTGCCGTTGGTTTCATCAGCGATGATGCATTTCCACTTGTTGGTCTCCAGTCCTTCTGTGGTAGAGGAGATCAGTGGGTTTGGAGAAGTACCAAGGGACATGATAACGGTATCTACGTCGATGGTGTAATCAGAACCTTCTACCTCTACTGGTCTGCGGCGTCCGGAAGCATCTGGCTCGCCCAGTTCCATCTTACGTACTACCATGCCGGTTACCCAGTCATTTTCATCAGTTAAGATTTCTACAGGGTTGGTCAGAAGGTCGAAGATAACGCCTTCTTCTTTTGCATGATGAACTTCCTCAGCACGGGCTGGAAGCTCTGCTTCACTTCTTCTGTATACAACATGTACTTCTGCGCCCAGACGAAGAGCGGTTCTTGCAGCATCCATTGCTACGTTTCCGCCGCCTACGATGGCAACTTTCTTGCTAAGTAGATCGGGGTGTCATAGTCATCGCGGAATGCCTTCATCAGGTTGCTTCTGGTCAGGTACTCATTTGCGATAATACGCCGTTTGCGTTCTCACCAGGGATACCCATGAACTTAGGAAGTCCGGCACCGGAACCGATAAATACAGCCTTGAAGCCTTCCTCTTCCATCAGTTCGTCAATGGTAACGGACTTGCCGATGATAACGTCTGTTTCGATCTTAACGCCTAATTTCTTAACGTTCTCTACTTCCGGACGTACAACTCTGGTCTTTGGAAGACGGAACTCAGGAATACCATAAGTAAGAACGCCGCCTGGCTCATGAAGTGCCTCGAAAATGGTTACTTCGTAGCCCAGTTTTGCAAGATCTCCTGCACAGGTCAGACCGGAAGGACCGGAACCGATCACAGCTACCTTGATACCGTTGGTGGTCTCTGGCTTAGCCGGTACAACGCCGTTCTCTCTGGACCAGTCTGCTACGAAACGCTCCAGTTTACCGATGGAAATAGGATCGCCCTTAAAGCCACGGATACATTTTCCTTCACACTGGCTCTCCTGTGGACAAACACGTCCGCAGACTGCTGGCAGTGCACTGGACTCAGCGATAGTTGCTGCTGCGTCTTTGAACTTGCCTTCTTTTACTTCTGAAATGAATTTTGGAATGTTGATAGATACAGGGCAGCCCTTAACGCACTGTGCGTTCTTGCAGTTTAAGCAGCGGGTTGCTTCTTCCTGTGCTTCTTCCTGGTTATATCCAAGACATACTTCCTCAAAATTAGTAGCTCTTACCTTTGGATCCTGTTCTCTTACAGGTACTCTCTTTAATACGTCCATTATTCTTCACCTCCGCAGTTTCCGCATCCGCCGTGATGTGTCTTGCCTTCCTGGAATTTCAGGATCGCACGGCCTTCTTCTGTCTTATACATCTGCTGACGTTTCATAGCCTGGTCAAAATCTACCAGATGTCCGTCAAACTCAGGTCCGTCTACACATGCGAACTTCACTTCACCGCCTACAGAAACACGGCATGCTCCACACATACCAGTTCCATCTACCATGATCGGGTTCAGGCTGACGATGGTTGGAATTCCCAGTTCCTTGGTCAGCTTACATACGAATTTCATCATGATCATTGGTCCGATGGCAACACATACATCGTACTTTTTGCCTGATTTTCAACCAGGTCTTTGATAACCTCAGTTACCATGCCCTTACGCTCGTAAGAACCATCATCTGTAGTTACGTACAGATTTCCTGCAACTGCTTTTAACTTATCTTCCAGAATTAAAAGACTCTTGGTCTTGGAACCTTCAATTACATCTACATCAATGCCATGTTCATGCATCCACTTAACCTGTGGGTAAACAGGAGCAGAACCAACACCACCTGCTACGAACAGGTATTTTCTCTTCTTAACTTCTTCTAAGTCTTCTTTTACAAACTCAGATGGCTGTCCTAAAGGACCTACGAAATCCTGGAAATAATCTCCGGCTTTCAGTTCTGCCATACGCATGGTAGAAGCACCTACGATCTGGAATACGATGGTTACCAGACCCTTCTCACGGTCGAAATCGCAGATAGTAAGGGGAATTCTCTCTCCTACTTCATCCATCTTAACGATAACGAATTCTCCTGGCTGACAGGCTCTTGCTACACGGGGTGCTTCCACATCCATCAGATAGATCTTGTCTGCCAGACATTCTGAATTTACAATCTTGTACATGTTTTCCCTCCTAAAATGTTTTATGTCCAGTGGACATTATTTTTTCTATTATAGACCAGGCAGATCACTCTATCCTGATGCTGTAACCTTTTTCCCAGGTCTCCCAGGCTTTTAAGCTCTGGATGCCCTGTCTTTCTTTTAACTCTCCGGTAAAATTCTTTGAGTCACATACTCCATACCATGGTTCAAGACATACAAAGGGGTGTGTCTTTTCTATGGTCCAGACTCCTACAAAAGGAAATCCGTCGCATAATACTGTAACATATGGCTTTCCATCTGTCAAAAGTCCTACACTGCTGATCTGCTCATGATCGAACATATAGGTCAGTGCTGTATCGAAAAATCCTGGTGTTACAGGAACTTTTCCATCTGTCAGTTTTAAATCTCCCTGCAGAATACTTTCCTCATATCCCTCTGCATTGGGAGCCTGATAATGAAGACTGTCCTGATGTTCCCCTGCTTTTACCCCTTCTTTGTTAAATACAAGGGTATAATCGTAAATGTTCTTTCCTTCCGGAACCTGAAATGCCGGATGACCACCGATCATAAACAGCATTTCTTTTCCATTTAAGTTGGTCACTTTCCAGGACGTTTCAATGGTACGTCCTTTTAAACGGTGTGTGATCTCCAGTTCAAAATGGAACGGATATTTTTCCATTGTCTCCGGCGTGTCTTTTAATACGTATGTACACTCATCCATATCGCAAAGGACCGGCTCAAAGTCCATATCTCTTGCAAATCCATGAGGTGTAATATCATATTCTTTTCCCTCATAGCGGTATTTTCCATTCACAGATTTTCCAATAAATGGAAAAGGATCGGTGAATGGCGGTTCCATACTGCCGGGTCTGCGCCCCACAGGACCTCCCTGTCTGCTTTTTTGTCATAGATCCTGGAAAGCTGGGCACCATGACGCTCAACCGTGATCAGAAGTTCTTCATTTTCCAGTGTGAACATACTACCGTCACTTTTCATAGTTTACTCCCCCAATGTCAAATTTTTTTACATCAGATCTGCTTCCTTACAAAAATTTCCGGTGCATAACAAAGACTGAAATAAGTCTGTTCTTCTCCTTCTTCCACCATCTCCCATTCCTGAGACTTCCATAAGTTTACAGGAAATTTTACATCTGCGTCATATTCATAATCAATATGAGTCAGATAAACTGTATTGCAATAAGGCAGGAACTGCCGGAAAATGCTTTCTCCGCCGATCACATATATATCCTCAGAAGAAAACTGTTTTAAATATTCCAGTGCTTCGTCAATATTGTGACATACAACAGCGCCTTTTATCTTATAGGCGGATTTTCTGAAAGTACCACATTGATGCGGTTTCCAAGAGGCTGTCCACCGGGAAGTCCTTCCAGAGTCTTTCGTCCCATGACCACTACTTTGCCCTGAGTCTCTTTTAAGAAACTCTGCTGCATAGCCGGAATCGTCACTAAGGGCTGTGCTCCTCTGCCAATAGCCCCATTGTTATCAGCTGTTACAAGAAATTTCATCCATTCTGCCTTTCGTAGATCCTGAATTCATAGTCCATTGCAGCTGTTCGCCTTCTGGTTCATTGGTATATCTGTCACTGACAGATGTTAACTTCCAGCCTGCCTGCTTTTCTAAATCCGGCAGATAGGTATCTGCCTCAAATGTATGGTAAACGTGGGTAATATACGCTTTTTCACACCATGGCAGGAAGCTTTGTAGATCATGCCACCGCCAATGATGAAAACATCTTCTTTGGGATATTCCTTTAATTTTTCAAGTGTCTCTTCTACGCTGTGGCAGATGACCACACCTTCCGGCACAAAATCCTTATTTCCGGTAAGGACAATGTTCACACGGTTCTTTAATGGCTTTCCCCCTGGAAAACTTTCCAGAGTCTTTCGTCCCATGACTACTATTTTTCCTTTTGTAGTCTCACGGAAATATTTCATGTCACCGGAAATATGGCTAAAAGTCCGCCATTTTTTCCAATTCCCCAGTTTTCATCTGCTGCTGCGATCAAATTCATGTCCAAACCCCTTGTTTATATTTTAACTACCAGAAGAATTATAACACGTAGTTTTTAAAATTGGAAGATACCAATACCTTTTAGATACCTTTTGCTGAAATTTGTTACAGTTTTGCTGTACTGCATGTCTGAGATTTGCTATACTAGGTAATGGACCGTCTGCGTAAGCAGACAACAGAGCGCGCCCGCGCGTGTCCATAAGTCTATATTCTATGCCATCGCAAAAGGAGACACAAAACCACATGAGTTACGCAGATCAGCTTTTTATACAAAATTGCAAAGACATTCTTACAAACGGAGTCTGGGATACTGACCATGAAGTGCGCCCTGTATGGGAAGACGGCACTCCGGCTCACACCATTAAAAAATTCGGCATTGTAAACCGATACGACTTAAGAAAAGAGTTTCCGGTGATCACACTGCGCCGCACTTATTTTAAATCCGCAGTGGATGAGCTGCTGTGGATCTGGCAGAAAAAGTCCAACAATGTACATGACTTAAAGAGCCATATCTGGGACTCCTGGGCTGATGAGACCGGCAGTATCGGAAAAGCCTACGGATACCAGCTGGGCGTGAAGCATCATTATAAAGAAGGGGATTTCGACCAGGTAGACCGTATCCTTTATGATTTAAAGCACAATCCTTTAAGCCGCCGCATTATGTCCAATATCTACAATCACCATGATTTAAGCGAAATGCACCTGTATCCATGTGCCTACAGCATGACCTTTAATGTATCCGGCGATACCTTAAACGGTATCTTAAACCAGCGTTCCCAGGATATGCTTACTGCAAACAGCTGGAATGTATGCCAGTACGCAGTCCTGATGCACATGTTCGCTCAGGCAAGCGGCTTAAAAGTAGGAGAACTGGTCCATGTGATCGCAGACGCCCATATTTATGACCGCCACATTCCTATGGTAGAAGAACTTCTGAAAAAAGAGCCTTTGCCGGGACCAACTTTATGGGTCGATCCGGAGGTAAAAGATTTCTACCAGTTACAACAGACAGCTTCAAGCTGGAAAATTACCAGTATCATCCGTTTGATCATAAAGTTCCTGTAGCGATCTGATCAGCAATTTAAAAATACGCCGTTAGGCTTACAGTCTAAAACCGCCCTGCCATCTTTTACATTCAGATGACAGGGCGGTTTTCTGGTTTTCTATTATCGTTACTGTTTAACCATTACATCTTACTATCCCAACTGGATTGCTTTTCTTAATCCAAAGGAATAGATCCATTTTTCTTTTACTTTCTTTCCTGTGAGCTGGGTCAGGGCTCTTCCATAGTAATCTAACTGCACCTGATACCGTTCTTTTAACAGTTCTTCTCCTTTTTGTGTATCTTCTTTGGGTACATAATCTGTTTTGTAGTCAATGAGGATAAATCCATCGGCTTCTTCTATATAAGCGTCGATCACTCCCTGGATCAGCACCAGTTCCTCAGACTGCAGCCCTTTTCCCATTTCACTGGCAGGGATACCTACCATAAACTGGCGCTCCCTGTAAAGTTTTCCTTCCTTTTCAGCCTGTTTCATCCGCTTACCCAGAGGACTTTCCAGAAATTCCATATATCCCATGGAAAGATGGACTCATAGGCTTCTTCTGTAAGAAAGCCTCGCTGAAACAGGTCTAACAGATCCCCTTCCAGTTTTCTCTGGTCTGTAACAGCAAGCAGATCCAGACATTCTAAGGCACGGTGATAAGCCGTTCCTCTGAATGCACCTTTCTTTCCAGTTTCTGTCTGTTTTTTGCCATCTTCTGCTTCACTGCTTTCCGGTTCCATTTCATGTTCGTGGTCCAGTCTGACTTCGGACAGGTCCTTTCGTTCTGTTCCGATATTTTCTTCTTCACGCCCGATCTGACTCTGTTTTTTCAGTTCCGACACGGACATCTGTGTATACAGGCCTGTATCTTCCAGATAAGGATACTCATAACTTAGCGCCTGATCCAGCTGCTCTTTCATCTGTTCATCGTAAACCTGTTTTGTATCCAGTTTTAACAACTCTTCTTTTACATTTTTCTTTTCCAGCTGCCGCTGCAGTTCTCTGCCGATCAGATGGGTAAGCTGCACCTGTTTTACTTCCATATGTCCAGCGGGAACTGCTGCTTTTGCCATAAGCACCCAGTCTAAAAATGAATTTGCCCCGGACAGGACTGTATAGGGGATCTGTCCATCTGTTAAGGAGAGCTGATCCCATTTTTCCAGTTTATTTTCCAGGGAACGGTCTGTTCCTGTCATGACCAGCACTTCCTTTGCACGGGTCATGGCAACATAGAGAACTCTCAACTCTTCTCCCATAGACTCCAGTTCCATCCGCCGTCTGATGGCCATTTTTTTAAGAGTAGGCGCCTTGGTGCGCAGGTTCAGATCCATTTCATCTGCAGCTGCCCCAGATCTGCATCTAAAAGCAGCTGGCCATAGGCATCCTGCTTGTTAAATTTCTTTCCCATTCCGGCTAAAAATACAACTGGAAATTCCAGACCCTTACTTTTGTGGATACTCATGATCCGCACAGAATTGCTTTCATCTCCTAAAGAGGCTTCTCCAAAGTCTGTATCATATTTTTTCAGCTTTTCAATGTATCTTACAAAATGAAATAAGCCTCTGTAGCTGGTGGAAGCATAGGCTGCCGCTTTTTCTGCCAGCATATCCAGATTGGCCTTTCTTGTCTCTCCTGCCGGCATGGAGGACACATAATCATAATATCCTGTTTTCCGGTAGATCTGATAAAGAAGCTCATGGACAGGCAGATACCGGCTGTCCTGGCGCAGTTCTTCTGTAAAAGCTGCAAAATATTCCAGTTTTTTCCAGATAGATTTAGCGGTTGCTTTCGGGATCTCTACCTGGCCGATCCGGATCTGCTCTGTTTCCGGATCTTTCTTTTCATCTTCATCCGGATTTTCATCAGAAACAGCCTGTGGATAGATCTCCTCCCACAATTTCCAGGCACCATATACCCCACGGTCCTGTTTTTTCTGGAGATACCGTTTATAGGCAGCGATCATCCATGCCATTTCATCATCCGTCATCCCGACCATAGGGGAGCGCAAAACAGCTGCCATAGGAATATCCTGCATAGGATTATCGATCACAGACAGAAGGCTGAGTACGGTTTCCACTTCCGCTGTTGCAAAATATCCGGTCCTTGTCTGGGCAGTTGCCGGTATTCCTTCATTCATCAGAACATTTACAAAGACCTCAGACCAGCCACTCATACTGCGCAGCAGGATCACCATATCCTTATAGCAGGCTTTTCTGTAACTCTGCCCGTCCTTATCCCACACATACAGACCGTTTTTTTCATCTGTAAAGCTTTTGATCTGTTCTGCGATCATTTTTGCTTCCAGTTCCCTGGCTGTATAATCTGCTGCCTCTTCGTCTAGCTGCTTAAAAGCTTCTGTTCCCGTATCTGCCACAAGAAACTGGACCGGGATCCCCGCTTTTTTCTCTGTCTCTTCAAACGCAGCTCCCGGATAAAGGGCCGTTTCTTCTGTATAACGGATGCCTCCCAGATTTTTCGTCATGATCTGATAGAAAATATCATTGATACAGGTAAGTACACTGGCACGGCTGCGGAAGTTCTGCTGCAGCTCGATCATCTGATGACTGCTTTCTTCCCTGCTGTAAGTATCATATTTTTCCATAAATAACTCCGGCCTTGCCAGACGGAAACGGTAGATACTCTGTTTTACATCACCGACCATAAATACATTTGGCTGGCCCAGCCGTTCCCTGGAAATACTCTGGATCAATGTCTCCTGTACCAGATTACTGTCCTGATACTCATCTACCAGTATTTCTTCGTATTGTCCGCTTAACTCCCCGGCTGCCTGTGAAGGAACCCGGGTCCCATCTTCCTCTTCTACTGTAAGCACCTGCAGCGTAAGATGTTCCAGGTCATTAAAATCCAGCACATTCCGCTCTCTTTTTGCTTCTGTGTAGCTGCGTCAAAACGCTTTACCATATCTAAAAGAACCTGGATCACAATTCTGGTATTTCTGATCCCCTCTATTGCTGCTTCCGGTGACTGGCTTCCATAGGTATCCCTGCATTTTTCTGCCGCTTTTTTCACCCTGATGCGCAGATCACTTACATAGGCCTTTTTCTCCGGATCGATCTCTTTGCTTCTGGCTGCTGCCAGACGGTCAAAGGTCAGTTCTGATACTGCATGATAAAAAGCCTCATAAGAGCCGGAAGCTGCTGCTTCCCTGATCTTTTTTAACCGGCTCACATCATTCATCAGCATCGGTTCATAGACAAAAGGACCATTTTCTTCCCTTGCCACCTCCAGGGCTTCTTCTGCCTGGGCAGCCAGTTCTCCCATCTGAAGGCTGATATCCCTTAAAAGAAATCTCATCCACTCACTGGAGTCCAGATCCCCCTCTGCTTCTTTTTCCATCTGCTGTCTGCACTGATCTAACCACTGGTCCGGCCAGGGATGGCTCTGGGAAAAGTCCATGCCTGAAGGATCACATCTTCCATTGCCTTATCTGATTTTCCACTTCCAAACTGCTCCGAAAACTGTAAAAAGCCGTCATCTGCAGTTTCGTAACATTCTTCTAAGACCTGCTCCATTACATCCCCTTTTAAAAGAGTCAGTTCTCCTTCATCTCCAATGCGGAAAGCCGGGTCAATATCCAGTGCATTATAATGGTTCCGGATCAGATCCAGGCAGAAACTGTCAATGGTCATGATCTTTGCCTGGGGGATCAGGGCTGACTGAAGCCACAGGTGCTCATTTCCAGGATCTTCTTTCAGCTTTTTTTCCACAGCTGCCCCGATCCGCTCCCGCATCTCAGAAGCTGCCGCATTGGTAAAAGTCATAACAAGAAGCTGGTCAATATTTAAAGGATGGGTTCCTTCACTGATCATGGAAATGATCCTTTCAACCAGCACCGCTGTTTTTCCGCTTCCTGCTGCTGCAGATACCAGCAGGTTTCTGTTTCTGCTGTCTATAACCTGCTGCTGTTTTTCTGTCCATTTCATCTTTTATTCATCCCCTTCCCCGTTTTTATCTTCCTTCATGCCACCCTTTTCCTCGATTTCCTGCCATACTTCCTCCGGCTTCATAGAGTGAAGCCGCCTGAAACCATAGCCCGCCGTTTTCGTATCAAAACCGCAGACTGCATGGTACGGGCAGTAATCACAGGCCGTTCTGTCTCCGTCTTTATAAGGTGCCAGTCCATTTTCACCTTTTAAAATAGCCTGTCCGGACTGTTTTAACCGTTTTCCCACAAATCGGCGAAGAGCCTGGAAACGTGCTTCTCCTGCCACACTGGATTTTGCTTCCTGTACATAACCGTCTTTTACAGCAACGGGTATTACGTCTGACTCCTTCTGGATCTCACGATCCAGGTGATGGATCACCTCCAGATCGCTGTTTACCAGTCCGTTCATACGAAGCTGCTTTAAGATCTGTTTTTCGATCTCCTCCGGTGTCATTTCCCCTTCTTTTTTGATCATGGGTCTTTGATATTGTAATAGAAAATTCCTGCCGGAACTGCGGTTTTTTCCGGATTTTTCCGTTCTTCCATTTCCAGGGCCGCATCCATATATACCACCAGCTGAAGCTGCAGGCCATAGTACAGTGCTGCCAGATCAAAGGAGGTATTTCCTGATTTATAGTCAATGATCTTTACATACACATGTTTTTCATCTTCACAGAGATCCAGACGGTCGATCCGGCCCTTTAACAGCAGTTCTTCATCCTCTGACAGGCGGATCTTCATTGCCTTTAAATTGTCAATAGCAGAAAAGGACACTTCAAAACCGGAGGGCACAAAATCCCCTTTCTTCACCTGCTCTGCCAGCGCCCAGATGGTACGGTCGGTAATCCGCTCCACACGCTTTGCCAGATAAGTATTTCTGGCAGAACTGGACATAATGGTATTTCCGTACTGGGATGTCACCTGGTCCACACATTTTTTCACCAGTTCTTTTCGTTCTTCTTCTGTAATATTGCTCCAGTCCATCCCATTTTCATGGATCACCTCAAAACACTGGTCTAAGGACTGGTGGAACAGATTTCCCATATCCACTGCCTCTAACTGGTACTCCTGACGTTCCATTAATTCCAGACCGTATTTCAAGAAATGAGCATAGGCGCAGGCAGCAAACTGCTCTAACCTGGTAACACTTCCCTGAAGTTTCTGTCCGTAAAGGCTCTGGCTGCCGCACGGCCGATTCCCTTATCTTCATAAACAAAAAAGGCTGCATCTGTCAGTTTTTCTACCAGTTTCCTGTACTCTTCCTGTCCATAAAAACGACGGAACAATTCCAGAAAGGTTCCCTGGGCTTCTTTTAACTGTTCCAGATTTTTATCTCCTGCTTCCCGCAGTCCTGCCATCAGCTTTTTTAAACCATCTTCCGCTGTCCATACCGGCCATTCCTCTTCCCGCTTTTCCCTTGGCACCATTTCCGGGAACAGTCTGCGGATCTCCCCGATCAGACTGGAAGGATGGCAGCTTTTGCCCTGACCATTCATAGCCGCATAGGTGATCACCAGCTGCCTGGAAGGCTTGGAAAGCATGAGATACAGATAGAATTTCTGGATACAGCCCTCTTCCCTTGCAGTAGGTGCAAGTTCCATATGAAGGCTCTTAAACACTTCTCTGTCCCCGTCATTTAACAGGCTTCCTCCCGCCTTTCTCTGAGGAACAATGCCTTCGTTCACACCTGTGAAAAATAATACTTTTACAGACTCCAGACGGCTTCGGGTAATATCTCCGATCATCACCTGGTCTGCTGTTGCAGGAAGGACACCGATCTTGATCTCTTCAAAACCTGCATCCAGGATCTGGATATAATTTTTCATATCCGCCTTTTCGTCCCCTAAAAGGCCCTCTAACCGTTCTAACAGCTCCATGACCCGCTCATAGACCTGGCTGTATTCTCTGGCCCGGTTCTCATCTCCCGGTTCCTTCCGCTCCAGAAAATAGTTGCTGAAACTTTCCAGCTTTTCTTCCAGCTTCATGCTTTCAAGGACCTGGCGCAAAACCGTGGTAACAGAAGAAATGGTGGCATTTTCCTCTTTAAAAGCCTGGCGCAGGACCTTTAAAGGTTCTAACATCCACTGACGGTACTGGTTCAGTTCTTCCAGACTCAGCCGTTCCCCGCCTCTGCATGGCTTTTCCCAGATCATATCCCAGTTTTTCCAGCCTTTGATCCCCAGGGCTCTTGCATAGTTTTCCATCCGGTCTGTAAGAACCTGTGCTTCCTCCCTGGAATAGGTTTCATCATAGACAAAACCTGTTTTCAGATAACGGAAAATGCTTTCGTAAGAAGCATCTTTTACACCATCTAACGCAGCCCTTATAAGCTCGATAAAAGGATTTTCCAGAATACTCTTTTTATCATCCAGAAAATACGGGATCCTGCCTCATCAAACCGGTGGGCGATCTCTTTTCCATAAGAAGCCAGATCTCCTGTGACTACTGCCAGATCCCGGTAGCGCATGCCTTCCTTCTGCACTTTTTCATTAATGCAGCTGCACACATATTCCGTCTCTTCTGCCGGATTTTTTCCCCGGAAGATCTGAATGTCCTGAGGATCATTTTTCCATATTTTCCCATTATAACGGTATAAATTCTGCTCCAAAAAATCCAGCTGGGGCTTTCCTTAAAACGCCAGGCCGGGCGGTTATCACACCATACTTCCTTTAAAACAGGAATATGATGTTCCTCTGCCATTTTTCTCAACCTGCATACAGTATGCCGTCCCATGTAAAATAAATGCTGCATGGTACATTCTTTATAAAGCATTTCCCTTGGATCTGCAGTAACACAGCAGATCACCTCCCTGCTGTGGATCATAAACAGTTCTGCAAGACGGTACTGCACCGGCGTAAAACCGGTATAACCATCCAAAAGGATCACGCTGTTTTTTAAAGGTTCCCACTGTGGCAGTTTTCTGCACAGAATATCCAGGATCTCTTCTGCCGTAATATAATGAGACTCAATATAATCTTTAAATCCCCCATAAACGGTCTTCAGATCCCCCAGTTTATCTTTTAACAGTACACGGTCTGTTTCTTCCTCTACCATTGCCAGGTCTTCTACGCTTACCCCGTACTGACAAAGCTCCGAGATCTGGGATTTTAACTGGTTGATAAAGCCTGGCTGTTCCAGATGGCCTCCGTACAGTTTCAGTTCTTTTTTCAGTTTTCCCGCTACCTTTCGGATGACCATGGATTTTCCCATATCATCTAAAACCTGGGGCAGCTGTACTCCCAGATCTTCAAAAACCCTGTATGCAAGACGTTTAAAGCTTAAAACATCAATATTAAGAAGTCCATGTCTGGGGTGTAAGCGCACCAGTTCTTTCTGGGTCTGCATGGTATACTGTTCCGGCACAATAAAAAGATACTGTATGTCCGGATGTTCTTCGGACTCTTTTATCACCTTTTCGTAAAGATACCTTGTTTTTCCGGAGCCGCTGCCCCCTGCAATAAACTGCAATGACATATTTTCACCTTTCCTTTCATATGCTGTAACAA